>JAESFQ010000253.1_pt1 | contig 19267 bp, 19 predicted proteins | sample 9269431 | NCBI WGS metagenome assembly JAESFQ01 (sample SAMN14502588, study PRJNA617103) | algae metagenome | isolation source: Plectolyngbya sp. WJT66-NPBG17 and co-occurring heterotrophs from well... | place: USA: Mojave Desert, Joshua Tree National Park, California | collected 2006-08-06
AGGAGACACCTGTACCGGTTGGCTTCGTAAGTCCCCATGTCCCCAACGCGCCCGGAAGCAGTTACTGACAATAGTCTCCCTCAGTCTTCCCAGACTATCGAGGAAGCCCAGAAGTCACAGCGTCACCGCAACCTAGAAAAAGCTCAACGTATCATCTCCGCGCATCTCAATGACCAATCCATTACATATGATGAATTGGACTGGGCAAAGGCCCTCTGCGCCCGGGAAGCCAAGATGGAACAGGCAGAGCAGGAGCAGGAGCAGGCGGCCGAGCTCGTAAGACAGCAACATCAACAGGACCAAGAGCGTAGGCGTCAAGAGATATTAGCTGCGAATATGGATCCTGCCTGGACCGCTCGTATGCTCAACAGGGTACTGTTAGGCGATGGTGATAAGTCGGATTCGGAATCTGACAGCGACCTCAGCAGTGTGGCTACTAATGTCTCTGCTCTGAATCCTGATCATATTCCGCAGAAAGAAAGTGTCGCGCTTAAGGAGACTCCCGCTCGTGAGCCTGGGGATAATGACAACGGTCGCGACGATGATAATGAAGATGCTGAGGCTGCAGAAGAAGAAGTACATGCGGATGTCTCGTTTTTAGTACACACTGACATCAAACAGGTTCAAACCCGTCTCCCATCTCCGCTTTCCAATGCCATCGCCACTCTCACTTATGACGAGAACCCCGCAGACCGCCCTCCCTGGCTGACCGGCCTCTCAAAGCCCCTTCCGCACCCCTTCCTGACTGTCCTTCAGGACCACGAAGTCATAACCCGCTTCTGGGATAACGAGATTGCGCGCCTAGGTAACCTTCGCGCCGCAAAGCCTCCCCCTGAAGGCCAACCCGCAGACGGAGAGTGGACGTACGAGCACTTCGGCTCCACGATGGAGGTCATGAAGAAGCAGGGTAATAACACGAAGGAGGTTACTTTCGCGAGAGGAAAGTGGACATACGTCGTTGATGGTGAGGACGTGGAGGTAGAGTTGGATGAGTGGCCGCTTGGCCTTGATGGCCAGCCGTTGGGTTGGGGTACGCATGAGTTGGCGGACCGAGTTTCGGAGAAGGCGTTGCGGAAGGCAGGGGGACTAGATGTGGGCGCGGTTCAAGCTGGACAGGGCAGGTTTGATGGTGCGGATGAGAGGGGTGTGAAAGAGGAAGAGGAAGGTGCTGCGGAAAGCGGTTTTGAAGACGAGGAGGTGGGTGAGACGGAAGACGGAACGTCGGCTAGAGTAAGCATGGCTGGAGGAGATGTTGGTGAAGATGTTTGGGGTGACATGATCACCATCGATGACGAAGAGTAGTCGACCTGTCTTTCGTATAGTCTGCACATGATACAGAGATCAGTGGCCATGTAAAGATACCACGGAATCAGAAATACCGGAGGCGATAGAATTCTCCCCGTAGCTTAAAGCCGCCTGCTCTGCCACTTAGTATTATAGTAGGGACGCATGGAGCCACTCTTTTATTTGTCAGATAAAGTGATACCAGCTACATGTGTTGTGAATCTCAAGGGCCAAACACCATTGCTGGCTATTGTAGTCATATCTAACCCATGGATGACAGTAGCCATGTAGGAGAGCCCTCCAGCCGTAATGTAGAGCGATATGTGCCTGGGCTTTAACCAAGATCCTTATGCTATGCCTCAGGCAGAACCACCCTTTCTAACACCTCCAGTATATCCTTGTATAGTCCTTGCGATGATAGCATCCGCCCCTTGCTCTTCGAAACGCTGGTTGTAACTGCCCCGCTATTGCTCTTGAGCGGTATGGCCGTCGCTAATATAATTTGAAGTCTGCCGCTGCTGAGATCTTCGTCGCCGTCGTCGGCCCAGCATGCCTCTTGTGTGTGCCCGGTCCCAATTCTCCCTTCGCTGCCTGCTGTTCGCAGGATTATATCCGTCTGAGTACATGCGGCGCCTACGAGCCGTGTAGATTCTGCGTGTACCGACTGTGTCCCAAGATACTGCCAGCATCCTGATCTTGAGGCAGCAGTTGCACAGACATGAACGGCGTTCACTGGCGGAGGCTTTCGACAACTTCTTCTCCCACTGATCAGCCCATAGCTCCCTCGGAATTGTAGTGTTTGTCTGCAGTCCTCTTATCGCTATGACTGCCGCTTTTTCTATCCGACGCGTGGATCATCCGCGCATCGGCGGGCATTTGAAGCCCTGAACATGGTACCGATCGTAGGCGTGTGTACAGGTAGGCGAGAGACGGTGGGGGAGAGGATCGTCGCGGAAGCTGTGGCGCTCGGTAGATAGGAGAGGAATAAGTTGCGGATCCCTTGAGCTGCTCCATACAGAGCCGATGGTGCTTGTCTTCAGGCAGAGGTGAGCTGAAATATGCAGAGGAATCGACGAAGCATTATGACTCGAGTATTGGCGACGGGGAGGCACGAGGGCCCTAAGATTGCTAGCCAAGGCGGCATTGATAGAGAGGCTCTTTGCGCTCGGGAAACGAAAGCCGTGGATCTTTTCGTAGCTCTTTGCGTGGTTGTGGGGGTCTGATGGTTCAAAGCAATCGGTTGTGCGTGGAGAGAGTGGGCGGTGGTTGCGGCGAGGCTCGGGAGTGCGAGAAGTCAAAATCGTAGTTGTAGATAACATAGCTTATACTACACCCATGTGTAGACTTCGTACTCGATCTCGGCGGATTATTGTTAAAGCTCTGGAGTATCCTCGACACATGTGTTGCACTTGGTGATTCTTATTGTGCTCCCGTGCGTCCATGTCGAAGTTTTGGCTTATTGCTACTTGCCTGTACAAAATACTGCATGCTCAGCTACTGACAGCCCGTCCCGCAATGCATCACTGCCTTCCCACGATAGCGAATGTCACCGATTTGCAGATCTACTGCCAGTTGTCGGTTCGGGTTCTGGGGTGGGCTGCGGTTGTGGTGGCTGGTCGTGACTCGTTCGTGCCCTTAAGGCGGTAGCTCTACAACGGCATTGTCGACCTGGCCCAAGGAAATGGAAGAGTTCAGATGCCTGTTTAAGGAAGCTTGGGGCCGTTCCCTGTTTGGTAGCTGCTCGTGATTGTGACGCTGAAGTCCGGGCTGTCGCTGTGGCTTTGGTAATCTACCGCCTGCCTCCTCCGCGGCCAATTCGATGTTGTCCAAGTCGCGAGGCGGTGATTTCTGCCAGAGTCTCTGGATTTGCACCGTATTTGAGCTGCGACTCTATAGCCACATTATCAGCTCGACCCAGAAAGGTGGGAGGAGAAAGGTAGACACGAGGACATCGCCGCTGTGCTCTGGTTAGCTCGTAGGCATCTGCTGCCGAGCTGCATGAAGCTGTCCGCTACATCCTTGCGAAGCCCCTCATACTTCCCAGAAGTAGAAGAACGGTAGAACGAGCTCGGCAAAGCCCGTAGCAGGCTCCTCCAACTTTCCCGCTGTTGATACGACCTCAGGGGCATCCTGCATCGCAATTGATGCCAAGTGGTGGTGAGTGCGAGGCTGCAGGCTTTAGCTGCAAGGCTGGCAGTCTGGCCACGGATACCATATAAGCTTGTCCACCGACCTCCAGCTCCGTCTCTTCTACACCCTACCACTGGAAATATACAAACTTTCGAGGCGCCGCAACGGCGCCTAAGCAGCATTGGCTCATGGATTATCATCGAGTACCACCTCGGTGACTTGATGTAGCAACTTGGCTTGAGGCATTCGCGTAAGTCGACTCTATACTTCAATCCAAGTCGCTCGACGCACTCTCTCTAACAGTGTTGTCAGCAACAGAAGACGAACGGCAGTGTCGATCGTCGCATGTGCACGGGGTGTCTATGGCCAGTCGCACATTTACAAGCCTTGCCTTTTTGAGCGCTGTACTGCCTTTAGAACTGTCTCGCCCTCCCCGCTCTTGCAAGGCCTGAACATGTCTGTTGCATACTGACGTGCTATTCAGAACCTGACCCTGTTATCCCCAACACGGTGTCGGCCTTGGTTGCCTCAGCTATTGGGGTTGGCACCGTGTTGGCGTCAAATGTTTCTATGACCGCTAGACATGTCATAGCAGACGATGCGGGTAGGTACCCTCACATCCACCCAAGACATATTGCGCTAACCACTTTTAGCATGCATCGTTCCTATGCTCTGTTATATATCGCTCGGCGCATCTTCATCCGCTACGACAACGTGTCAAATACCGCCGAGAGCAACGACATACCTGAGCAAGCCACGTTCGTCGTCGAATATGTTTTCATCATTGGCTTGCTCGTACCCATCACAAGGATATCCTCTGGCCCTCGGCGGCAAACACATCTTCCAATTAATGGGCGTGGGGTACGTCTACAACACACCGCCCCCTAATATCATAACACTTGCTGACTCGCTGGACAGTGCGACAAGCGATCCACGCCCTCCGGCCTGCCGAGGGTGCATGAACGGCCGCGTCCTAGATGAAAAGGCACTTAGGCTGTTCGACTTCGACAACCGCGGAACATCAACGCATCGGCGCGGCCGTTCATGCACAAAACGTCGCAGACGTCTATAATATTCGACCGGGAAGCCAGCTACGCCTCGAGTTTATCAGCAGCTCTGCCATACGATGATCTTGCGGGCTTCCCGGTCCACTCTTGCACCGCTCTCTGGTGTCATCGGAACGAAGGAGGTATGTACCTCGTCCCAAATGTCCTCGAACCTTTCCGATAACTAATTTAGCACTAGAAATCGAGCTTCTCGATGGCACAAGGTGACCGGTGCCAAGATTGTTTGCGACGAGTCCAAGGTCAGGGACGACTCGCCATCTCGTAGTTCGATACCAGAAGAGAATGGGATGGCGAGCCGTCATAGAAAAGTTGACAGCAACGGCTCATATACAGCGGCGGGCTTCACAAGGTCTCAACGTAAACAGTTCATCACAACTCCACTCTATGCAACCTTGCTGACTTTCTCACAGAGGGTCAGAGTCCTGGATAACTGACGATGTAAAGCGGGAGGCAGTCCCCTTGCGTCCCCGAATTTTCTTCAAGGGTTGACTGCCTCCCAGCACCAGACGGCACTCGCAGCCTCCGCAAGGCCACCCTGACGTGCTTTCGAAGCCAACGGATGCCCGCGTATAAATTTGCGCTTATCTACGCGTGATGGTCCAACTCGAAACTCCGTAAGTTGTGCCGCTTCCGTTTGCCATCGGCATTGTTAACCGCTACCAGTTCGCATGGATCGCCGGCATTCGTTACAAACGTCAAATGACAGTCAAGGACGCCCCAAGTCAATTGGTTGGGGGCGACTGGGTAGGGCGAGGCCGGGGCCCTATCCACTTACGATGCCGGGCGCTTTGCGCAGATTTGTTCTTTCGCAACACCTTCAAGTGCGAGTCTCCGTCGCCAGACGCCGACATGGTAGTCAAACCCAGGGCTCTGATGGCCTTGGTCCCTAGTAGTACACCTATCAAATCTCGGGACCTTATGGCCACAGCCCTGGGCGAGAAAAATGCCATGGTGTCAGATGGAAAAAGAATGCGAGTCCTTTGGCTCCATGGCTATGGTGACAGAGACCCCAACAAGAGCTTTATTGCTTGGCCAAAGACGACAATACGCGGACATCCAACATGGAAGCTATATGCTGGAGATGTTCCATGTTGGATGTCCGTGGCAAAAGCGAGTCGTAGTGGTACGCGTGAGTAAATTCCTGGCGGACCGCACACGAGACATCTGCTGACTTCTTTAGAGACCTCGAGAGGTCTCGGCCGCCTGCGACAGGATGTCGACGAGTGCGTCAAGAACGAACTGCTACGAGCGGAATTGAACGCTGTATCGAACGTCCTCCGTCGCGTCGATAATGGCAACTCTCATCGATTTTCTAGAGGTTGAAAATTGTCAACGATCTCTAAAGATTCAAGTATGTGGAGAAGGAGAATCGGAATGAGATGTCGGAGGCCCCGGAGCGGTAGGCGTTGTAGGCGTTGTAGGGTTGTGGGCAGCTTCTGGAGGTGAATTTGATAACGAGCTGTGAGCAACGTCTTGAGTTGGATTATTTCTTTCAGTGCGAAACAGAAACGTCGAGCCTCAATAATATCCTTCTCTTCTCCAGCCCGCGGGCCTCAAGCATCGCGGTCGTGAACGCATGCATCCCGCGTAGGTTGTAGCGGTAGGCACCTCCTCTTCACTGCCGGATGTTTGCTGATGTTTGCATACTCTAGTACATACCAGAACATACTCACCATCGATGGAGATGGCTCTGAAGCGTTTTGGAGATGCCGGATCCTCAATTTGATGATGGCATAGTGATGGTTTGCAGCTCTGCAACGACGGCTTCCCCCGCCGACAGGGATCCCGCCGCCACTACCGCCGGCCGGTCCTCCCCCTCTTCTGCCGCCGCCTCCTCCGCCACCGCCCGCCTTCACGGCGTGGCAGCTGCATGGTCTGGCTGGGATTGGTCTGGCGAGGTGGCTTAACAGCCTACCCGACGCCATCTTCCAGTTCTGGCTAGAGGCACAGCCGTGAGGACAATGAGGACGACGAGGACGACGAGGATGACGATGACGAAGATGACGACGACATGACCAGCTTCTGGCTTTCCCTTTGGTTTTTTGGGCGGTGGTCTCCCCGTGGTGTTTTGGTTCTCGGGTTTGGGGTGTTTGGATTGGCTTGGGGTTTTCTGGGTTCTCATTTGCGCGCTTTGGGCCGCATAAACGTATCAATGAATTCTCTTGGCTGGCTGATTTCGTGCACCAGCGTCTCTCCGCCCATGTAGTATTCTTCAGTGATATGTGTTGGCCTTTGTTGTGATGTACTATGACATAGTTCAAGATCTGGAGGCCATTCTAATGTTTTGTTTCAGAGACTTCGAGATACGCAATAGAACACAATGTGAGGTGGCATACGCGCCCGTTCGGAAATAAGATTGATCGTGGATGGGCTATACCACCTAGATCCACACCTAGAAAGCATTCTATTACTATTTGATTATACTGATGAGCTCAAGGCCTGCAGTGCGGGATTCGCTCGCGGCGTATAGGCAGTTGGGGTATGGTGAGAGCACCAAAATTCGAACGAAGTTTCACTTGATGCTTCATTGAAATATCTTGGTCAAGATGTGGAGTAGTTTGGGTGCTTCAAGCAGATGGAAGGGAAATCGGCGAAAATCGTAGAGCGGCTGGGAGGTTATACCATACTACTAGCCTCATATACAAAGAAAGTGTTACTACGGGTCAAGTTTCTGCTCATCGAACATATTCTAGTGATAGACAAACCGCTGTTGGGGAATGAGGTGGCGAAGGAGATGCGCAGGTTAACAGTATCACATTTTAAGTTGTCACTGTATAGGCTTGATGGATGAAATCTTGGTTTCCATGCAGACTGTGTAGTTTCCAAAGAACTTTGATGCCGGAAGTATATGTGCTTGTACTATTGCAAACTACGTAGTCAATAAGCATTTGATATACTGCTCACTAATTCAACAGATTGTTCACCAGTGAGCCTTGATTTACAAAGTGATTTCAACGAATTTCATACTTATTGATGCTTTTGCATGCAACCTTGGTATCTGGTTCCTCATATTTATGCCACCGCTTCCATCAGCCGACTCGAGAAACATGGCAGTGAAGGAAGGCAGAAATGAGCGACAATAAAAATGCACGACATAAAGAGAATTCAATACCCATTGAAAGGCAGTTACACATCATCCTTCCCGTTGGTTTCAGGACCACCTTCCATACCGCACATCACTCACGCACCACCCTCCCTCTTCGCATACTCATCCTCCATTCTCTCTTCATACTTTCTAGCATTGGCTTTCGCATCTTCCTCCTCCGTCACATCCTGTATACGCTTCGAGTCCGCATGTCCAGGGTCCTCTAGCTGTCTGCCTGCAGCATCCGTCTCGAATCGCTCGACGCGCGGCGCTTCACCCGGTGCTTGATGTGTACGTTGTGTCCGGGTACCGCTGGGGTCTGTGAAGGTTTGTTCGGATTTCGAAGTCGTCTGACCGTTGATGGTCGTGCTGGACGAGGATGTGGAGAAGGACTGGAAGGTTGAACTGGACATGGCGGCGGTTGTTCGGATGGTTCGTGGTCTGGTATATATGGTTTTGGGTAGTTTGTAGCTATAAATAGTACTGATATGCAGCTGTAGTCAAGACCTTGAGGTATAAGGGTTTGGGTAGTTAAGGTCGTTCATGTAGCGTTGCAATCCTTGAGGATGACGTCAGAGGGTCTAGCGCTTGGACGTGCCGAACCAATCACGTATGCCACAACCACGATGATCTTTCACAGCACAGTTCATACACGTCCGATCGAGTCATGGCAGGTCAGGTCTACAACATGCGTGCAATGAAGAGAATTCAAATCGGAACTGTATGAGCTCCACCATGCTGCTTAGCGTGGGGTTCTGGATTCCTCAAACCTAGTCAATCTAGGATTGCTCTGGCATTCTATACATACGAGGAAACCATCGCAATTTATGGCATCGCAGTACCGCATTAACGGCTCGTCAGTACTACGCATAATAGGGGTTACAGGAAGGCCATTACAAAGCCTTGCTCGCTGCCTTATTGCAGGAAAAGAGCGGCGCGAACCTACCAAAGAAGACAAACGACCTCCACATGATTGGACGGATACACACTCGTTGTTTGCCATTATGGGTGGCTTCGTAATCGACTTTGGCGACAAAGACATCCAGTTATCCGACCACGGAACTAGACTGGTTCTTTCCGTTCCCAGTATCAAATTTATTGCAAAGTATGCACCTGAGACCTTTGCGAGAATATCTAAATCCACAATCCAATATAAGAGCAAAGCGAACGGTGTGGTGAAATTTCTGGTTTGCTTCCAAGCTTCTTGGTTTTGCGCTCAGTGCATCAACCGATCCGTGGAAAGATTATCAATTTCACTCTTGGAGTTGAATACTGCAGTACATACCGCATGTGCTCTGGCATTGTACTTTTTTCCTATGGTGGATCAAACCGCTGGATGTAGAAGAGGGAATTGTTCTTCAAGGCGAGAATCTTGATCTTCTGGCGGCCTTTCTAGCCGCGGCAAACCGGTTCCCTAATGCGCGCTTACTGGACGATAACCCACGGCTCAACTCCAACCCAATGTCAATATCCAATCCGAGTCGGCACAACGAGTTTCTCTTGTCTGATATGACACTTGAGTGCTTCAGTGAATTCGATATGCTTGCCTACCAAAGCAGACGGGACATTGGGCATGCGTAACGATACTGTCTCGGACTAGCTTTCGAAGGCGCAACCAAATTTAACATAAAATCGCGAAGAAGGAAAGGGCAGAGGAGAAAACCAAGACTTTATGAAATTCTCAATGATTCCGAGGTGGGGTTTCGGGGCCTTAATCGTATTCTCTTCTTGAGAAGAGTTCACAATTGGCCTACTTAGGAGCAGCTCGGACCCGAGAAGATTCATGGCAGAAACTCAAGACGTGGTGTTTTGACAAGCGTTCTGACTTACAGCTCCGTCTTGGCAAGTCTGTTTACGGCGGGGCTCATTTACTGGCGTGGGAACGTTCGTTCCGAACTACTACCGAATAGATGCTTTGGAGGATGTCTGGGATAACGATTGGTGTGTTCAGATACTTTTTCATACTTGGGACTTTTTTGGTCCAGAGTATGATGGAGGCTCAGTGGCTTTTGGACGCGAATCGACTAAACCGGCGCGGAGATGAACGACGGTTTAAGGTCTGGTTGTTTTCTAGCTTTGACGTGTTCAGTACGGTGCTGCTTTGTTTGGCAATGTTTTTCTATGTGTTTTGTAGGATTTCATCATCGTCGGGTGTTTTCTAGACGCCTTTCATCTCCCTGACTCGGCATTTTTAGTTCCGATGTGGTCACAATACTTTCCACATCTCTCATAGGGGTACCGATCGAACTCTGAACGGCAATGTAGCATTTTTGAGAAAAGCATGTCTCAAATCTATGGATCCTGGAGTGTTGTGACCGTAGAGGACAAGATACTATAGAATTAGAGACCAAGATTGCTGACCACCAATTCGTCACAATCAATCCTACAAGGCGCCTATACAGCTCAGATGTCATTTTCGCCTCTAGCGTTGCGCATGTTGGGCGGCAGAGTAAGATGCCAGGTGTGTTGCAGTCGAATATCAATGTAATAATTCATTGCATAAGCGTAGAGATCTAGAAACCGTATAGACATCAATGTTGGAAATCTTGAACGCGCTATAAGCGAAGTGGTAGAGAGCTTTGGTGGGGCAACCATCGTTCTTGCTTCCTGATCGGCGGCTAATCGCACGACATCCCTGCTATGCTCAGCCACGGCGCCACGCTACGCCCCTGACAGCGGCGGCGAAGAGCGGATCGCCAGGCACCTGCCCTCGCTCATTCTCCCACCAGCCCATCATGCTGCTGTCCGGCGTTACATTGCTCGCCGGGCTTCTCTCTTCGACCTACGCTGCAGAAATTTCCACAGTACTCGACTGCGGCCTTGATGAAAGACTGGAAGTGCCTGAAGAGTGTGAGGCGCCCATCGCACCAGTTGCAGCAGTGGTACCCGGATTGTCCTACATCGCGAAGATAGAATGCAAGGACTGCCCTTATGAGGATCCCAAGGATCACGAGATTGTGCCTAATGATCATGTGCTTGTACGTATAGGTGTCGGGTCTGAGTTCAGGATGTGCCTGAAGAGCGGTGCTAATCATGCTGAGCGCTACAGCTTCTCAACGTCACCCTCACCCACGATAACCGCACAGTCCTCCTTAACGACCGCCCGCTATATCCATTGCCAACTATACCCACGCCTCCCAGCTTTGATGTTGCACGATACCCCTTGAGTCTCTCCCATGCAGAGCTGAACTGGGGTCTGATATCTGAAGACCCATATTGTCGAGTTAGTGGAACAGGGCGATGGTGCCGCGATATACCTCTGACACCAGCCTGGCGTATGACATTCGATTACTTATACACCACGAGCCCTAGCGATCACCATGACGACGATGACACGGAAGCAGAGTACTGGAACGTTGCGCTTGATGTGATTGCGAGGTCGCGACACCCTGGCGGCCCGCTTTGGACGTTCGATAATCCGGAGCAGAAGATGTTGTGGATGCTTATCAAAGGGACTCCGTTGAGAAGAAGCGATAAAGGAGGGCCAGCCAAGGTTGCTGACCCGTTCGGTCAGTCTACCATAGATGACCAGATCTACGAGTTCCAAATTGTCGACATGCGCCTAGTAGCCCGGGCCTACACCTTTCCTGCAAATAAGCCATTGACCATCTGGGGCAGGATAGGCCGCTTCCTCGGTAACGATGTTTGGGCTATAGACGGGAGCCGCTTTCTCTACCGCCAAGAAGAATGGGGTTACTATGGCAAGAAAGGAACTCTTCGCGACATGTTTGGCGAGTTTGTCCATTGGAGACAATGGGGTTTGTTCTGGGTCATCTTCAGTAGCGTCGTTGGCGGCTTGTTCACCATTTTCCTTTTGTGGAAGATGTACTGGTGGGTTGTTGCGCAGCGCGAACTCATGAAGTGGGACGGCATGGAGGATGTCTGGGAGAACATGAGAAGAGAGAGGGTAGCTGAAGAGGAGGGCGCCCTGCTGAGTGCACATGGCGCCTATCGTGATGATCCGGAGGAAGGCAGCTCCTCGAGACCACCAGCATATACTGATGCGTTGAAGCCGCTACCGAGCAAACCTTTGCCCGAGAAGCCTTTACCGGAGGTTCCACTCATCGATGCTTGAGGGGTTCGATATTTGGTAGCCATTTCTTTGACATTTACTTGCGGATATCCCGTCTTCTTACCATTCGTCGTCTTTGTCTATTCTCTCGTCTCTCCAATCTTGGCTGCGTCTTTCTTCCCGGGGAAGGCCCGAAAAGCTGGACTCCCAACAATTTACTTCGCAATCCAAAGCAAGGGCGTCTGATGGACTGGGATGCGCTGTACATCTCCAAGTTTACCCCGCATCAACAATCAACAAATACTAAAAAAAAACACGATACACCGACTCGTACAGTCCGATGCTCCGTCCGCATCCCGTGCGATAATGCTCTATCTGCAGCTCGTCCGCAGCTCGTCCGTAAGGCTTGTTGCCGTCTAACCCTGTCAAGCCCTGAGGGCTGTTCTCCGCCAAGTCGCAGCTTACCATACACTCACTAATCATCGAAGAAGCTGCGTGGTGATCAGACCTCAAACGTGTCAACAATCGACATCGTGGCCTTATAATATGGGGTTCCGTAGCGCGAGTCATATCAACTGCCGAAGATATGCCTTTGTAGGGAAAAGCTGAGGACACCCAAAGCGAAGCGATGGACAGCGGTCGTTGACAATACAAAAGGAAGACGCCCGTCACCTCAAGTGCTCGCATCCAATTCCTATCATCAGTAAGGCAATTCGAAGTCTTCTGGAACCATGGTCAAAATCGCAGTAGCAGGAGGCACAGGAAGTATGTTTCCCCAACCCACATACATTCACCCCATTTTGGTCTCACAGCACTTGACAGTTGTTCTCCTCAATCACAAGTTCTGTGTTAGTATCCTTCATTGACTCATCGCACAGACGTCGCAACAATCCTCCTCAAATCCACAATCGCCTCTGGCAACCACGACATTACCATCTTGACACGGTCTGCCCCAGCAAAGCCCCATCCATCCCCCAAGGTCACCTACAAGCAAGTTGATTACGCCGATCGTGATGCTCTGACTAGCGCTCTCCACGGTTTCCACACCGTCCTATCCTTTGTCATCCCACCCTTCGACGTGGACAATGTAGCCCAGAAGAACCTGATTCACGCCTCCATCGCAACAGGCGTCTCACGCTTTGCGCCCAGCGAATGGAGCATTGCATCCTACAGCGGCGTGCCAAGCTACGCCAACAAGGACTTCATCAGGAAGTATCTTGAAGATCTTGACGCCAAGGGTGAACTAGGATCCATGCAATATTGTCTCTTCCAACCCTCCATCTTCATGGACTACTTCGCTCACCCCTACCCGCTAGAGCGCGATCTCCACACTTGGCCTTTCTTCCTCGACTTTGAGAACCGCCGTGCCATCGTCCTGGATGACGGAAACCAGCCCATCGTCATCACCGCCGTCCAAGACGACTGTGGTATCATCGCTCGCGCGCTCGAAGATACGCGTCCATGGCCAAAGGTTGGTGGTATCAGAGGCTGTCGCACTTCCATCAACGAACTGCTCGCTCTGGGCAAGAAGATCCGGGGCGGAGACTGGAACGTCGAACACATCAAGAGCGAAGATCTGGCGAAGGGGGAATTGAAGACGAGTTGGTTGCCACTGATCGAACATCCCACAGTCACAAATGATGCAAGAGAACAGTTCAGCAAGCACTTTCTGGTCACATTCCTTGAATCGCTTCCGAGGGGCGCCTGGGATGTTAGTGATGAGTTCAACCAGCGTTTCCCAGACTACAAGTTTATGAGCGCGGAGGAGTACTTGACCAAAGCTTGGGAGGGCAAGCCTTAGATGGGATATGAAAGATATGACACGTGCCGAAGTGCGTGGCGATGAGCAGGGATAGTAGCTGATGAAGGCTTCCGAATATAACTATCTACAAAAAGAGAAACAAGGCATCTACAATCATCTCCGCCCTACAACCTGTCTACAAGAAGTAGCTCTTGATCTTCGGCAAGATGCCCGTCCACGCCACACCAGTGGTAGGCTCCATGTTATAAATGTAATCACCCCACCACGGCCCAGCAGCCCACCAAATACCTCCAAGCCAAACATCGCTATTCGCACCCATATACTTCAGCCCATCTTGCAGCGCAGCAATACACTGCGCATTGTTACCTCCAGCAAACTCGCCAATAACGCCTTGTTTCTTGTTATCCTTGAGCCACTTGGTCGCCGCCTGCAGCCTCTCCTTGAAAATCGTCGTGCTGACGCAGTTGGCCGAAGTACCAGACCCGTCCGTGTCAAGATACTGGTGCATCTGGTACACAAGCTTGTTCTCCGGGTCCTTCAAGTTAACCAGACTAGCGCCGTTGCCTGAACTAACCCACGTCCACGCGCCAGTCCAGCTATTTCCCTCGGGGGTAATGTATTGTTTCTTTGCGCCGGCAGCGCGGACGCCGTCGATGGCGGCTTGGTTCAGGTTGAAAACGAGTTGCTGGTCCATGTCGTGGTACTCGTTGTTTGTGTCGAAGACGACGAGTGCGTTGTCTTTGTACACTGCAGCTACGTTTTTCCACCATGTCTTGAAGGCCGCAGTGTCGGTGATGATGTTGCCGAGGAAACGGCCGTAGTTGTGGGGTTGGATCATGGCGTAGGAGCCTTTGGACGTGATGTGGTTTATTTGCTGGGTGAGGTTGCCTAGGTAGAGGGGGTCGAAGGCGCCAGTGAGGGAGTTAGGGGTTAAGCGTTCCATTACTGGAGGTTTGTTAGGTTATGCTCTTGAGGAAGTCGGATTGTGGGACTTGAAGACGTGATGACTTACGGAAGTTCAAACGGAACATGTTCATTCCTTGATCCATGAACTTGTCAATGGTGTTGAGGTCGTACCAGATGTACTCTTTCCCGTAGACACCTGTGAAGTTCTTCTCGCCGAACTCGGCGCCAGACTCGTTGATACCGAACCACTTCATCTTACGGGTGGTCGTTTGGCGTTTCTCAGCCGGAGCCGCAAAGACGGTGCTGGCCAGAGCGGCGGCCGCCAAAAGAGTGTTGAAAAGCATAGTGAATGAAGCTTGAAGATGCTTGTACTGTCTTACATTCCAAGTCTTGTGCGAACGCTACTTTTATATCGTGAACAGTTCGCATTACAATTACTAACCGCTCCACAGATGGACGGGCCTCTCCTTCCGTTTCTTCCACGGCAATAGGTGGGCCTTCATCTGACGCCAATATGAAAGTACTGAATGCGGTGTCATAGTTCTGAAGCTTTAGGGCCGCGGTGAGGAGTAAATTGCTTGGGCATATTAAAGGAAGCTTGAATGACCAGGAACGTGGGTCATGCGCGATAGTTTTTGCGGGGATGCAGGGATTGCGATTCGTGGGGAAGTTCGGAAACAAGGCCAAATTGTAGGGTTGAAACGTTGAAACATCGCACCAGCTGTCAGAGACCTTCACCATCCGCACCGACATGTCAGGCGTGTGTGGAACATTCCATCGCAGATGATGGTCCGCCAATGGAGACACCACCGCGGAGCTGGTGATGGCCTTCGCATGCCGAGGAAGCTTCTCTGCATATTCGTCGCATATTAAACCTCCTTGAGTCTTACCACATTCGCGCTAGCTTCTCATCTGCCGGCAGTCTACCCAGATACAAGGTGAGTCGAGAAGTTCCGTGTTCAGAAAGGCAAAGCGCTGGCGTGCTAAGCATCACAGGGCAAATCTTAGTTGGACGTAATGCGCATCGGAAAATCTGCTCATTGCAAAGGGCTTTTGATCATCGCATGGGACGGCTCGCGGAATGCGGTGCGACTTCCCGTTTCGCGCTTCGCAGTCGTACTTGTGAGGAAAGCCGATAGCCTGGGAGCATACAGACAACACGAGTACAGAGTGTACCGGAAGCACCTCTTGCAGAAGTACTACACAGATACGGACAGGTATAGAACGATTGCAAAATCGGATATCAAATCATTTCATTGCCCGGCCATACATTCATCAGATCCCGCTGCGCAAACAACTAACTGTAAAGCCAAGAGCCAGGTATTCCAACTCGTAAGTTGACAGAAAGCCAGCGGTATACGTTGCCATCATCGTCTGACATTGCGCCGATTAGAGCTAGGGAAGACGTTCCTCGATGGCGTACCATGATTGCTACCAGAAACATGGCCAAAAGCATTGCGGCTACTCCTGACACCTACCCGCTGCAGGTTCTCCCATTGAGGTTGGACCCGGGCAGGTGGACGGCTTGGAACGATGGAAGGAATGACAGAGGGCACCTGACCGATGCGAGAATAATCTGGACGATGTGCAGGCGGTACATCAATCGATGCTTGTAAATGAGTGGACGTGTTTTTATTGTAAAAATCTCGATTTTGAGAAGGGCCATATGCACTGTCGTTCGTGTACGGTGAGTCTCTCTCTTCTGGCCGTGTAATGAAGCCACGAGAGTTAAGATGACGTCTCTGACGCTGATATGGCGGCGGTGGTGTCGGTGCTACCTCCACCAATCTACGCTCGCGACCCACTTTGATGGGCTCATTCCTAGAATCGACTGGTGAATCAAAGAATGAGAGACCGTTGAGACTGCGAGGCTCAACCCAGCCGGCTCGGGGATGGTTCGCCCTTGACCTTTGTGAATGATAATCGCCGGAATGATCTGAACTATCCTGGGGTTCAGCGAGGCCGGTTGACAGGTGAAATTGGGCCTGGTCATGACCGTTTCGGAAATAGGGACTTACTACACTCTCGATCTGATGGGTGGGATGGTGTTGTCGCCTCGGTGCTGGCGTGGCAGGACTAAGAGCCGGCGCATTGGGTGCTCTGTTCGTGTATCCGTTAGTCTGGTAGCCGCTAGAAGGGTGCTGGCGGACATTGACAGAGAGCGAAGATTCATATGGCGACTGGTGCATGAGATGCTGTCCAAGACTCCAACACCTCTGGTAATCGACTTCTTCTGTGTTGTCCTTTCCATAGGCTGGTGGTACTTGCCTATTCCTGCTATCGACACGATAGTTCGTGATCGGCTGCTGGCGAGGATCCTTCAAGCCCAGTTCCACTCCGTTGTCACGTGACAGACCATCCATAAGTCGGATGTATGAAGGCTCAGTAGGTAGATAAACCGGACGGTGGCCATTGTTTTGCTCGTCCATCTTGACTGGAGACGAGGCTCGGAATGTGAAATCCGATTCATTGTCTTGAAGGCCCACACTGCCAAGTAGCTGTGACCTTCGGGGGTCAGATGCTTGGGGAGACCGCTCCACAGGAAGTGCTCCCGACATGTAGGGTGTCTCACCGCGGGAGTTATCGCGCGCTGGCCGTCGAACGACTTCGACGTCCTGCCAATTTCCGTTATCATACATCTGGACGTCACTGTTTTCCAAGGCTTCATCTTCGATGAACTTGGAGCGGCCACTGGAGAACTTCTTTCGCAGACTTGGAAACATCTTGCGTACAGATTGCATCCTGGACATCGGCTTTCGTGGAGGTGGCATAGCGTCACGGCTAGAAAGATGATCGACGTGCGTATTGTTGGGAAGTGGTGAATAGAGGCGTTGTCGCTTCATGGGTCGCTGAACGAATGAACCAGACGATGCTGTTCCTAGTCGCCCTGTTGTATGAGCCGATCTACCAGCAGTATGGCTAGAAGCAGTCGTTCGCGGTTTGACGCCGGATTGCCTGGTTTCACTAGGTAAAGCCTCGTCGCTATCGAACGCGTGAGGATCAATCCCCTTGAAGTTTGGTATAGGCTCTAGTGCCATTGCAAAGCCGAGTTGGGCGAGTCGCTTCTGCATCCTCTCGTTTTGACTGAACCAGTTAGCAACCTCCTTATAGCATGACGTGATCAGCCTACTCGACTAGCATGGGGACAAGTGTCAAGTAGTGGCGGATCGCTGACTTGTGCGCCAGAAATGTCGCAAGGTTCTTCGGATTGACGGTGCGAAAATGCGCGACTTCCTTATCAAGTCCCTGGAGTCGCTGGACCTCAGCTTGCATGGCGTCGTATTGATCCTTCTGCAGTCGTAGTCGCTCATTCTCCTGCTCGAGACTCACGACTTTCGCATGTTTCTTTGACGCGAGATCCTGCACACTAGCCAACTTCTTCTCCATCTCGGTTAAGGCCAGCTGAAGGGGCTTGCGGGCCGCATGGGTGTTCTGACAATATCGTGTGAGCGCGATATACTGAAACTGGTCATTGTTAGCTAGGGTTATAAGATACACACGCAGAGGGACATACGCGCAGTGCCTCCATCTCTTTGCCGCTTCCATCGAGCCGGATTGGGGGTGCAGTGAACCATGCAGGCGGAATCTGAGGATCATACTCATCCTTGTTGAAGCCGCGTATTGAAAAGAGATCTCGGAGTTCGCTGTCGCCTTTCTCTTTGACACAAACGGGGCAAGATGATTTGGGTCGCTGTCCAGCCGCATGGAAAGGCGGTCCTATCGTGGTCGTCAGCAGCTACCTGACGTTAGATCGCGCGTCGCTTACCGCCGCCGTCCAAGTGGCTACTACAGAAGACATGGCAGCAATTAGCGAGAAAGAGTCGCGTCACGAGGCGCTCCTTAGGATTGATCCCATCTGACAGGCCACGGACCGTCTCCTGGTGACCCTCGTAGACATCGGCGAAGGAAGCACAACACACGGAGCAGGCGTAGATGAAGTTGAGGGGAGCAGCACCTAGCTCCGATGGGGCCTTCTCCGCGACGGCGCTCATGATTGCGATTGCGACTGCGACGATGTGCACAGGAGAGAAGAAGTGGCGCGGGACGTGGGAGTGAGGTGCAGTTGAGATGCGGAAGTGACGACGAGGAAGTCGCTGTCAACAGCGCCAAGACAAGTGACGCACATCGTACTTTCCTTTCTCGATGAGGTGAAAGACATGAAAGAACAATAGAGTGTGCATGGTGGAGATGCAAGAGAAAGGGATAGTGCAACTAAAGGGAGGCATAGATCAGACATGGGGAGACATGCATGCCATCCACACACATTTGTAACGAAGACGGAAAGAAATATCACGAGGGACTACACGGAAAGTATGCAAAGAACGCTTTCATATATACAGAAAACATCTCATCTTCCACTACCTACCTAATTCCCCTTGTATCTAAGCAAACGTCCGGCACGGGTATCTATTCCACGTTAGTGTCGTTTTTTGGGGACCGAATGGCGAAAAACCTACGCTGTGCCATATGATTGCTCGCTCTCCAACTCGTATCGCTTTTGTCCGCCAGCAGTGTGAGTGTGCAGCCCGCTCGGTAGTGGAGGCATGCCACCAGGACCCAGTACATCTTTTGCGAGTCCAGTGTTCTTCTCAAACGCGACTGCCAGTCCCTTAGCACCTTCCTCTTGCGCAGCAACCAGCGACTTTGTGCCTGCCTCGCCAATCAGCTCCTGCTTGGGTGCTGCCGCGCTTCCAAGTTCCAGCAGCGCAACCGCATCGGACTGGGTGACTGTCGAAAGCCTGGGGTATCGTCGTCGCACGTCGCGCTTCCAGTATGGGTTCTCGGCGATGTCAGCAGCAGGAAGAGTGACCGGATCATCGTAGGCGTTGGGGTCGAGACCGCCTGGAGGTGGGTTGCGGTATTGCGGGTTCATGGGGATACCCGTGGAGCGCTTGGGGTCGAGCGCAAAGAGCCTATTGATCGCGGCATAAATACCGGTAGGCTGGACGGTGTATTTCTACATGTATACAGTTAGTACACTGGTCCGAAGCCGTGGTTGGCAGGAGAGTGGCGGCAAGGTA
>JAESFQ010000254.1_pt1 | contig 19177 bp, 19 predicted proteins | sample 9269431 | NCBI WGS metagenome assembly JAESFQ01 (sample SAMN14502588, study PRJNA617103) | algae metagenome | isolation source: Plectolyngbya sp. WJT66-NPBG17 and co-occurring heterotrophs from well... | place: USA: Mojave Desert, Joshua Tree National Park, California | collected 2006-08-06
TTCGAGGGCCTATATGCAACCCAAACTGTTTATACAATTGATCTCCTTTGCGCCTCGGTCGCATGATACTTACATTACTCACATTTCCGCACGTCCAGATTTCAGCCGATACATAGCCCAAACACTCTCTTCTAATGGTATGGACAATCTGAGTTGCACATAGGCCCTCGAAGGGCTGTCTACAGCATTACCTTACTATTTGAGAACAGTCTTTTGGAAAAGGCGATCATCTCCCAGGTAAACACTTGATATAGTCTGACTGCAGTTTTGTGCGCTACCCATAGTACCACTGCCCAATAGTCGTCGATCAGGGATGACGGCAGTGGTGCGTCTAGGCAAGCCAGCCGACGTCAGATCGCTTGCGGAAATATTTCGAGCCGTGTACCGCATGCAAACTGCGGTAGCGTACTGTGACGTCCAGTGGTACCCTTCCACAAAACGGGGGTCTGGCTCGTGACAGCACAACGTCAAAAACGTGTACCGTACCATGGCTCGAGGGGCAGAATGTATAGCGCATATCCAGCAATGATAGCTCGTGTCAGTTCCATATTAAGGCGTCCTTTCGCCAAGTGAAGTATGTACGGGTGTTGCGGTTTTACGAGGTATATGTTTTCCGACGGGAAAGAACCGCACCGCCCAGCATCTTGATTGTGATGGTTAGTGGTCGATAGAGGATAATTATTACCTCTTTCTGCTATACGACCCAGTGCGGTTCCCACAATGATAGCAGGAGATAGAGCGTCCAAGCATCATATTGCGGTTCCGCAATTTAGGATAAGGTTAGTCTTCAGGCAACTTTCGTCCCTAAACTCAATAGCATGTTTAGTCCACGATGCGAACGATGCGGGGAAAGATGGAGCCGCCTAGCAATCCCAAATTAGACAGTTCATACGTTATCAATTGCGGAGAAGGCCCTGCAAGGTACGGACATCTAGCTAAAACAACTTGGTTTAGCATAGATAGTGCATTCGCGGCAGTATGGGGAGGCTCCACTGCAACAACCGGGAGTTGTGGTGAAGACGGGATTGCGGTGCGCTACGAGCGGGACCGGGGAGGTTGGCGACGGGATTAGTTTAACGTTTTGGGATGGAGAGAGCGAGTGTATCTATTGCGCACCGATCCATGTATGGCTGGAGATGGCCAAAGACGTCATTCTTTCTTGGTTAAAGGTCCGAGATAAGCTCAATGGTGTTGCAACATTCGTGGCACGGGCATGTAGGCGTGCATGCAAGCCGCAAATCGAGCAAGTCATTCTTCTTCAGTCTTGAGAGGCCACTTTTTCCGGCAGCCTTACCACAAGGATGTCTGTAGCCGCGCCGGAATCCTGATGAGGGGGGCAGAAAAGACATTTCACCCATCTTAAGACTGCATGCTAGGATCTTGAGGCACCCAGAGTCAGCCATAGACCTTGACTAACATTCGAGTCAGGCGGCTGCATGCATGGGTGTGGATGAACTGATACACCTTGATAGTGGCGCGCGCGGGGGCGGAGGCGAGACGTGTTAAGGCAGACTTGGCTATAGGCTGTAGCCTGCAGAAGTAGCACAAATAGCGCATCGCGATGACGGTGGATGGCCGAGCGGTCCAACAAAGTCGCTCGATGCATACGCATACGTTCGGGCGACTTTGCAAAGGCCAGGTTGCAGATGCATTACTCCATTCAATGCACTTACGCGAAATGCTGATCGACGCTGAGAGGTTATTGCGACAGTGCCCCGGCGAGGCAGAAAGCCATTATCGTCCCGAGCCATACAACACTAGGTAGGCTTGCGCGTGACGGAAAAGGCTTGCGGGGCGCTGCTGAATGCACAGTAGTCATGTCGCATGGGAGGCTTCATAATGGTGCGTCGCTTCGGGTGTTGTCTGAAGATTGTCGCTTAGGCTATTGCAGCGGATGCCACAATGAAGACATCACAGTTGGAGCTCGATAGTATACTGTCGCTTGGGTATGGTTCTCCACCTCGTTGTTTGTCGCATGGGTATAAGGAGGTTCGGCATCATTCGCAAGTCGCAGTTGCTCGAGATTCGCAAAACGAATGGGTATTGCATTTATGTAAAAGCGCAGCCAGTGCTCATAGGCTTCTGGCGATCGAAAACCTATCCGACGGCGTTAGATCATGACAGGATATCTCTGCTATATAGATTTCGCTGATTCGCTGGAAGCAATTCAAACAGCACGCTTGTCCACGGGAACGTTGCGCTTCAAACCAATAAGCTGAAGCATCTCAGTCCAGAAGCCGACAGGTGGTGTGATGAAGGAAGCCTCGTAGGCGTCGATGAGAGGAGCATCCCAGACGAGGTCGACTTCATGCGGCTTCAGCCATTTTGTCCTCTTGAAGAGTTTCCAGAACACGAACAAGATTGGAGCAACGCCGACCATGGTGTAGTATGTGAAGAAAGACTCCAGGGAGAAGGTACCCTTAAAAGTGCTATAACCGTACACGAAAACAACGACGATTTCGAAGCATAGCGCAAACCAGGTACCGTAGGGCTGGAAGTAACCGCAGTAAGGAAGGGTCTTGCGATCGAGACCCTGGACCTTGCAGGCCTTGTAGAAGGCAAGGTAGGTGGCGCACATGACGATATAGTTGATGATACCTCCGGCAGTGATGATGTTGATGAGCCAGGTCAGGACCTTGGCGGAGTCGGAAGACAGTTGTAGGAATGACAAGAACGGGAAGATCATGACTACCACAAAGCAGTAGATAGGAACACCGTTCTTGGTGCACTTGCGCAGAATCTTGGGGGCACGGCCCTCGATTGCAAGCGAGTACAGACTGCGAGTGGCACAGTATGTGTACGTGTTACCGGCAGAAAAGATACTGGTAATCAAGAGGGCATTGACAAGATGGGGAAGGCCACCAATGTTGAGGTTCTTCATGGCAATGACATAGGGAGATGCAGCAGCACTGCTCTCGCCCGCCTCCAAGACGCTCACCAGCTCTGGGTCGTTGTAGCCTAGGACAATGCCAACGCAAAGAGCACCGAGGATGAAGAAGGCACCGAATCGGAAGTACACCGTCTTGAAGGCAGTCTTGATATAGGCACGTGGGCGCTTGGCTTCACCGGAGACCATGGAGATGTACTCAGGGCCGACAATGCAGAAGGAGGCAGCCCAGAGAGCGCCAAGGAAGCCTTCAAAACGGTCGAGATCGCTGCCACCGGGCATTGGGCCCGGGTCGCGCCAGTGTCGGAAGCCGTAAGCATCCTTCTGGGGGTTACCACCGACCATGGTGATAAAGGTAAAGCAGTAGAGGATCAGGATCAGCAGGACCTTGCCGCCAGAGAGCCAAAATTCAGCTTCACCGTACGCCTTTACAGCCAAGATATTGCAAGCACTGGAAGCGATTAGTTCTTGTCCTCTATGAAAGATAGTAACCCCAAGGCAACTTGGTAGGTCTTACGCGTATAGAACAATAACAGCCGCACAGACAGCTGCGACTGGAATGTCATCTCTCCAATATCGCAACACGATGTTGAGAGCCGTAATTTCGAATGGGATCAGTAGAGCTTCGTAGAAGAAAAAGTTCCAGCCAGCCATGAAGCCAAAGGACTCATCGACCCAATGGCCGGCCATTCGGATCAAGCCTCCGGAAACTGGCATGAAACTGGCCATCTCAGCCATGGCGTTGTTCACGAGAGCGATGATGCAAGAGTATCCGGCATATGCAAGAAGTAAACCGAGGGGGCCGCCCTTGTTGAGAGCGCCTCCGATTGACACAAACAGAGCAGTACCGATGGAACCGCCAATGGCGATGAGCTGAATTTGACGGTTACCAAGGTGACGCTGCAGGTCGTCCGAGTTGTCGCTCATTTGCCCATGTTGAATATCGTCACCAGGATACGTCTCGCGGACGAACTCTCCCGAATACTTCTTGTCCTCGGCCATGGTTGCAATTGGGGGTTGTCGCGTTAGGCAAAGGGGATATTGTCGCAAGGGAGTAGTGTCGCGTGTGGAAAGTCGCTTCGGGTATGGGCTTTGTCGCTCTGGAGTCGACGCTGGGGGAGGGATCGACTATCAGTCGCGTGGGGAGCAGCTGAAGTACGACAAAATGAGTTGCACTGGATGCCAGTGAACAGAAGGAAGGCTACAGCTTGGTAGAGCAAGTGAGATGGCCCTTGTCGAAATCAGGACCCTAGAGATGCAAGGCAGGGTACTTATACGGAGGACAGAGGCGGCACACCCAGTCTGCCCTGTCTGTGGATCCTCTCGGTGGTGAGCGCTGCGATGTAACTAGACGCCGAAAGCAGTTTAGTGGGGCGCTAGGTTGACGGCGACGACTAACGCATTAAGGCGTAGTGTATATACCGCACTTCTGGGCATGGGATTTGACACTACAGAGTTTTCAACCCACCCGGCTACATTACTGCGCAAGCGACCCCGCTCGCTTTCTAGCACGCGAATGGGGATGCGCCTTCCCTGATTAGCGGCGTAGATGGCGCCACCTTACAGCGCCGCTGGGCGAAGACTGGCTCAGTGAAGCAGCAGAAACGTCTTGTTTGCCCATGGGCAAGCGCGTTTGGCCTGGGCACCGGGGTGGTCGACCAGGGCCCAGGTCCTCCGCTATTCGACGACAGTTAAGGGAACGTAATCCAGCGTGGCGGCCTTGCTTGCTTGGCGTACCTCCGGTGCTGGCGAGTGGCCGCATGAGAGCATCAGGATGCGAGCAACAGGTAGCGAGCCATTTGTCACACCAAGCTCCTGGGATTCTGGGGTCTGGTGCGGTTCCTTCTCATGTGGTGTGGTGTGGTGTGGCGTGGCGTGGCGCTCTGCGGCTGACCGAAGCTCGTATCTTTTGTGAGAAAAAGGTCTTCTAATACCGCCAACTCCATGTGCATCCAGGAGCCGCATGACGAAGCCTATGGACCGGCTCTCGGCTGATAACAAGGGACAACGCCACGGTGCTTGATTCGTTGACGCCGCTTTAGATGCGTTGAGAGATTGGCATTGCGGGAAGCCGAGCTTCGTACATATGAAATGACGGCATCGCGCATGAGAAGTACCGGTGGCCCTCATGAGTGCCCAGGCCCGGCATTGGGTATGCGACATGGGTCAGTCTTTCTCCATCCTGCTATGGAAGTCCTATGCGACATGGAGTTGATAGCCATCTCTTGAGGTATGCTTCGCTATCGTCGGCTGGCTGTCCAGACGACTTGATGGCTGAGGGCGCGCCGCCACGGGGTCGCATTTCGCAAACTGCCTTTACAGTGAGTGCCCCGGTGTACTTGCCCGAGGATGGCTTGTGAGATGCGTAGCAGGCATGGCGAATCCCAGGAAAAGATTGTATGGAACGCCCCCACGCTCTGCCTCTCACATCAGCGCTCCGTCGCTGTCAGCCTAAGGGCGACGGCCCTCGGCCTCGCCCCGTTGTGGACTGGGTGGCAATCGCGTCGTGTTCTGTACTGGAGCCGAAAGTGTTTGATCTATACCCAGGAACGGATGATTTCGTGGTTGTTTGCAATGAGCAAGAATTGAGGAGAAGAATAAAAGGCACGACATAGCAGCTTAGAAATCCCCCTTCCGACTCCGAGGTTGGCCCATCGTCGGCTCGTCGCGTCCGCCTTGTTTGCCTGTTTTTCATAGAGGCAGCGACGATACACGACATATGCTTGCAACTATGAACTGGGAAAGAAAGCACATACGGTCATGCCTATCGGGCGTTGCGCAACAGATGACCTCGTAAGACGGTGTGCATCGCCCTCACATGTACGCCTCCGCCTCGGGGAGGTTCAGCCGTGTAGGTATTTGGGCCTCCAATAGACACGATTTGCCTGCAGGATCTGCTGCTGCTATTGAAATTCTCCAGCGACTCTTCGCTGCCAGATCTCCGGCGCCGTGGATCAATCGACGCTGTCTGGCCACTGCATGTACATTCCTCCTCGCTAAGCCTTACAATGTACACACCATGTCGACGCTCACAGCTTTTCCGCGGCATCGCTGCAGAGGTTTAATACCATGGCGCTACTCACCACTTTTCACATGAGCCGTATTGGAACGAGTCACACTTCGGGGTGGAACACTGTAAACGGAGTCATTTCTTGTCGGCTGTAGACGGTCGAGGCCTCCATCTACGACCCACTTCACACTCCTGCGGTTCCAAGATCTGGATGGACCCTAGAACTGAAGCGAGGGAACATTGTATCTGCGCGACGATTGCTGGTTACTGCAGGCAGCTTGCGACGCGGCCAATCAATGGCATACCTCCCATACCACACACCACATACGATCGCCCTCGACCTACATCCATTAGCGACCACCATGGCCCTCTGCGACTATGGAAGCATGTTGTCATTGGCTGTGCGAACCAAAGGATGTGTGATGGTTCTTTCCTCAGGTCCAGGTGAGTTGGTGTTGAGCAGTGTGCCCCACACTTGCCGCTTGCCGCCTGCTGCCTGCCCCTCCACGACACCTTGGCTGCTCCTGCCCTTGGACCCTCTGGCGCTTTCCGTAAGACGCCTCAGCCTCACAAGCTCAGCCACCAAGTCCTCTTGCAGCCTGCTCAGGTGAATTGCTCCTTGCGTCGTGTCTTACTTTTTGCACGCACGTTTGTCACACGCATGTTCCTCTTCATCATCTCTACACCCTCATCTTATGTCTATCGTTACTGAACATCTCCTCACTTAACATATCCCTCCAACTCGTGTCAGTCGACTGTGATACGTGCCCTCACACGCCTCCGAACGCCGTTGTAACAGAACTCGCCTACAACACAGCTCCACATCACAGACACTGCACCTAGAAGACTGTTGTACGACCAATCTTGCGTCGACTTCGGAACAGACGTTGCGGATAGAACAAAACATTACCCTAACTTTGCGTGCCTATAAAGTCTGCCCTAGCAATCATAAACGCCAACAGTCAACACCCAAAACAGACATAAACCATCATGTGTCGTTGGTTCGCGTACATCTCACCGACAGAGCCATGCCTCCTTTCTGATGTCCTCATCACGCCAGACAATAGCATCAGCAAGCAATGCTCCGAGCACTATCTCCCACATCTACTGCCACATGACGGAGAAAAAGATTTGGATGACTCGCCAGATGAGCTGATGCGTATGCGCAACTCTTTACTGAACATGGATGGGCTTGGCATTGCTTGTACGTACTACAACATATCCCTACGTTATCACACCAACTCTCCGTCGTGTACAAACACAGTATCAATACTATCACCAGTCAAAAGATTGCAATACAAAAGACCTCGACGCATCTCAAGACCTCACAATGCAAAATAGAGGTCGCAATCAGTTTGTTGAAGACTGCTCACACTCCCAGGGTACACCACGGCAACCTCATCCTACGTTAAGCACGTTACTGGCCCCCGCCCTGCCCTCTACAAATCCCAATCGCCACCCATCAACGACTTCAACTTCAGATCCCTCTGCCAGAACACCGAATCCCAATGCGTCTTCGCCCACATCCGCGCCACCAGCGGATCCGTCGTAACTCAAGTCAATAGCCACCCCTTTGTCTTCGGTCGCCATGTCTTCATGCACAATGGTGTCATTTCAAACTTCTCGTCTATCCGCCGCGAAATGACGTCCCTCCTCTCCTTCGACGCATACTGCAACGTACTAGGCAGCACAGACTCCGAACACGCCGCCGCTCTGTACATGACCAACTTGACCAACGGCAGCGCCAAAGAAAGCTGGGAGAAAGCGTACCCCCTCAAGAAAATGCTCGAAGCCATGCAAAAGACGGTTATTCAAATACTCACCCTCCAGAAGCGTACACTCGGTGAAGCCAACACGCCAAATTCCCTCAACTTCTGCACCACGGACGGCACAAAGATGCTCGCCATCCGCTTTCGCAACCACGTCTCCCAGCAGCCACCCAGTCTCTACTGGTCAGAGTTTGCCGGCCGCACCCTCAATACAAAGTACCCCGGCAACCCGAATACTAAGGATGGCGGGAGTGCGGATTCCGGAGAGGACATGAGTGATGCGGGGACCATGGGCAAGCATACGATTATCGCGTCTGAGCCCACGACGTATGACGAGAAGGAGTGGAATTTGATTAAGAGAAACTGCGCCCTCATGGTGGATGAAGATGGGATTGAACGCGAGGAGGAGATCAAGTACGATGACGAGTTGAATGCGAGGGATCCCAAGTTTGATCGTGTACCTGAGGCAGCGGGTGGCAGATGAGTGATGGTAGTCGTATTCAGTGGTACGGTTGAGGGAGGCTGTTGATAGTCATGAAGCAAGTTCACCTGCTGCTATAGGTTGGTTGGTCTTTTGACTGCTGGTCTCACGTGACCTTTTCATCTTATGCCTGAACGTTGGGTCGTCACCATGAGCATGCCTTTCGCTCCTTCTTCTTGTTAGTATCATTTCCCCTGATATCAGGTGTCCAGGGATCTGTCTGTATGTTGATTTATATTATTACCGATCACACGCTATTCTGACCGAACACCGACGACTTCGTGAGGGCGTTTAAATACACGCGGGAGGTATATGACAGGCGACTAATAGCATCGCGAAAAATAGCAAGTCTCCACTAAGGTCCAACCCTGCGCTGACTGCAAACCAATTCATTCATTCCAACCATCACCGGTATCCACTCTCGCCACTCCACGGTATCCCGTCGGGTCGAAGTCCCATTGCTTCTTTCTGCTCCATCTGCTTCCTCAACTCGGCTTCTCGTCTCGCTTCCTCGACATACCGCACCCTCTCCCTTCTAGCCTTCTCCTTAAGCTCTCCAAATGGATCGAATCGCTCGCTCTCTGGGTTCTTGAAAGGATTCTGTTGCCAGCTGCCACGATCCGTGAGTGTTGTACTTCTGGGCCGGTTGTTGAGTACATCGTACGCTTTGTTGAGTGGTGGATCGGCAAATGGATTAGGTGTTGGCGGTGCACGGGTAGTGCGCTCTGTAGATACCGTTTCGGGCCGTGAGTATGAACCTGGGCCGAAGAGCGTGTTGCTGCGGTCGGTCGAGCGGGTCAAGTGACTGTTTCCTCCCCCAGTGTCACCGCCATTGAGGCGCGCGAATATGGAAGAGGCGGTACCTACGTGTGCGGTTTCTGGGGGTGGGATGGAGTTAGGCGCGTATGGATTCTGGGTATCGAATGGTGGAGCCGCGTCAATGTAACTGTGTCTACGTTTGCGGCGCTTGATGCAGACTATCCCAGCGACTAACAGCGCCAATGCACCTACTCAAATATTAGCAATGATGTAGCGACGGTAGCAACGATGCTGACGAACCGAGTACTCCAAGAACAATCGCTGCAGTCATGGCCTCTTTAGTCATGATAGGCGCTTGTTCTCGTTGTGGCAGCATCTGCGGAGCACTGCTTTCTCCGGAGAGCTCTGGTTCAGCTGTGTTTTGAGGTGGCGAAGTTAGAGAAACTGAAGTTGTTGCTGAAGATGGCTCCGGTCTCTCTGTTGGCCTGACTTCCTTGATGACTGTTGACGTTATGGTAGGGCGGACGGCTGTCGACAGGGTAGAGCCAGTGATCTGAGGCTGTAGTGCGTTGTTCCCTGATTTAGGGACGCCGAAGGTGAAAGAAGGTAGAGTCGTAGTCGAGGTATTGCTCTCTGTTAGCGATGTTGGCATCGATAAGGCTGTGCTTGAAGTGGCACCGATGGCAGGGGCAGATGTCGCTGGTGCACCACTCTGTACTGATGAAAGGGGCTCTTCCTCGTCTTCAGATTCGGAATCCTCGCCCTCAGATGTGCCGCCAACTGTTGATGGGCTGCTGAACGGGGAATCTGGACTCTCGGGGCCTTCCTCCTCGGCCTCAGCAACAGGCATCGTACTTGCGACAGAATCCTGGCGCCGAACGCGTGTCGGGAAGACCTTGACCGGCGATGGCCTTCGAAGTTGATAGCGAGCCATGGTTGTTGTGAAGAAAGGTATTAGGTAGGAATACGCTGAACTGCGCTCACGCAAGTAACACAAATGGACAAGACTATATCAAAGTAAACAATGTCCCCAGGACTAAGAATCGAAATGAATGTATCCGGTCGACGGAGGAATGAGAGTAGAGCCTGGCTTCGTGGAGAACGAAATCCGCAGCAACCAAGAAGTGAAAGGAAAGTGAAGCACTGAAGATGGAGACGCCAATGCTATCAATGTGGGATGACGGCTTGGAAGTTTGCCGTAAGGGTCGTTAGTCTCAGTCGCATAACGTCTCCAAAGCGCGAATCGGTGGGCCAGCTCGGAGCTACCTTGATCCCCAGCGCTGTGCGGAGTATGCCAGTGAAACCATTGTCCTGCTATTGGGCCAATATATTTGTCCTTGAAACTAAGGCTCACTTACTGCCACAGCGTACAGTGTGCGATCGTCAGGAAAAGACAATGAAACCCTTGACTTGAGCGATGCTAAGACATGCTCTGGCCGGGAAGCTTTGCTTGTTCGAGATGCGATTGGTTGCGGCGAGTAGGTGAGACGTCTTGGCGGTTTGACCTGACGATGATGGGACGGTTTGTGCTTCAGCACCTCGATACGCCGACAGCGGCATAAGGGTCGTTAGAGCAACACACCGGCATTTCTGTGCAATTTGCGGGTTAACGCAGTGGTTCTGAGGATTAAAGCCATGACGCGCCGCGTGGGCCCAGCGGGCGTCAGATCTGTCTAAAGACGCGTGCATCGGACTTCAACCCGGCGGCTGGGTGAATCTAGGCCGTTCGACGAAGAAGAAGAAGAATGAATTCAGTCACTTCGGACATTTCAGCGCGCGTATCTTACTCGGTGTTCGTAGTGAGGCACGTACAACAGTTGAAGGCAAGAAAGAAAGAAGCCAGAAGCCATGATGCAAGCCAGCCACCGAAAGTGGAGCACGACCCTGGTCGATAAGCGAGGCATAGCATGACCCGGACACCGCGGGCCACCGCTTCTCCGCTGCAGTTCCGCATCAACGCGTTCGTCTCCTTAGGCAGCATCACGAATCATCTCTTGTCGCGTGCTCTGTTGCCCCCGAGGGAACCGGGGAGCCATTGCTGAAGCTACGTCATACCTTCAATGGCGTCAAATGGCTACAAGCTGGATTTGTTGCTTGAGCGAGGTCTATGGGCATGTCCATCACTGACATGGGCAAGTATAAAGTCGAGAAGATTATATTAAATATTGTACAGTATATCTATGATTCCAATCATAACTGCATACCAGACGAGAAGCTGTGTCTGCTCGACTATCATGTGGGGATCGCCCGATCCAGACTTTGGCCCAAGCACATCTCATAGTACACACCCTTTTTGACCAGCAAGTCTTGGTGCGTGCCGCTTTCCAGAATCCTTCCCTTTGCGAAGACGATGATCATGTCCGCGTCCTTGATGGTGCTGAGACGATGCGCCACCGCAATTGTTGTACGTCCGCTTTGCGCTTCTTCAAGTGCCGCCTGGACGACCCTTTCAGACTCAGTATCTAGCGCGGAAGTGGCCTCGTCGAGAAGAAGTAGACGTGGCTCGCGGATCAGCGCCCTGGCGATAGCGATGCGCTGACGCTGCCCACCAGACAGTTGTGTACCTCTACTGCCACACATCGTTGCAAAGCCGTTCGGCAAGGATGCAACAAAGTCGGAAATGTTGGATTGTTTGGCCACGGCTTCAACCTGAGCATCAGTGACGTCGCCTTCGACGCCCATAGCGATATTCTCCCGAACCGAGCCTTGGTACAGTACTGGCTCTTGCTGGACCAAAGAAACATCTCGGCGGTACTTGCGCGGACAGAGATCCATCAACGGCATGCCATCGCACGTGATACGTCCCGTAACGGGATCATAAAATCTCTGCAAGAGCGAAACCATTGTTGACTTTCCACAGCCCGAAGCTCCGACGAGAGCAATGAATTGACCAGGTCGCACATCGATGTCGATGCCATCCAGGACCTTGGCATGTGGCCGAGACTGATATGCAAAGGTGACGTCTTGCACTTCGATGTGTGCTGGGCCTTTGTCCTTCTCGTCGTCAAATGGCGGTTTCGACGCGTCTTCCTGCACAGCAGGCTTCGATCTACGCAGTGAAAAGACATAGTTGGCTGCTGTGGCAGACTTTGTGAGACTCGTAGTGTACGAAAAGAAGGACGCAGCTGCCTCTCCAGAGAAAATAACACCAATGAAGACCGTAAAGAATTGTACAGTCGTGTACTCTCCCGTACTGATCAGTCGACCGCCATACCAGAAGCCCAGTGCCATGGCCAAGAAGGAGATGGATTGCGTCAGTGCATACCAGAACATGGTCCACACTAAAGCTTTCATGCTGTCTTTTGCGACGCCGCGTAACCGCTCTTCGTATAGGGCGAGGATGTGTCTTTCGAGCGCAAGACTGGACACTGTGCGGATGGCGGACACTGCTTCAGAGGCAAGAGCAGCGCTGCTAGCGAAAAGTGTGCCGGTGAGGTCCTCTAACTTGAACTCAAGTCGAATCCTGAGATATCCAGAAAATACGATCGGAGGCATAGCTACATAAAATCAGTTTCTGTCACCATAAAGAACGGGGAATGGGTACCGACCTCCGAAAACGACTACCAGGCCTAGCTTCCAGCCAACCGCGATTGCGAGGATTGAGCTAGAGACGATGTTGACAATGTTGATACATATAAGCATCAGGTTGAAGCCCATGAGATCCCGTAGATTGTCGGGATAGGCCCCAAGCTTCGAGGCTAAAGCACCGCTAGCATTGGCCTGATCATCGAAGAACGCCATATCTTGCTTGAGAACGAGGTCAAAGATCTCGCGCCTAAATTTTCTCGCAACCACTTGTGCGACAATATTGCTGGTCCAGCCAACAGCGCTGTAGACAGCAAAATTGCCCAGTGCCACGACGAAGAACATAAGGGAGTAAAAGTCGCCTTGATCCACTGCTTCATCGGCGGGCAGTTGGAAGGCCTCGACAACACGAGAGAAGAGGATGGCTTGAGCCGGATACGTCGCCCCTGCAGCAGGTCAGTAACGGTCAGACACGAAATAGATCGGTGACTTACCTCCAGCTAGTGTTGCGAGCCCCAGTATGAGAAAACACTTCCAAAGATCACCTTGTTCCTTGAGGACTATCCAGGTACACTTCACCAGGTTGTAGTTCATGCTGTCTTTTCCTGGCCCCCTCACCTCGTGACCACTAGCGGATACTTGAGTCTGCGTCCGTACTAGATCAATCTTCTCTGCGGCGTGGTCCTGATCCAGCTGTTCTTCGCCCTGGGCTTGCCCGAGATCCTGAGCTTTGACAAGACGAGCGTAGGCACTGTCTCTATTGAGAAGGCTGTCGTGGGTACCTTGTTCAACCACAACACCATCAGCCGTAACTGCAATGTTATCGGCATTCCGGATAGTGGAAAGCTTATGAGCGATGACAATGGTTGTGCGACCTTGAGAGACACGCTCGAGTGCTTGCTGTACGATCTTCTCCGCCTTTGGGTCTAAAGCGCTAGTGGCTTCGTCCAGTAGGAGGACAGTCGGTTCCGAGACGATAGAGCGTGCAATCGCTAGCCGCTGCTTTTGACCGCCCGAGAGATTCGTCGCGCGCTCACCCAGTTGCGTATCGTAACCCTATCTGATGTTAGTAATCCCTGCGATGAAGATGGACAAGCAACGTAACGAACCTTTGGTAGTCTTTCGATGAACTCTTGGGCATAAGCGTCCTTGCAGGCCTTCTCTACGAGCGCTCGCTGCTCGTTCTCAGGCAGTTTGGCTTTGTCAGTGCCGAACAGGCCAAATGCAACATTCTCGTATACAGTGCCAGAGAACAGTACTGGCTCTTGCTGTACTAATCGTATGTTCGTACGCAGCCAGTTAAGGTTGAGCTCTCGGATGTCTGTGCCATCGAGGTATATCGCACCACTAGCCTGGTCATACCAGCGTTCTATCAAACCAACGATGGTTGATTTTCCGCTGCCCGAAGCTCCTACCAGGGCTGTGGTCTTTCCAGCAGGTGCTAATAGCGACAGGTTCTTCAAGACTGTGATGTCGGGTCTAGCCGGATAGGCAAAACTGACATCTCTGATCTCAACGACACCCTCGCACGCATTAGGCACCTTGCCATCATCGCTCAAGGGATCAATCTCGGACTGCCGATCGATGGTTTTGAACAACTCGTCAGCGGAGGAAGACGCTTTCGTCAAAGCGATGATTTGGGGCGCTATCGTCGTCATAGCGGTTGCTGCGACAATGACAGCGAGAATGACAGTAAACACATCACCTGTTGATATATTAGTATGTTGTAGACAGAACCATGCCAAGACTGGTTCAAGACCCATGGAACACATACCACTTTCCTTGATGTCACCCTTGGCGTACAACCGGATGCCTTGCCAGAAGGCCAGTGCATAGCCTGCATAGATGCAGAAGAATTCGACCGAGAACATTACAGCATAATTCGGAGACTTTTTCATACCCACTTCCTGGGCATCAGCAAGAAGTTTGTCATACTTGCGCGACAGCAATGGATGCAGCCAAAACGCATGGACCGTCCGCACTGTCGAAAAGATTTCTTCCGCAAGTTGTCCGGCTTTGGAGTAAATCGGCAGCAGTTGGTTCTCGTTCTTGGTGTCAATGCCTACAGAAACGCCTACGACCAGCATGATTGTCGGAACGATACTTATCGTTATCAGAGTAAGCTTCCATTGGACGATGAAAGCAATAATGAATGCTGAAACGAAGGTCGATACACCCTGGATTGTCAGTGTGAGCTTTTCGGATATACCGTTGTTGACGTTGTTTCCGTTCGTCGTAGCCTGCGTTGTGACTGAGGCGGCTTCATCAGAGTCGAAGTACGCGATGTTTTGCCGGAGAATGTGTTTGATGAAGTCCAACCGCAAAGCTTTGGTGGTGCGAATCGCTGCAACAGATACGAGTGCCTGGAAACATGAGCATGCTTCTAGTAGTACGGATTGTTAGCTACCTACCGAGTGAATGTAGACGAGACCAAACTTCGCGACGAAAAGATAGATAAAGTACAAAGTGTATTTGTTCACTTCAGAGCGATATTGCGCTGGCGTAATGGAGCCCGTCGCAAATCCAGTGAATGTCGAGATGAATTTTCCGAAGACTAGATCCCTGTGAGATGGAGAGAGTAAGTCAGTATGGTTCATCGTGTAGCCAACGCCAAGCGTTGTGGACTTTTTTAAATAGTTTGCATGACAGCATGACAAGACCCAAATAACATTGCATCGATACCTGTTGCGCATGGGCGCAACAATAGTACTGCGCAGTCATGCAGATTGCTGTGTCTCAGAAGTCCAATGAAATGTGCTGTGCACATGCTTCTTACATCAGTGGAAGTAGTGTTCCAGCGCCGATTGCTGCGATGAATGCAATGATGTTGAGTGTCCAACCCGTGCGATCTGTATACTTGAAGATGCGCTGGTGTAGCGTTAATCTGGTGTCCCTCTGAACTCGTTCGACACACTTACCACATAGCCACCCATACCACCCTTTGGCTCTTCGGACGTGACATGGCTGCTGACTGTCGGCGTTGTACTTTTCTTGACGTCATCGCTGGTGCGCTGCTCGGATGGGTCGAGTATGTCTTTGTTCGCTGACATGCTTGGTGCTAGTATTGCAGTTGGTAGGTGGCAACGCAGCAGTGCACTACATTAATATCTACAGTCATCTTATTGACGTTGAGCATATGGCACACACTCGCTCCCATAACCGGACTCCGCAAAAGCCCGGATCCGCGGTGAATTAGGCGTTCGAAAAAGCGCGTCGCCAGCGGCTGAATATTTCCACATGTCTCCGAGTACGAGCAATGCGAGCCAATCGGTAGTTTCCCCGCCTTGGCACAGTCACGAGATCGCGCGTTCTTCGCATGCACCTCACGCGTTCTTCACATGCACATCTGCGGGACATGATACTGCCTCTGATTCGACCGCTGCAACTTTGACAATCTCGAACCGGGCCTCTTTTGGCGACGTCTTACGCTGCTGCCTGCTGGAGCGAGATCTTTGCTGTGAGTAATGACATCGTTGATAGTTTACGCAGCTCGCGGATCCCGAGGAGTCCGCTCACCGGACACTCCCACATTACAAGCCAGTCTTGCACTCCACGCGTAGCACACCGCGGCACGGATCGCGTAACCGACATGATGGAAGACGATGATATGGATGCGTCGCTTGATGGACCCATGTCCAAGCGTGCGGTAAGTCGCGTAAGAAATACCGAGGGCGGAATCCAATTGACCATCCACCTCTAGTGCGATGCCTGCCGGACGCGCAAGATACGTTGCGACAGAGGCGTGCCATGTTCCAACTGCAAGGCAAGCAAATTGTGTATGTTTTGCTTGGCGTGTCCTGCGAGTCGCTGCTGATTCGTGTAGCTTGCAAAACAACTCCTCCCCAACAGAAAGCCCAGCGACAGAGGGTTCACATCTCTGAAGAATAGTACGTCGAAAATCCTTGTGTGGTGGATCCCGCTGCTTGTGGCATTAGCCCTACCTGCCAACTGCCACCCTTGTTCTAAATAGACGAGTGTTCACATGAACCGCCGTCAACCAACCACGCTGTGTTGATCTACTGTTGAATAATCGTGCCAGGACTGACCCCATTTAGCGAAAAGAAGATTGATCGAATTGAAGACCGTTTAGCGGGTATCGAGAATGTTCTCGCAAGCCTCGCAACGAAACTCGGTAGCCTGGACCTTCAGAAAGACTCGCATGAGTCCAGCAGCCAATCTCGGTCAAGTAGAGCCGGTCCTTCTAGAAGTTCAGGAAGTATCCTCGTAGATGCCCCTACACCTGCGCCATTCGAGGGTGAGAGCTCTATCAACAGCCAGTCAGACTATGCTCGCGAGATGCTGGCGCAAGCAATTGGAAGCACCCCTTCTATCGGCCAGAATGAAGAAGTCAAAACGGCGCTTACTGCTCTTTCGGAGATGGTCTCTCAGCAGGGTCAAAATACTGCGTCTTCCAACCCCTTGATCAACCACTCTCTTGCCGACATTGACCCGTCAAAGCTAGATCGCCCGCCGTGGGAGACCGCGTGTTATGCCTTGGAAAAAGCTAGCGGTATGTTCTTAGACGGTACCTTGTACCTCCTCATCCGAGCTAACACGGGCAGAATATCCGACTATGGCCTTCGCGGTAGTGTTCCCATTCTTAAGAATGACCAATCTCAAGGAAATCTTCTACGACGTGTACCATAATCCAGGAACTTGTAGCGCCGCTCGACGTGTGCTCACCTTTGGCGTCTTGGAGAACATATTCAACGAATTCCGGACCATGCCATTAGCCAATATGGACGTCACCAACTATGCTACGTACGCCACCATTTCTCGGAGGCAAACAGAGGTAGCCTTGTCACAGTTGGCTATATTCTTGCCAGCAAGTTACGAAAACATCATGGCCTTGGTCCTTGGCGCTGCGCAGGCCGTCGAAAGGTGCAAACCATCTCTTTGCTGGATTATGATATCCACCGCTGCCGGCTTATGTCAGAGCCTGGGTTACCACCGCATCAATACTATGATCCACGATGATCATGAAGAAAGACAAACCAAAATTCACATTTTCTGGATGATATATATGTTCGACAAGACGCTCTCACTACGTTTGGGTCGTTCGAGTATCCTCCAGGACTGGGATATATCACTCCCGTTCCTTGTTTCCAACGGCCCTGAGGACAAAAACTCTGCATCGAGCGCCTTTCTTTCGTATTGGATTAAAGTTGCGCGAGTCCAGGGTTTGACATACGAGAAGCTGTTCTGCCCTGCTGCCTTCCTAAAGTCGACTGAAGAGCGTACGCGAATCGCGATCGAACTTGTTAACACTCTTAACCAAGCCTGGTACGAGCGGGGAGATGCGCCAGTGGGTGATTTTGCACATTTAGGAGACACGTACAATCTTGCGTCGTACCGACCGACCACGGTAGGTCATAGCCCGAATGAGACACCGCTCCCGTCTCAATGCAAACGCTATGTACACAAGTCACGCAACAAAGGATCCGATGATAGCGAATACGTTCAAGGTAAGTTTTAGCATTTTCCGGAAGTCGACTTCATCTAACTTGATTGGCTGAAGGCTCTTTTGAGATGATCCAGGATATCTTCTTCTACTCTGATGTCGTCACACACTATTCCACCTGCGCACTTATTCAACGCGCGGTAAGTCCAGGCAATATGAGTTTCAACCAGGAATGCCTTGAATCTTCGCGAGCAGCTCTTGTAGCTCATATGAGGGCCAGCGCACAGTTCAATAAAAAGGGCCAGGAAGAATTGTGGTCGGGGTATATACACTGGTCAGTTCTTCAGGCACCATTCACTCCGTAAGTCATTTCCTACCTACCCGCGCCTTGCTGCAGTAAACTCATGAATACAGCTTCATCGTGCTGTTCTGCAATTCTATCCAAAAAGCAGATACGTCCGACGTTGAACCCGATCTAAACTCCCTTTCCGAATTTATTGGCAGCCTCGAATCTTGCCGCACAATTTCCGAAGGCGCAGACAGGCTCTACAAGATGTGCCATCTTTTCCTGCGGGTTGCCAGACTCTACGTAGCGGCAAAAAAACAAGACGCTGCTTCAAAATCGTGCGGTATTCTGCAGAACAACCAGTCCGGGTACTACACAACCGTGGATGGCACACAGCTGGACCTCAATGCAATGTCTCAGTTCGATCCGTATCTTAGTGCGCTCGGACTGATGCCCGACACCGTCTGGCCTGGAACCACATACTCCAGCGCTACGACTCCAACTAGCATGACCACCCTTGGACAAAGTCAGGCGATGGGTAACACGGAGGGCGCTGGCGCGACGGGTCTAGGCTTTGGATCTTCTCAACGGAATTCCAATCCCATGCAGGATTGGTTCTCGGGTTCACGCTATCTCATGAACCTAATGGAACCAGGTGACGATCTACAAATGCCAGATCTTGATTTTTAAGAGACATGATCGGGGAGTAAGACAATATCGTTGGCGTTCATAGGGTGATGGGCTGCATCCGCGGGGAAGCTTGTCGTTGGTATATACCCTGTTCTTGACATTGCTAGATGTCCACGTTTTGCATTCATACAGTCATGTTTCTCACCAAAGTATCTTTGCAACAAAGTTTTTATTTTGCCTTATTTCTCAATGACATTTATAGCTGACTCGATCTAGAAAAGTCTGTATCACATACTCTCATATAGCCTACTCAATCATACAACTATACTGTAAGCTCGAAAAGAAACGGATAGTAAGATGCCGATGCGCCTTACTGGTACAGACTGATCCGCAGTCGCATCTTTCTGCTCACCCCGCCATTGCTCTCGC
>JAESFQ010000255.1_pt1 | contig 19103 bp, 22 predicted proteins | sample 9269431 | NCBI WGS metagenome assembly JAESFQ01 (sample SAMN14502588, study PRJNA617103) | algae metagenome | isolation source: Plectolyngbya sp. WJT66-NPBG17 and co-occurring heterotrophs from well... | place: USA: Mojave Desert, Joshua Tree National Park, California | collected 2006-08-06
CGTGTATATTGGAATGATGCTGGAGAGCGCGCTGCGAGTGTCTTTTGTGGCAGACATGTGCCCGGGATGGGTTTCAAGATGCACAGTGCACGGATGTCGCTTCGAAGTGAGCTGGAAGCGCTCTAGCGGCTGGCTGCATTCTATCTTACGTACAGCCGAGAGATAAGGGAGTGGTGACGGGCCAATGGCCGCCTGGCATTGCATCCCCCACCTGAACAATGTGATCTTTCCATTACTCCAGCTGTACCTTATCGGTGCGTGCGCACTACACAGGGTCCAGTTTAACTGTCTACGGGAATTACTCTTATGTACTCGTTACCATACTCTATAGTTTTGGCATTGGCGCATGCACGTCACCCACGACTACGCATCATTATTGCTCGCTTATCACCCGCAAACAGTGGACAACCGTTGGAGCCTTGGAGCCACTGTGCCGCTGACATTGGACAGTGGCCAGCACCAGCATTCTCTTCCCGTATAGCCTCAACATCGACAGCCCCATGGCAAAAACGCGTTTGATGGAACACTTTTGCGCCATGTTCAGGTGTCGCCTCGCGACGAGGCACATCTCCTCCCATCTCGTCAGTATCCATGGTTGTGGCATGAACGGCCTCCGCACGTGTCGCGTCTTCTCCACAAGCCCTACGACGGGCCTACGTAGAATAAGACCCACGATGCGATCTCCGCTCCGCTCTGCCCCCGGTCTCGTTTCTCACCGCTCGCATTTCAGGCAAAACGCTTTCCGCTCCGACCACCGGCACTGCGCAGGACCCGAATATCTCCGCCAATCCTAGGCGGCGAGTTGCATCTTGCCCTTGCATCTTGCTGCTGATGTCATACCAGCTTTTCGCCGTTGTAACGCGATTCAGGCGGCTGGTAAACAACCGCGGCCGTTTGCCTGACGCCAAACCTCCCAAGCCCGTAGCAGGCTGGAAAATCGGATGCGATCTACGCCAGTGTACGTAAAACGCAACCTTAGCCTCGCACTGCCACCGACCTCAAACTTGGGTTGCGACTCTGCAGCATGACAGATGGGTCCCCAGCAGCACACTGACTACTTCCACATTTGTCCTCGCTAAACCCGCCGTCTAATCTCTCAACAACGGAACGATACATCCTAGGCCTATGCCAAAGGCCCGTAAAGACTCCCCTCGCAGCACCTCGCTTGTGGTCCGTTCGCCGTAACTGGTCAAAATGTCGGAGAAGAATCCATGCGCTAGACCACCTGTAAATTTCAAAGACCAAGGGTTCGTGGTTAACATTACGAGATCTTTACTATGCAAGCACAGATCTGCATGTGAAAGACTAGACGTGTGGATTTCGTCCAGGCCTATGACATCTCAGGGAAAGTCGGGCCGCTTTTCTCCGGAGTGTGAATCATTGACTCCGTAGTCACGACCATGTCGTATGCCCTATCAAGGGTAAGCCTGGCCATTTCTCAGCCTGCTTTCTACTGAGCTTGCTCACTAATCATTTTTTTGTGTTGGTTGTTTGAGTCCATATGCCGCGTCTGCCTACGAACAAATACGTACGAGCCAGGACTACCTTGACAGTGCCCAGGTGAACAGAAGCGCCAACACGCCCTAGACGGATTTAGAACATACGTAATCGACCTCCAAACATCGGTGTACAAAGACATGCAACATGGCCATTGTCCAAACTATCGTGAATTCGTATTAGGCATGGCCTTACCGCTAGTAAGCTCCAGGATCAGTAACGTTATTTGCATGTGAAGTCAGGACAGCGTTCAGCATGAAATATCAACGGTAGAGTATCTTGCTCGCGCATGAATAGAGTATTGAGGGTTATAGGGAAGCGGCACTGCCATGCCATGCCATGTCATGTCGGCCTGCCTATATCCTTGTTAACTCTTTTGGGTTTCTTCCCTTCATCAACGAAACATGCTAGAAAACACAAACGCAGGGACCAAGATTGACGTGTGGGTTAGGCCAGAAAGCGAGGAAGCGGTGGGACGCGCTAGATTCGGTCTAGATGACATACGTCAGGTCTGCACGTGAAAGGCACACTGGCGTAAAAACCCGTAGTTTCAACAAGTATCAAATTCGGTCCAGATGAAGGAGCTATAGATCTACCATAAGTCCTTATACCAGCTAGCCACCGTGTACCTGTCCCGTGGTCTCTTGCCCAATGTCCAGTACTCCCAGCACCTCTTTCCGCCGTATGTACAAATGTGGGCGTCGGGTACCCTGCCATAATGGATATCAAGACGCGCTTTCGACCCGGTCATAAACCTACAAACCCAGCGCATCCATCATACCACCGTTATCATGTCGTCGTTATATTTAACGCGCCTCGCTGGAAATGGATAAAGAAGGTATCGCGAATAGGCCGCCTCGTGTGCCGCGGTGGTCCGCGCAGCTGTTGCGCGTGTTGTGGTCAACTTCGAGTAGACCTTTGGCTGCACCGTGGTGCGACTCTAGGTCAGTGCATGGGAGGCTGGTAGTTGATAGGTCGCCTGTTCGATGATTAGCTTACAGCGCGCGAAGCTTGCAATCGAACAGCCTACTTGAAAAGCAAGATGTGGGGTTCTGGCTCATGAACTTCGTAGTGCTCCCATCCCAAACTCTATTCCCGAGTCAGCATGTCTGTTGCGACCTATTTTGAACCCGGCCGTACCTGTGTGATTCCCAGTGCCCGCCATTCCTCCTCCCATAGCAACTTTAGTGTGCCTCGCGCGCCGTCGAAATAGTCTTTCGGGATAGCTTTCAGCATTTGTTTGGGTAGCTGCACATGGCGGTATTCATATTCGTCATCCGAGTATCTGTGGTCAATGTCAATAAAGAAAACGCGCTGACCGCTTCTTGTGTTGACAACCCACCTTGCCGAGTAATGGATCGCGTCAATAAATTCATCCAGCTTTTCCTTCTCATGCTCAGATAGTGGGCGCGGCTTCTTGTTCCGGCGCGTGAAGTCAATATCCAATTCGGCCGACATGCTGGGTGTTGGGTGACGCGAAAGAGGAGCTCGTGTGCTCGTCCAGTGGGGGTTCGTCGGGTGGTTGACGCGAGTGGGGCGGGCAGCTGCGTAGCCTGACGGAAAGTCGCGGTCGTGTATGTGTGAAGATGCGCGCTGATGGAGACTACGGTGTTCGACCGCGCCGGGTGTGTAGTTATCGAGCGAGAGGAAGAATAGTTCAAGTACCTGAACCCAAACAGCAGTTGTTTACGAAGTCGTGAAATTTAGTCGATCATCCGAGCTTCCACGCTAATGTGAATGCAGCTTAGCGTAGCCGTCCAACCATGTTCTTACCGCACCTGGGCAACGTCTTTCACCCCTGCATCTGCCGTCTCCGCTGATCAGCGAGGTGCAGTCGAGTTTACGATGCGAATATCCTAACGCCAGCTTACGTACAATTCAAGTCTATGACTACTGCCACTCTTGCTTTTCTCCATCCTCCGACACCTCTCCAGACGTCGAGACCACTTCATCACAATCACGAAACAAGCTTGGAGTCCCCTTTTCACAATAGTGGTATGCGGATCACTATGAGGCACGTATCTATGTATAGAAAAGCTGTATCTTCGCCTTGTAATCGCCTCTCCGGTCACTCAGCATCCACTACGCAAAGGCACAGACGTGACCCCTCAAAAGAAACGAATCCATGCACAGCCTTACACTCTCTTATGCAAAACTAACGCCGCTGAATGGGCTCATGGATCGTTACTGGCTCCAATCCTCCCGACGTTTTGAGTTCTTTTAGAACGCACCGGCAATTCTTTCTTTCCGTCGCCCCTACACACTTTGTCCTCCTGTTCAAATATTTTTCCCAGCATCTCGCGTTCCATACAGCCTTGCGCCCATAACGTTTTGGTATCCGAGTCAGGCTGACCGAGCACATTCACCAACTACACGACGGCTTCTTTGTCTGACCATCTCCTGATGGAAGCTCTGTGCAATCGCTGAAACCCAACATCCAACGCTCTCTCGTCGAGTTTACGGTGGCTTGTTACATGCTTCAGGATTACATCATCTTCCTTAGTCTGGATTCTTCTCTGTTTGAAGCGCTCCAGATATCGTGCCAAAAGGATAATAGTGAGTGAAAGACCAGTTATACTGCCGAGGACAATCGCAAAGATGGTGCCAATCGAAAGTTCTGACATTGTTGTTGCCTTCCCGGCCATAGTGGACTTCATGGATTGAACCGGTATTAAGGACTGCACCCGCTGAGAGGACGCCGCTACGGTGGAATATGTAGTCATTGGTATGCTGATAGCCAGGATTTCTGCATGGGAATTTCCACCTGACGCAACATTCGAATCAGAAGGTCTGTTAGTCGCAGTCTCAAGAACGACATCGGAAGCCGTTCCGTAAAAGCTCTCACGGACAATGGGGTACGGACGCGTGTCGACATCAATGTGGTCCCGACTGACATTCGCCATGATACACATTGTCAGCGTCGGTCGATGTCGAGAGTGTTTGGGCTTGCACGAATTGAAAGGTACTGTGTTTGCTTTGCTGGTCCAAGGAACTCAGCGTGTCATTTGTACGCTCCAGGTTCGGGTGCACGGTAGGAACACGGAACCACACACCAGTCTTGATGGCTGCACAACGGCTATAACGGCGCTGCTTATATGTAGGATGTAACCGGGACGCGACTGGTCGACAGGCGCACCTGTGTTCAGATAAATCTCCAAGTCCAGCTTGGGCGACCATGGAGCTTCTAAGGCGCGTACAAGCTGTCATGTCTACTCTGGCGAACACAAAATCTGGACTTCTGTGCTCTCGAACATACGAAACACGGCTACGTCGGTATGTAAAAGGTCGTGCACGATCGTTGACCAAAGGTTGAACGTACCATGAGAGGAGTACTTCTGGTTAGTCACACAACGCCTTCATACGATGACGCCCTTCTCATGCCTGTAAGCATCTCTCTAGAGTGGTATCGGATAGCGAAAGGTCCATTTTGCCTGATAGTTTCTCTAACACGATCACGTCTAGATGCCACAGTCCGAATCCTCATCAACTTTTTCATTCCGTCTGATATTCCCTACACACCATCCCGTCATTGTCTTTCTTCTCGAAGACTTTGAGAGAATCACCGCTATTATCCACCTTTCCGTCTCGCCGATCCCATCTCAATTGCTTCTTTGGCTTAATCGCCATCGCCTGCTACGTTTCCAGCTTCTTCTGGTTTAAATCTCCCTGATTTACACTGATTCCTTCATCCGCAACCCCACGTTCTAGCCACTCGCTTGCTTTATCGTCACTAGCAGTCTTGATTTGCGGGAGTAGTTCGATCGATGGCGACGGCGGTACTGAAGGATAGCGTTGTTGTAAGTCTTCGTAGTGCTCTTGTTGGATCTGCTGCCGGGAAAGGCGATGCGAAAGGCTAGGTCCTCGGCCGGCTTCGGGATCAGGTATGGCAGGCTCGTGGTCTTGCTGTTGACGGGTCTTCTTCTTGTATCGGTTGATGAGGCGGACGACAAGATATACAAGCATCAATATGAGGATCGAGGTTGTCAGGACGACAAGGGCGAGGAAGAGAGCCGTAAAAAAGTCGCCATCAACCATGTTTCACAAACCGAACCTGTCAGTTTCCGCCAAAGGCTGCAAAAGGGCGAAACCAAGGGAGTTGCAGGTGTTGTGGCGCCTGCTGCAAGAGGTATACTGCAGTACTTAAGCCTGCCCGGGTACTGACCGCCTCAGTGTGTGTCAACCGTGGTACTAGAAAACTGCCTACATAGGCAGACGCTTAAGTTAAAGAATGTTTGTACCCACACATGACCTCCACTGTACGAAGGTCCGGCTAAAATGCTGTGGCCGTCGTATGTTGCGCAGAGTGACACGGAATATAGGAACGTGAGATGGCGCGACTGCCCATTGACTCGAGGGACTGAATAGCCAATTTTGAGGGGCTGTCTATAGACACGAAGCACGTAACAGGATATCCGTCAAGGAAAAGAGCGTCTCGTTGATTGATACGATATATATGTACATGATTGCTTGAGTACCCCCTACTCCAACGTTCCCAAGTAGTCGTACACGAGCCTCACCCTGACAACCTCATCGTTGGCCTTCTTCCTCACCACAAATCTCCTCGTCAACTTCCTCTCGCCACCAATGTCTGCGAAACCCCAGACTTGCCATGCAGTCCACCCGTTGCCGTCATTGTCCACAAAGCTCTCAACGATATCACCTTCTTCTGTTTCCTTCAGCCAGCCCTCTGCAAGATACTTGATATCTTCCTCCTTCGCGCCTGCGCTCTTCCCTTCTTCCACCGTCTTGGCCAAGGTAGAGTAGCGAGATCGTCCCTTGACGGTGCCGAAGAGCCAGTCAGTGTGCTCACGGTAGTGCCAGTCCAACACGCGGTTCTCGACGGAGCCTTTGAGGCCGCCGGTTATGAGTTGTTCGATCTTTATGTTTGTGGTTGGCGCATTGTCTTCCCCGGTGGTGGGTGTTTGGTAGAGGTGCTGGGTTACGGTTGCTGCGCCCAGGGCTTTTCGGGTGAGCCAGCCAATGCCTTGGAGAGCGAGAACGGAGTCGAAAGCATCGGAGAGGGACTTGTTCTGAGATGCGTTAGGGAGATGTTGTGCTGTCTTGATGTTTGAGACGAAGATGAAGCTATACAGAGAGGATAGTAATCGAACTTCTGCGTGAAACTTACCATGACCCATTTCCCCTGGAGGTTCTTGATGTCAGCACTTGCTGGAGCCGCCATATTGCGTAGTACTTCGGTTGGATCAACGATGATATGATGCGGTTCGATTGCGTCGTGTAAAGAGCTCCAAAAGGTACTGCGGGGCTAGGATGATTGGTAGCGGTGGGTATCAGTCTACCTATGGCGGCCATGTGCAGAACATCTTAAATGCCGGTCGCCTAGACACCAAGCCATTCAAAGACGCCGTGTGAAATAGCACCTGCCCTACTCGACAATGGCACATTGTCACGTTCGTGCCCAAGTGAATACTTTGTGTGGCGTCATGGAAGGGATGCCGAGGTTCGTCTGCTCTGGGGTAGCGCCTCCGCGGGGAACCCTAGCTTTTCGTCTCATGCATGTTCGCAGCTCCAATCCAATGCGATGGCAGCCATCTTCGACCTCGGGACGGATGTCATGTGAACACTGCTTGGGATGTGATGCTACAAGCGCAGGTCTTTGGTTCCTACGGATTGATACGAGTAACTGGGGAAGATGGTCTTGGAAGCCAAAAGCTAATATGTGGTCAGTTGCATTCTCGCTCCGTCGTTTCCTTCTTTTCTATTACAACATGCATTTTCTTGGTCGTCTTTCCTTGTATCCTCTCTCTGCGTTTTCCATTGAACCTTGATTCGGGTCAAACAAGAACACAGAGATATAGATACTAGTAAGATAAGCAAGAAGATCAGCTCGAAGCTATACAAGAATTCGCGCGTCAGCCTGCTATTCTGTTGGTGAAGACTCGATGTCTCTTTCGCAGTTGTACGCATTGCCACTCGCCAAACGCGCTGATCCGCCCCAACGTCAAAACTCCTACTGGGGAAACCTCCAATCCTCTGTTGGCAATATTTCGAGAACGGTTTCCTGCCCTTATCTTACCAACTCGGTAGTTGTCAGGCGTCGCGCGTTTCGGTTCGCGCGATGTTCCAAAACAGCGAACCTGTTTCAACGGCCGCAGACATGGTGCAAAACTTGAACACCGCAACAACAGCCCTACCATGTGCGTCCCGATATCGCGTCGTAATACAGCCTCTATGAGCATTAGTACTATAAACCCTGTTCTAGGGTTTCCCCATGCTTTGTTCGAACGCTAGAAGGCTTGGTTGTACGCAAGAGATAGATAAGGTACGTTCGTATTGCTCTTTAACCACTAAAACCCCTATCTTAGACGACAGTTGCACGCCTATATAACTTGCTAAGACTAGTGCTAACATCTTCTACTACAGCCACTAGATAGATGCTCCCAATGTTCCAGCGAGCCACTCGATAAAATCAACGTCGCCTACGCCCACCAACTCTCCACCGTATGTTTTCCTAGCCGGACAAGGAAAGCCCTAGCCAAGAGTAGGGAACCAAAATACCCAAGTTGCTGCGCCATTGCGCTGCGTATTCATGCGACAGTAGCAGGGGCAAGAGAGATAAACACATCATACGGCCCAGTACCAGAGCTCTGTCAAGAAGCCTACCTAGGTAGCTCGTGGAAGACGAACGTAAAGACAGCCTTCCGCCCCACATTTCCCATACGCAAAGTCGACCTGCCAGTCTCCAAACATTAATAGCCTCACTCACTAGATACACCTCCTCGGTTAACCAATCTTTATAGTCACTTGTAATGTAGAGGCTCTGCGTGGTGTCACGGCGTCAATGTGCAAGTACCAACCGACCAAATCGCTCGGCGTGCTTTACCACAGCCTGGCAACCAATCGCGGGCGTACCGGTGCAGGCTCCTCACCTTACCGCGCGGAGGGAAGTATTTTGGTGCTAGCGCAGAGTGGCACGGGCATTTCTTACGCTACCGTCTCCATGTGCAGGAAGGATCGCTTTTCTTGATCACTCCGTCTTCGCCTACGTGGCCTTTCTAAAAAGCCAATTACGCCTACCAACACTGACTCATACTTACTCACTTACACGAGCCACTCTTCATCTCTATTTTTTCCGCCGCTATGGAAACTATCACAAGATTTCTCGACCATCTCTACCAGCTGCCCAAAGGTAGGACCGTGGGACCGGAAGAGGATCAAGAACAGTTCCTGGTGCAATGGGGCTACACGATTTACAGAACATATTATGGCCCTGGGTCTGATGAACAGTGGTCAAAGTTGCTTAAGGATATCACCGACGGTGTGGCAGAAGCTCTCACCGAACTAGAGGAGGCGGTTAAAGAGCCTGATACTCTCACGAAGATAAGAGATCAATTTCGACTCGATGCGCGTTCAGATCCCGCCACCTTGGACGGATCAACACTGGAAGACGTCCGGCAAGTGTATCTAGAAGGAAGTGGGGGTCAGCCGATGAGAGGGATTCAGCCTTGCAACTTTGGCATTGTTATCTTCCTGTTGGCGGATGCTGAAGTGCTACAAGATCCTGACCTCCGCCTGCTAAAAGTTGCGGACGCAAGATACGACCCTGTTGCTGCCGTGCCTAGGAATACCAGGTCTGGTCCACAGCGGAACTTTGGATGGCTAACCATTCCAACGACAGCTGTTTTGGATTTTTACAACTGGATGGACATATTCACATAGGAGGAGATTGTCGGTCAGGCATGGCCGAAGAAACTTTGGGATCCATACGAACATACATGATGGACTACGTCTTTGTGTAGGAGACGAGTACGGGAGAGAAATTGAAGTCTTAGTCCTTTCGACAGGGCAGTTGCAATGTTCATCAACTTTCGTTCGTTGTAATTTGTTCATGGGATGAAGTTACATGTACATGGCGATAGCTAGCATCGCACATTCTCAACTCCTCGTACGATAGTCCAATGCGATCAAAACCATAAAGATGTATCGATAGCCCGACGGAAGAAGCTTCACTGTCACCGTGACAATGCCCCAGGTATGTTCGTGTGTATGCTCGCGGTACAGCCTGCTAACAAAGTCTAGTACAATGGGCTTTCCCAATTAGAAGAACATGATACATTGTTAGATGAGGTTATTGGTCATAAGTTTGAGAACGATTGCGGTAACACATACACGGACGATTTCGTCTTGCCAACTAGCTATTATTATAGAAAGTATGTCTATGAGCTTCCCTGATTGACCCGTGTTCATTAGCTTACGATATGGTTAGTGGAGCATCTTGTAGATGGTCAGCTCATAGCTTAATTCATGACAGACGCTTACGGTTACATGTTGGACCTGGCTGCTTTGAAGATTGATCCATCGTCGATGACTTAGAAGAGAGTGTTCTTCATGTCTGTGGCCGCGCAAGCCGCGATGATTATCTGTATTGGGAGTTTGGCGACACGCATGGTGACTGTCTTGACACTACACGCTCGTCATAGGGCAGTGAGAGATCTCAACATCCTTGCATCAGCCTTATCGAATGACGGCTGTGGCGTAGGAGTTGGCGTGAAACCGGACAGGTCACATGCTCCGTCCTTCGCGGCACGGACAGCACTGAGGCGTGGATGTCGCTAGCTGGGTTCCTTACAAAGAAAGATTCTTATTCGCGCTACTGAACAGCAATTCTTACGGAACCCGCGACTGCACGTGATGACGCGCGCCTAACCTTAGGACTTGAATGTGTCTAGAATACGCCTAAATTTTAAACCTCAGGACTTAGGATATTTCACTTGCAGTAGATGGATAATGTTTTGTTTCCATGTGGTAGTCTAATAAGAGAAGCCGATAGCTTTATGTAAGCACTTATTTTCCACTTGATGTTACGTGCAAAAGAAGTGGTGGCGGATAGCTCTTAGACACCGAGATTCGCATAGGTTCCTCTCCCCTTTTCATTCGCCAGCGATTGCTCATCTCGACTAACTCCTCGCAGCCTTCCACTACCCATGCCCATTTTGCGAGAAAACCGGGGGTGGCCTCCCAGCTCTGCATCTCATGCGGCTCGCCCCAGACTATGAGCCCTGTGCGCCCACCGGTGACTTCATCCGGGTCACTTCCTGATATAAGGGGCAAGAAACGCCTGAATTCTTGTTCTGTGCTCGTAACGGGTGTATTTCGTCGCTTTGGGACTGGCATGATGCTCATGAGCTCACCAATGAGGTCCCGCATAAGCTCCCAGTGGTCGAAGTGACCTTCGCGCATGATAAGGTTGTCGCGGATACGGGGAAATGGGATGACGTTGACCCAGGAAGGGTGATAGCGGGTTCGCTGGAGGGTGGTTGGGATAAGACATGGGGGGATGTCGGGATTGGAGGGGTATATGGTCGTGTCGTCGAGACAGGGCTCAGTGATGGGGCACATAGTGGGGTCATCAGGCACGGTGTTGAGAGTATGCTTATTAGAGAGTAGGGCACGAAAGACATTGTACTGGATGAGATGGAGGAGGTGGTCAGAGGGAAGAGGGAACGTGAAGGGTGGGTGTTTGTGAGTAGTGGGTGGTAATCCTCGAAGAACAACCGCAGATCCGGCGATGGAAAGCGATGTGTCGATGTGCATGTGGGTTATTGTCTCGGCCTCTAATGCTGCCGAGGTGTTTTGAGGGTAACAATCCTCCGACTCGTCGAGGCGCCAGCGCCTGACCTGGAACGGGCGCGACTCATGATCGGTCTCGGCGTCGGTCTTCTTTAGCCGCAGTCCTATGGAGGTTTCTGAGCAGGGCTATGGCCGTCGCAGTGGGGAACGGACTCACGGTGTGCTCTCTGGTTTTTCCGGTTCTGAACCTTCCTACGCTGCTGTTTGGCCTGTACTTGGGCGTCACGCACAACGATGGCCGACTCGTATTGCTTCATCCTCGGAATAGAGTCTAGTCGCGGTAATTCTTATTATCCTTGCTTGTCGAAAACTCTGATTTTGTGTATCGTTATTTTCAGCATGTGATGCGTTGGAGTGAAGAAGGCAAAGTGAGTGGTCCTGGTTCCAAAGGAGAGACATCTACTAGATCTACCGGTAGCTCTCGGATCTACCTAGGCTCGAAAAGGCTAAAAAGTCATCCATGCAAGCGGAACAGGGTCCACTTGTTAGCTTACGCCTAGCTAGAAACAGTAATAAGGTCATCAACACGCTTTGCCATTAACTTTGGAATATGCTAGCAGGCCAGACCGGGTTTTTTAGTCTACCCGTAGGCTTTAGCTCAAAACAGTAATAAAGTCATCACACCAAGGCGCGGGTGTGCATGTATACTAATCAATAACGCTACATCGCATCACGTTTCTTGAACAAGGGGCTTGGAATATTATCAATATAGCGGTGTTACTTTCTATCATGTCTTATTTCCGTTTCGAGTCTCAAAGTTGAACATAGATTTGTAAGATACTACCGACAGTGTAGCCGTGCGATTTGGTACGTCCTTAGAACGAACTAAACCAGCATGTAGCAACCCAGACAGAGAAAGCCTATAAAGCAGTAGCTTCTTCTCATACTTCAACCAAGGTGAAATTCACGATCATCAATACTCAATCGTTGTTCCCCGTTATATTTGTCCTTCTTCCATTAACTGAATCTTCACTGTGACAGCTTACAACAAATCGAGCTAATACTATCATGTCTCGCTACGCTGCTGCTCACGTCCAGCCCAAGGGCCCCGGTGACGCCCGCCCGACAGCCCGCCAAATAATTATGGACGAGGGCATGGAGGGCAAGCTCCAGGGTGAAGTCATTGTTATCACCGGTACTTCTTCTGGTATTGGCATCGAAACTGTCCGCGCCCTCGCCCTCACTGGCGCCACTCTTTACCTTACAGCCCGAGACCTCGTGAAGGCCCAGTCTGCCCTGGACGGCATTTTTGATCCTTCCCGCATGGAGTTGATCACAATGGATCAAGAGTCCCTTGCCTCGGTCCGGACTGCAGCTGCTACTATCCTCGATAAGACCTCCAAGATCCACGCCCTCGTTAACAACGCCGGCATCATGGCCGTCCCAGACCTCCGCTTTACCGCCGACGGCCATGAGCTCCAGTTTGGCACAAATCACCTCTCCCATTTCCTCTTCTTTGAGCTCCTGAAGCCCGCCCTTCTCGCCGCCGCCTCTGCTACCCTTCCGTCTCGTGTTGTCAATGTCTCCTCTTCCGCCCACAACATCCACGGCATCAACGAATCTGACAATTATGCTTTCCAGCACGGCGATTACGATCCTTATACCGCCTACGGTCAGTCCAAAACAGCCAATATATATATGGCCAACGAGATCGAGCGCCGTTACGGTGCACGTCACCTGCACGCGACGAGCCTTCATCCGGGTGTCATCCAAACGGGGCTGGGCAAGTTCCTGACACCCGACGCCTACAAGGGGATGGAACGTATAATGCCAATGATTAAGAGTATCGAACAGGGTGCCGCAACAACGGTGTGGGCGACGGTGGGCAAGCAATGGGAGCATCAGGGTGGCAAGTACCTCGTTGATTGCACCGTAGCAGATCCAGGTTTGGGCGGAGAGGACAAGATAACTACGCCTACGTATGCTTCGTATGCTTATGACGCAGAGAAGGAAGGAAGGCTGTGGAGGGACTCGATCAAGCTTGTAGGGCTAACGGATGAGCAGTAGAGAACAAGTGGTCATGTAGCAGAGCTGATCGTAACCAATTTGAGGCTCCCGAGGTCGTCTTGAGACAGCGCCCCCAATTGTAATAAAGTCAGTTGATAATTTACCTCAGCTTATAATCCGGTTCGTAGTTTATTTTTTTACCAGCCCTCTTTCCACTTGCTTCGACGATTTCTTTCGCACGTGCTGGATTTAGTATCTCGTGTGCTCGTTTCTTATATTCAGCGTCTTACTGGAAGTTCAAATGCTTGGGTCGCAGCACAGTTGCACACAGTCTCATCTAACTTCTCGTCACTTGTCACTCATTGGACGCGTATACGGCTTCGCGCAGCACTATCATCACATTTTCCAATTTCAAACGGTTACAGGCGCAGTGAAGTGGTACATGCACCATCCAATCGGTCTTGCGATTCCAACCCTTTACCAGCAGAGCACCATCACTCTCGCTTCTGCGGCGGTTCGAGCAATCACAACATATAACGACTCGAGCGAAGGATCTTAACAATAATTTCTTCTCGCAAACGGTTCGACCTGAACTGAGGGGCCGAGCACTCTTTCCGCGCTCGCCGTCATATCGCGCAAAAGTCATCGCGCGTATCGCAGTGACTCCGCACGCACGCTCGTTTGTTTGTCAACAACATCCACTACATTCAGGACACTCACGCACCATCGATCTTTCCCTCTACTCACAAACCACACTCGTTGACCCTTTGATGAGAAACCGCCCCACATTCTTTTGACCGCCACGCGACATCACGCCAATCCATCTCAGAACGACCGCAATCACGCAACTTCACACCCAATCCCAACAATGAAGTCCCTCCTCATCTTTACGGCTTTCACGTCCAGCGTGCTTGCATCTGCGATTCAGTTCCCCAACCTCATGGATCGCGCTATCGATCTCGCGACTATGAATCCAACATTGTTCTCTGTACTATCAGTGCTGAAAACCGCCATGCCCACGGGTCCCAACGTCCCCGTGCCAACAGGCGATTTCGAGCCATATTGGTACCAGAAGTTACCGCCAGATGTCAAGAGCTTGCTACCATCGCTTTATCCTGCTACGGCCGCGGCTGCGATCTTGGAGGCGCAAGCTGTGAGTGCGGTGTCTGCGATCGAGTCTAGCAATGTGGTATCGCAGAGTGAGGGAGTGGCGAGTACGGATATAACGGCGGTGAGTGCTTCTTTGCTTGCCTCAACATCTGTGTCATCTTCGTCTGCATCTGCGTCCTCATCTTTGGGTTCTTCAAACGTCGACGATACTTCTTTTACACCATCGACATCGCAAATCAAACCTACTAAGACGTCACAGCATGCGTCTACGGTTATTGATCCAGCTTCGTCTTCTCCTTCTGCACTATCCTCAGATAGCGTATCGCCTTTAACGCCTCCTGCAACCCTGGCTAGCGCTTCGGCCACCCCGTCCGGTTTCCTCTCTGTTGGCGCTAGTTTCGCAGTCAAAACAGAGGCACTGGCTGTGCTTGCCTGGCTGAGTGTCAGCGCTGGATTCTTCATCTTCGCATAGCCCTAATTCACTGTCTGATGTTGCGTTACTTGGTGTTGATGAGCTGCGCTTGTGTCCTTGACAATTCTCATTTCTTCGGGGTATCATTTGGAACTGTATCTGTAGGAGAATGGGTGCTTTTGGTATGGGCGTCTTGGGTGTCGAACAACGAGACCATGTCCTTGCCATGCACTAAACTGAATGTGTGGGATGCTGAGCAGTGCTTCTGCGTATATTTTTGTGTATTATTTCTGGAGATATCCCACACGATGCGATGCAATTGTAGTCTAGCCATTTGATTAGTGAGGCAATAAAGACCATAACCAGTATGATAGTGTTTGCAAAATGCGTCGATAGAATGCGACACGTCTACCATCATACTATCTTCCAGGAAGCAACACGATACCTAGGCACATATCTCCCTTATCCTCTCTTCTGCGCGTCTACTCAGAGACAAAGCACGCCCGCAACTCTAACACCCAGATCAAGCACAGCAAGGTGTTCATCACCACCATCCACAAGCCTCTTATCCGTCTCACTAAAGACACCCGCTAGCCTAACTTTCTTCACATCCTCGACCCGCTCGTCGAACATGATCTGTTCGTACAACTGGCCCACCGTCTGCGACGCACTCCAACCTTCAGCAACCATATTCTCAACCACTTTAGCAATCTCCGCATAGCGTATCGACTTGGCCGCAGGGGACTTGGGGAAAAGCGAGTCGCTGAACAAGGAGAGCGTGGCCGGAGGAAGCACACCGGCGATCTCAGCGATGATAGGAAGGGACACAGCAGGCGTCGCAGTCGGCGGCGGCGGCGCGGCAGAATCGATGTCCATCTCATCCTCCTCAGTAACAACACGTTTCCGCTTCTTAGCCGCAACCGCACCCTGCGCCTGCACGACAGCGCCGACAAGCCTCGCTGCAGACTGCAAAAAGGTAATCGCCTTCCTGAGATCGCCATCAGCGACGCGAACCAACTCCTCCGCAACCCCGTCTTCCAACTGCACATTCTCCAGCCTCGCAATATCGCCCACACGCTTCACCGCATTCCCCTGGTCGAGGCTCTTGAAGCGGAATTTCGAACACCTCGACGCGAGCGGATCGATGATGCGCGTCACATAATTGCACACGAGACAGAATCTCGTCATGCGACTGTACGTTTCCATGGTCCTGCGCAGCGCACTCTGCGCATCCTGCGTCATGCTATCCGCTTCATCTAGCACGATGATCTTGAATGGCGGACACGGGTATTTATCCCTATATCTAACTGTCTTCGCTTCTCCCTCACCACTCTTATCCTCAACCATGACGTTGTACGTAGGCGCCACGCTGAGCTGCTGGCGCGCAAAGTCTTTTACTTTCTGGCGTACGATGCTGATACCGCGTTCGTCCGAGGCGTTTAGTTCGAGGACGCGGGATTTCATTAGTTCGGGTCCGTAGAGTTCTTTGGCGAGCGCGAGGATTGTGGAGGTTTTTCCTGTCCCTGGTGGGCCGTAGAAGAGCATGTGCGGGAGGTTGGAGGACTGCATTGTGCGCGAGAGGATTTGGATCGTGTTGTCTTGTGCTGTTACTTCCGAGAGCGTCTTGGGACGGCTATGATGCTGTTAGGACTGGCGTAGGACGGTGTGTTCAGGTGGTGCGTTCGTACTATTTCTCAACCCATGGCTGCATGCGGTTGGACTCTTGCTTGGTTGTGGGTGCTTTTGACGAGCTTGCTTTCGCAGCGGCTTGCTGCCGCGCTTTTACATTGAAGAAATCGGCCATTGTGGCGGTTGCCTTGAGGTTGTGTTGGAATTTGGATGTTGAACAGTTGGACAGTTAAAGTGCGACGCGTCGACGCGACCTCGGGAGACCGCGAACTCACGTTTCCGCACAGACCATCTCGTCAATCACCAATCATGTCATCATCGCTACATGTGAAGAGGCCCAGCTGGTAAGTGCTAGTCATACTTAGTACTACAAAGATACCGTAGGGGCACTTCCAGTGCTCTAAATTGATATGTAATAGAGCAAACGATATTATACACTTCAAGGTACTTTGTCATAGAAGTAACAGTTTAGGCGAATCAGCCTTCTTCGTGCACATATCACGGTATTACAAGATTTCAAGAGCACTGTACAACGAATGTATTGCACGTCCTTTTTTTTTCTTGGAAGCGAACACTATATGTTCAAGATCTGCGAACGACGCCAGAGAATGCATGCACTCCTCATTCCGAGCTCATCAACACCACCGGCATGCCCACCACGCCTAGACTTCATTACGCCTTTCCATCGTCGCTCGAATTACAGACCTGTGGTGTCAGAGGTCACGCCTCAGGAGTTAGACTAGCATGGACTAATCTACTTCCCAAGCTTAACCCCCTTTACTCTCTTAGCTAACTGTACTGAATCGGAATCTGAGCCAGCGGAGGACTGTCGCATCGTACCGCGGTTATGATCTAGGGGCAGAGGTGCCGCAGCCCCCCTACTGGCCGACTGGGAGAGGGACGAAGATTGATAGGAACGTTTCGGGGGGCGCTCACCACTTTCTTTGAGGATGGTCAAAAGGGTTGCCCAGCCTCCGGTATGTTGGAGCGCTGAGCCTTCTGAAGTGTCGTGCGTTGTTGCTACCTTGAAGAGCAGCGACTCTTCGTCCTAATCATACAGTTAGTAGAGAACAAAAAGACTCATGTGCTGACGAACCTTTGATAGAATGCCGAGATTGTGAATGAAGCACAGCATATGGAAATTCGAGATGGCGTTGAGGCCGCTGGTGGTGTTGAGCGCCAGTCCGTTCGCTTTAGCGTTGAGAGCTTTGCCGAGATGTGAGATCTCTGGTATCTCGCCCATGGCCTCACGGTTCTCGATCGGGAATTTGCCACCGGTGAAGAGAGGATTCGGCTGAGTGGGGAAGCCGTGAGTTAGTGTGAGAAGCAGATACTCTACTGGGAAGTCTGGTCTGGCAATCTCTTGTACGTTAGCACCGTGTTCGTTGATCCTGCGATAGAAAACTTCGGGAATGTATCGCGCGCGATTCAAGGCTTCGTTGTCTTCTTCTGATTGAACAAGCATGACGGATGGCTCGGCTGAAGGCTCGATGATATCTGCACGAACCATCTCGACGGCGTCGTTGGACACTTGGTATGACGAGATGCCAATCTGGCCTTTATCGTCGCCGCTGATTACACACGTCACAAAGTTAGATCCGTGTCGTCCGGTATCGCTCCACTTGGAAGGCCGGGGATACTTTGCCTGATATCGCGCGGCGAAGACGACTTCGAGGGAGGAAAGGTAGTATGAGTCCATGTGTCGCTTGCAAATGACAGAGCCGTCACCTTTGTCTGCATCGAGCAGATCCGTAAAGATGACACCGACCCGTTGCAGCCCACACTGTGCGGCGATCTCGTCAATCTCCTTCTCGTTGTCCCAGTCGCCTAATGAGATACCGTCCGGCTCGTTGACCTGCGGTGGCTCGTAGATGGTCTCGACAACAGCCTTTGTTCCCAACGGCACCTCAGTATACTCCTCGTACCTGCCATACAAGAATCCCAATCGCTGACAGCCAGTTTGCCTCCAAAAGTTGATCACATCGTCCACTACTTGTATGGAAGCAAACTCGACGTGATCCACCATACGGTATTCTTGTGGCTTCAGAGAGATGGCGCTAGGCATGCATTTGGTGCAGATACCGTCTGGGAACGGCTTATGTCCCGATGGACAGTCGGGGCGTACGCGGTAGTAGGGTTCAGTTAGCGGTGGCATGTACGAGCTACCGAGCTCTGGCCTGTTCTTCGCCGAGTTGACTTTGCGGAGGTACGAATGGAAGGAGAGATGCTTGATCTTCTTTTCGGCGAGGTATACGGGCGAGTAGGGCTCTAGCGGCATGCAGTAGTCGCACATGCCCTTGGGTCCATGGGAGCACATGCGAGGGTCGCGTTTCCTCGCGATTTTGCCATCCTGCCTATCCAGCCTGTCGTCGAGAGGTGACTGCCTGACAACTTCCCATGGATTCTTTATGACTTGTGTAGGGGAGCCGAGGGGCACGGAACCCATATCGGTGGCTTCGACGGGTTTGCCATTCAGCCGTGAGCCGCCTGTCGAAGCTGCAGCATGGCCGTTAGATACCCCAGACTGCTCCTCAAAGGACAGAAAGAGTTGCGCGCCGTTCCTATGGTATCGTTAGCTGTGAGGGCAAGCCTGAGTAAGCTACTTACGATAGTCCGACTTTCTTGAAGCTCACGCCCTGGAGATCAGCAAGCTTCCTCGCGTCGCCTCCCTGCGGACGGTTGCTAACACTGATGCTCTGGATGTCGACGTTCTTAGGCAGCTTCTCGGCAACCTGGGGCAGGATGTCGGAAAATGTATCTTCGGGCTGTACCGTCAACCTGAACTGGCCGTCTTTGCTAACGAACTGATACAAGGTCAGTGGTGTCCCGCATGCATTTCGTATCAAGACATACCCTCAATATCATGATTGGAACGCTATGGATTTCAGGGAGTTGATAAAGGTGGATGCAGGTGGAA
>JAESFQ010000256.1_pt1 | contig 19100 bp, 21 predicted proteins | sample 9269431 | NCBI WGS metagenome assembly JAESFQ01 (sample SAMN14502588, study PRJNA617103) | algae metagenome | isolation source: Plectolyngbya sp. WJT66-NPBG17 and co-occurring heterotrophs from well... | place: USA: Mojave Desert, Joshua Tree National Park, California | collected 2006-08-06
TATCCGACGCCTATTCGACGCATAGTAGCCTTTCCGCCGCTCCAAAACTGACTCCCCCACTAGGCGATGCTATGAGCAACCCACCTCCTCTCGCAGGGCGTCTTGTTCCTCTCAGGACCAAAGACGAGGTGCGCGCCAGCCTCGAAACCCACAGCGTCTATGTCGTCGAGGTGCCGGCCAAATTTGCCAATGTTATCAAGGAGTGAGGCGTTCACTCCTGGTACACTAGCTTGATCTCCTGCTAACCTCAAGGGTCTTCAGTGCCGTGCAAGCAGCATTACCAGACTTCAAGACATCGGAAATATCTCACCTGCGCCGCGTAGTCCAGTTCAAGTACCTGCCGCCACATCTGCAGAAACAGTTCTATCCGCCCGCGAGGCTCCCGAGAGGTGAAGAAGATGATCCTGCCTCAGCATTATTATCTTCCTCTCCTACACCGCTGCCTTGTGCTCCCCTTCCTGCGTCCTCGTCCTCGTCCTCGTCCTCGTCCTCATCCTTGGCCAATGCCGGCAGTGAGGCTGCTGCTGTTGCGACTATTGCTGAAGATTTTAATCTAGTTCGCTACTTCCTCCTGTGCCCTACACGACATATCCCACATGCCAACCTCGCGGCCCTCATACGCACCTGTCCGCCTTTCGACGGCAAGACTGCGCCTCCTCGGATCCTCTACGTAACCGTCCCGGCACTCGCTCCTATATCTGCTGAGCAGGCTGCCGAATGGAGCGACAAGTACTGGCCTATCTCGTACAAGAACACCAACCCCTACGGTCCGCATCCGAGCCTCGTCCAGCGCAACCAGGAGGAAATACAACCCGAGGCGGGCAACTGGCTGGCCCTTGCACGAGCCGCTGGCCAGCAGATATCAGATCAATGCCTCGGTGAGAAGATCGGCGTCGTTGTGGTCGATCGCACCAGGAACACATCAGAGATTGTTGCCGTTGCAGGCGACTGCCGTTGGAGATCCTTCACCGGTACCCCCGAACCGCGCACTGGCACTGGCAATGTTATGGCTCACGCTGTTCACCGCGCCATCGCCATGGTTGCGAAGAAGCGACTACGTGTTGCCGGCACTGACCCTGCATATCTAGACCGCTCCCTCTTCTGCGATAACCCCCTCACTGGACTCGAGAAGCTATACTACGAGAAGGACAATATCTCATCGAGCGGCTACCTGTGCGTTGACCTTGACATCTACCTTACCAACGAGCCCTGTGTCATGTGCTCCATGGCCATCTTACACTCGCGCTTCCGGCGTTGCATCTTCGGCAAGCGGATGCCCTACACCGGCGGCATGACAGCGGACGGTCCGGGCGACTCCTCGTCCGCGGGTAGTGGGCTGAAGAACGGCTTGTTCTGGCGACCAAGCGAACTCAACTGGAAGTTCCTAGCCTGGGAGTTCAAGGAGGATGGCAAGGTTGAGGACGCAGACACTGGTTTCAAGGACACACTACATGCTTAGATACCATCACGACGCTTGACCTGCATTGGATACACAGCATAGACACGGCGCATTGGATTACACTGTTGACATGGTTCCAAAGGAAGATCATACCAGTATGATTAAAAATGAGTATGAGATTAGAGAGATAGCATCTGTATTATACTAAAGGAAACGCAAAGTCCAGGTTCATTGTGGCTCATCGGTCTTCTACTGCTCTTCAGCTGATTCCATGTGTCTTCCTGACACCATGTGTCTTCCTGACACCATGTGTCTTCCTGACACCATGTGTCTTCCTGACACCATGTGTCTTTCTAACACTACATATCTTCCTGACGTCATGGCTCGGCAAATCAAGAGACTAGCTTTTTCTCTTCGTTTGAGACAATAAGTAGACAGTCTCCGCTCGACTGACATGTGTCTCGCGACTCGTTGGATGCATCAGAACGGTGACGCAAGCCCAGCTCTGGATCGGCCCCACGCTAGAGAAGATACTGCGCTATCTCGAACTTATTGTGTTTCTTGGCAATATCGTATGCGGTGTATCCGTCGTTGTCCATAAAATCAATCTTGGCCCCAGCGTCGAGTAGGATGCGGACTGTAGAAACGTCCTTCTCCGTATGGTCTTGACACGCCATTTTGAGGGGCGTTGATCCATCGCAAGAAGCAATATTAGGATCAGCGCCAGCGTCGAGCAAGACCTTGGCGAGCACGCCATTACCTTGTGCCTGCGCCGCGTAAAACAATGCTGTTGTATGCGTAGAATCCTCTTTTTCGTTGACGTCAACACCAGCCTCAAGGACAAGCATGACCATATCGACAGAATGTACCATAACTGCCATGCTAAGGATTGATCTTTGTAATCGATATTCTCGGAAGATTTGAGGGTAAAAGTTATCAGCTGGCCATGACCAGAGAGTCGGTGCCATGTCAGCTTTGGCGACAAGCAACACTTTAGCAGCGTTAGTCGCCCCTCTTATAACAGCGTAGTGCAGGGGCGTCTCGCCGTTGGCATCCCTCGAGTCTACCGTAGCCCCACCTTCGATGAGAATCCTGACAATGTTATCAAAGTCGTTCAAGGCCGCGATGTGTAATGCAGTGCACCCTGGTGGGTAGGTCCCACCATCAGTAATCGCTTCATCTAAAGAATAGTCGTATTTGACCAACTGCCCAACGATACCCGCTTGTCCGAAAATTGCAGCAGTGATAAGTGGAGTGCAACGTTGTCCGTTTCTAACGTGTATTTCGAACCCTTGCTTGAGCAGCGCAACAGTAGCGGCTTCCAACCCTAACTCAATTGCTAGGTGAAGCCCAGTGGTCCAATGCCAATTTGTTTCGGGATAGTCTCCTTCATAAACAGGTGCGGGTGTCCAGCCCTTTTTCAGATGGAAGGTACTTTTGACGACATTGATCTGTCGTGCGAGAAAGTTGACGATTTGCGCAAGACTCGACGGGGCTAAGCGAGCATGGTCAAGCCAATACCTCACGCTGTAGTCGTACCAGTCATTATCCTCTGAACGGTTCAAGCGAGCGGGGTCGGCATATCGATCCAAGGATAGGTACGAGGTACAAACGTTTGTTATCATGGCCTCTGCGTCCGGAAACCAACAATCTAGTGTACATTCAAGGTACTCTTGCGTCGTGTAGTGAACAAGCTGAATAATGCCACTATCCTCATTTACAGTGACTAGGCCAAGACACGAAGATAACACATCTTGGATGTCTGGGTAGTTGTCTGGGTCAAGCGCAGACTCGCCAATCTCCACACCTAGCGCTTCTCGTAGCTCTTGTGTAGAGAGTGGTCTTCGGGCGCAAGTAAGGAACGCCAAAGCTTGCTTAGCCAGTTCTGCCTGGTCCCCAATCTGGCCTTCAATTCTTTTCATTGCAGAACCATATGCGGAGTCATAAGCTTCAGAACCAGTAGCGAGTCGACCCAAGGCAACCCGAACTGCTTTTGCAGCTCTTTTTCCGATGAGAGAGTCAAGGTGCAGCTTGGCCAAGAGAAACCTCCAGCGTCGTCAGCGAAGCCATGATGTCAGAAGGGTATAACCTACATTCCGCGCACTGCCTCGACGATCTTCGACACAATTTCCTCCTGCAATTCGGTATCTCTTTGCACAAAGCTCGGTAGACTAGATGTGTTCTCAGCAAGGTACCTGCGTACATCATTGCTGTCTGCTTGAATCTCTAACTGAAAGGCTGTGTTGAACCTTTCGGCAATCTCCGGTATGAACCGGGAAGTAGCTAGTATGTTGATATGGCATTGCTTTTGCAAGGTTTGGATCCGTGATAAAAGTCCTGTGCGGCAGCCACGAGACACGGAACACTCATCGAGGGCGTCAATCACGACGAAGACCCGCGAGTAGGTTGCCATGACTGATTCCAAAGCCCTTGTCGTTGCGTCGATCCGATCGGATCCTCCTTTTTGTTGACTCTCGTAAAGATTCTCGACGGATTTCGGTAAATATACTTGCCTTTCGACAAGCTGTTTCAAAATACTCGAAAGCAAGGCTTCCAGTGTCTGCTCGTCCTGGCGTCTGTAATTACAGAAGAGGTAAGCCAGACCGACGGTCGGATCATGATGATGCCTCTCCCACAGATCGGCGTTGATTATAGAGGCGAAGACCGTTTTGCCAGCACCTGGAATACCCGGGCAGAACAGGGTACGGCCGTCAGTACTGAGCCAGTCTTGATAGGCCTGTGAGTTCAGAAGCCACCCGCCGGTACCGGCTTGTCGTCGACTGATGGCATCTCGCTGTTCTGAAGCATGGTCGATGGGTGATAACCACTCTAGGATGCGTTGACGCTCTCGCAAACTTGCCTCTGTGTCCTGGCGCCCATGTAGGTCTTCGATTCTCCGCCAAACGCCATTTTGAGTTTCTTGTATTGTTTGCAGCTCACCGCTGAGCTGTTGAACTGTGGAACAGGTTTCCTCGATGCGCGATTCCAGAGTGTCTTTGACATCCATCAGAAGCTGTTCGTTGCGCTTAGAGCGAGCGGTTATCTCGACAAGTAGTCGTGTTGAGTCGTGTTCGAGAGCGAGAGATACCATTGCCATCTCACATTTGATTGCGTCGATCAACTTGGCCACATCCTTTTCTTTGAATGGCCAACGCAACTTGCCGCGAATTCCATCCGGGGCGGACAAAGCAACGGCTGCTAGACTTAATGCTTCTTGAAAGCGCGCCAGCGGAGTAGCGAGGAGCCTTAGAGTAGTAGACCATTCCCCGACTTCCTCAGAGTCCTCAGCTCCATCTTTCAACGCTAGTAACAGGTTACTACAAGCTCGGATCTGTGAGCGAAGGCGCCGTTTCTCTTCTTTGGCTTCCGACACAGCGTTAATGTATTTGATTACTTTTTCGCACAGCTGAATCACTGCTATGATGCTTGCAGTCGTCTCCATGTGTAACTCGACGGAGGTATAATGTCCTGGATGAGCTGGCACGTATTGCGGGGTTGACGAAAGGTACCATCAATATCGTGCATTACGAGAGGCTGTGCCACACTGCATCTGCAGGCAGCGAACTTGCCAGTGCCCAATGGTAATAAGCAGCATGACGTAGAACCCCGCTGTTATTCGTTGACGACTTTCAAGGCGTGTATGCACCGATATGTCTAATGCAAGATTGGCCATCGACTACGGTATCTTGGATACGATGTGACAATGAAGGATGTTGAGTGAGAGGGACCATGCAAGTCAAGGGTAGTGCACGTGCGCTCGCGTTCGACGCCAAGATAGCGCGACTTGGTCAGCCTTCAACCACGCATCAGTAGCGTCGCAAACACACAGAACAACATCGCAAGAATGTTGCCCGACGAGATCGTCGCACAGCTAACCGCCGAATTTCAATGCCGCGATCAGCAAATACATCATCTAGCAGCCCTCTATAGCGTCCGTAACCCCAGCAGCCTTCAGGGATCCCGTACTAACAACAACTCAGACGCATCTCCCTTCTCCACCCGTTCTGAACATACATGGCCTTACAGCAACTGGCAAATCCTCCATACTGCGCTCCTTCTTCCGTCTCTCTCGCATACAACATACCATCATCAACGTTCGCGAATGCATAACCGCGCGACATCTCCTGGAGCGCATCGTCGCAGCTAGTTTAGATGCGCTCGATGAGTTCAACCATGAGAAGATGGATAGGCGACCATACGCGCGTACCGAGAACCTGAGCGCGCTATGTGTCAATATGGAGAAGCTATTGGGGGGTAGAGACAAGTTTGTACTGGTACTGCATCTGGTGGACAAGCTGAGGGAAGGGGGAGGAACGTTGATTGCTGCCCTGGCAAGACTAGGAGAGAGGGTATGGCTCAACATACATTCAACTGGAATGCAAGACACTAACAGCCTGGCCAGATACCAAACCTCTCGCTCATACTCACAACCACCCTTCCGCTTACGCCCTCAGTCCTCCACTCGTCATCGGGGTCCTTTCTACATTTCCCATCATACGCACGCAGCGAACTTCTTACGATCCTTAGTACCAACCCTCCAAATATCTTCCTTGAGCCGCCCTCTCTGGAACAGTTCCCAGACTACACACCCAATCTCGCTTCTGAAGATGACGCCTGGCTATGGGGTCGCTTCTTACAAGCCGTTTACGACTCGCTCGCAAAGCACACCGGACGAGACCTCATCAGCTTCAAGAGCTGCGCAATGCGCCTCTGGCGTCCTTTTGTCGAGCCAGTAGTCTCAGGACAATTCGGCACACGCGACTTCTCGCGCTTGATGGTGAACAGGCGTCATCTTTTCCAGCTCGAGGATTCTATTCTTGACCGTATCATCTCCGACAGCGCCGAACCGAACAAAGAGGCTGCATTGGCAAACGACACGCCAGCGGTACTCAGCAAGAAGAAGCCAGCAAACATGACAGCCCACAGCCTTCCGTACTTCACAACACACATCCTCCTCGCTGCATACCTCGCGTCTTACAATCCATCGCGCACCGACGTTACATACTTCATGAAGCATACCGACAAGCGGAAGAATAAGCGACGCGCACCAAGCGCTGCCTCGTTCAGTGTGACGGGAAAGCGCACAGGAGCCAAGCATCGGAAGATCAGTCGGCATCTCTTGACACCCAGCCCTTTCACCCTGGACAGACTACTGGCGATCTTTAGAGCGTTGCTCGAAGGAACAGTACCCCAGGTGGCAGACCTGTACACACAGATCGCCACATTGACTAGTATGCGGTTACTCGTCAGAGCAGGTGGAGCAGGGAGCAACGATGCACTAGAAGGGGGTGGTCGATGGCGCGTGAATTTTGGTTGGGAGTATGCACGCGCACTGGGTCGAAGCGTAAATCTAGAAATTGGAGAGTATCTTGTTGGTGGTGTAGATTAGGACCTCATACTATCTAACAACTTCTACATTCGCCTTCCCAGGTATATGTAGAAGCTCTCTACGAACTACAACTACATTGCAACATACCCCTGTACTTTGGCACATCGCCACAGAACCTCTCTTCCTCGTCTGCGTTCCACTCCCACGTTTCTTGGAAGGGGTTAAGAGCGAGCTTCATGATTTGAGGTAGGATCTCCCGTTCATTCTTCTTCTCGACACGCTCGATGAGTTCGTCTAGGATCCAGGAGCGGGGAATAAACTGTAATGTCGTTAGCATCCAAACTTTCACATAGGGAAGGGCACTGGAGTAAAACTTACGTTGGGATTAACAGCATCCATAGCCTTCTTCCTCTCCTCGTCTTTATCTTGACCCCAATCCTCTTTGACCCGAGCCGCCCACTTCTCAAGCCACTTGCCAATGCGCTCCCTGCCAGCACTCTCCTGTCTCGGCGCATCGTCCGCACGGAAGAATCTGCCCGCAACATCCTTCCTCTGATCTTCCGTCTCCACTTCCGCCAACTTGACACTGCCCAGTCTCCTGAATGCATGGTGGAAATCCAGCTCATACATCTGCAGAGTATCCAACAACTCCGACATCAGTTCCTCGAAATCAGAATCCTTTTGTGTCTTGAGTCCAAGACGAAGTGTCATGACGCGGCGGTACTCGGCGAGGAATACGGCCTTGTACTCTTCGCCTGCGCGGTCAATGGCAGATTCTGCGCATTTGACTATGCCATCCGCTGCTTCTTCTGTTACGCCTTTCTCGACAAAAGTCGCTTCGTCGACTTTGCTGCCGGCGCCCATAAGCTCGCCGAGGGCTTCGCCTAGGCGGACGAGGTTCCACCAGATGATTGTGGGTTGGTTGCGGTAGCTGTAACGAAGCATGTGGTCGTCATGGTTCGGGGTGTAGGTAGGGTCAAATGTGTCGAGGAAAGCAAAGGGACCAAAGTCGATGGACAGGCCAAGGATGGAGGTGTTGTCTGTATTTAGTACACCGTTCATGAAGCCGTAGGCTTGCCATTTTGCCACTGTTTGGGCGTTGCGACGGAGGATTGCGCGATAGAGACGGACGTAGCGGTTCTCTTCACTTTCGCCTTCGCCTTCCACAGTATCTTTTGCGACGCCCTCGGAGGTCTGGTTGTGTACTTCTTTAGCGTCACCTGCGGGCAGCTTGGAAGGTAGCTTGTCCCATCCACCGTAAACGTGCTCTGCTGTATAATCTGCGAGTATGCGAAGCGTCTTTCGATCGCCGCGTATACGTTGGAGGTCGAATGTTCCAAAGCGGATCCAGCTCTGCGCAAATCGGGCAACAATGGCACCGGGCTCAGTTCTTTCGCGCATGACCTTGCTTCCTTTGTTCAGTGTGAGCGCCAGCGCCCTCGTACTTGGGATGCCGATAGCATTGAGGTATTCCGAGACGACAAACTCTCGGATGGAAGAGCGCAGTACTGCTCGACCATCGGCGAAGCGAGAGTACGGCGTTCGCCCAGCTCCCTTCAATTGGATTTCGTAGCGTATACCAGTCGATGGGTTCGTAGACTCAAAGAGGGAGATGGCGCGACCATCACCAAGTTGGCCTGCCCATTGCCCGAACTGATAACCTCCGTAGCATTGTGCCCAAGGGTATATTCCTGCCTCTGGGTTTGACTCGTCCCATGTCAAGATCTTCCTTCCGGCAACAACTTCTTTGAATTCCTCAGTATTCGCCTCCTCTTCCTTGAGGCCAATATCATGTAATGCTCGCTGACTGACCGCTAGCAACTCTGGTTCTCCCTGTGGGTCTGGTCGAACGTATGTATATAGTGCTCCCTTGACCATGCGCGGTCCCAGCATCTGCCGTGGCGCATCATGTGAATCTTTCGGTCTAGGAAATGCATCATCGGCGGGGAGGTTCGATGTGAAGACGTTTGACTTGGGTAGGGATTGGAGCGTCTGTAGTTCGCTGGACGAGTTGTTTACCATCTGTGGGATGTCAAGGTGCGCCATGACTTGGTTGAGGCGTATAAACGTGTGGAAGGGATTCTTGCAGATGTATTTGGTCGACGATAAAGCTTTCCTAGTAGGCTGCAGCGCAGATGAGATTCGAAGCATGAGCTGCTAAGGGAGTATAAAGTGGTGTAGGATCGAGGGGCAGCGTTGGGAAGAAGGCGGCAAATATGCGCGCATTCGGGCGCTGATCAGAGTGATGTGAACGCTATGGAGCGGTGGCGTCATGCCTCGGACCTGCTTATCGATAAGGTGTCGCAAAACATTGTAATGTCCCAGTGCCTGACTCGCGCTCTTCTCTTCTAAGCTAAACTGCAGACGCGTCGACATCTCCGCCAATCAGCACATCTACTCATCCTTCTTCGTGCTACGCACACTTTTCTACCCGACTATCTGAAGCGCATCCAGGCTGGCTACCACTACATCTCGAACATGAACGGCCAACCGATACCAGGGTACTTCTGGGACGTAGAGAAGAAGAAATACTTCAGGATCCAGAACCAAACTGCAGCGCAAGGCTCCAATCTCAAATACTCCCGCGAGAACATCAAGAAGACGGAGAGGAAGGAGCGTATCCAAAACGTTGCTCTTGCGCGCTCAAACAAAATCAAAAAGGAACGGGTGGTCAGGCGCAATCCGAACAGTTTTGCCCAGACCAACATTGATAGGGAAATAGGCCTCAGAAGACGGTCACGCTATGTACTCGGTCTTTGGCCTGATGCATGCGCAGCCGGTATAGACGACCGCCCCGAACAGGTGCTTTCTCAATCTCGGATACGACTGTTTGACAAAGATCCAATTGGTCAAACTCTATACGTGGTTCAGGGATCGAACAGTGTGTGCAGGCAGCCGGCATATGTCAACGAGACTCAAAGGAACCCATACATATCTACAGCGACGTCTACACCCGGTCCCTCAGCACTGTCGCTACGCGAATCCTACTCGCACTACCCACGGGATGAGGTAACACGAACAACGTCTACCGTCTCTTCGTTATCCTTCCTCCCAGCAACTGGAGCGCTTGCAGTAACTACATATGGGTCAGATCGACCTCCCGAGGTGTGGCTCAGCGACCCAGGACGCGACGATCCAGTAAGTCATACATCAATCAATGAGCCGCACATGCATAGTGTACCGCCGAGGCATACGCTGTGCGCATTCTCTAGTCTGTAGATATAGTACACTGCGAAGAGCAAGGTATCCAGTCAGAGGCTTCTCGCTCACTCTCATATCGAACCAACAACGTACAAAGTCTCTCACAGCTTTCAGAAGTTCTCACGCTGACTTCATACAATTTATAGTACGTGGGTCAGAAGTTTACACCGAAGGACTGTTCGGCAATCTGGGATGCTGCAGCCAGACCAACAACCTTTACACCATCACCGGGTGTCGCAAACAGTGTTGCCGCGACATGGTCCGAGCACCTGGCAGTTGCAGCGTCGAGTTCGATGCTGCTCTTTAATCGCTCACAAGCAGGTGCATGGGATTCGCAGGCTGTCGTAAAATCACTTGGCTCGGACGTGCTGGCTTTGGAGTGGATATCGTATACAACAGTCGCACTCGGTTGTCGAGACGGAAACATTCGACTCTACGATACAAGATCCGGGGGGTCAAGCCACGTGCTCACCCACCCATCCCCTGTTTCAAAGCTCAAGCGTGCCGATGATGAGACCAGATTGATTTGCTCGGGACTTCAAGACACGCTTTTTCTATATGACATCCGCTCCCCTCGCTTATCACGCAACTCATCAACAAAAACCTTCAACTACGAAAATCACCACTACAACGAGGAATATTTTCAATCCTTATATCCTACCCGTCGCGATGGGCACAAAAGACGCAAACTGAACCAAAAGGCTTTTAAAAGATGGTCCCAGCCTGTTCTAACTTTCGCCCATGCGAACAGGGATGAGCTGGATTTGGACATTGATACACATCCAAGACTAGGGCTTCTAGCAGCAGCTCAAGATTTAACGACAGGTATGGCGATTCGGATTAGCAACATTTGGACAGGCAAAACTGTCAAAGAAATCAAGTCTGATAGCACCCGACCGGACATGGACTTGAAGCATGAACCGATTCGCTCGCTCAAGTTTATCGATCGCGATGCTGACGGAAATGTTGATCTCTGGTCATGTTGGAACGATGGGATTGCAAGGTTCGGGTGGTGAGCTGAATGTTGTACTCGATACAGATAATTGAAGCGTGCCCTCTGGATATCTGTCTGTAACACTCTGTGGGTATTCCAACAAAACTCAGCGCGAATACCTTCAGGGTGTGGTTTGGGGCTTGAAATACAAACCAGAGAGCGGGCTTTTTCGTAGGACTGCACAGCTAGAAGGCAATCACAATCGCACATACCTGTGACAGTGCGACATCAATGTATTCCTGAGTAACTGTGGGAACATTCCGCTGCGTCACAGTGAAATTGATTCAACCGCGCACTCCCGAACGCACATGCATGATTTACCGTTTGCTGCAGCCTCGCACTTTTCATCTGGGCGGCAGTCCTCACATCTAAGCTCACGACTGTGCGAGGACGCGCCCCGTATTCAACTATCGACAGTGACATTGTGGGCAGCAGTGAGAATTACAATTCACCCACCCGCGATCGAGCATCTGCACTTTCACTTCGATCGCCCCGTCGCTGTCTTGCAATGTTGAGCTAAATCGCGGGAACTTGAGGCTTTATTCTCTTACTGCCCACACAGGAATTTACAACTCACACTCTCGGAATCTTTGTCTTTACAACTAGTCAAAACAATTTCAATGTCACACATTGACCTCGAGAAGGGCGACGCCATGACTGATGCCAAATCAGAGAACAACGCAAAGAGCATGAACAATAGAGCCTCCAACAGGTTCCTCAAACACAACAGTTGGGCCGCCAAGCTCAGCATTTCGATCCCTCTATTAGTCGCATACACTAGCCTTTACATCACGAACTACTACCTCAGTCCTGCTGGACCCGGAGCGCAGCACCGCAAAGGCGATGAAAGACGTATAGCACCTCTCGTTATCGTTCTTATGCTCCTTGGGCCCAGTGTCATCCACAAATCTTTCGCTGTCACGACTACGTCTTCGCAGACCGAGTCACCTTGCTTTGGCTTTGGATGGCTGGCTTACAGCGCGTCACTCCTGGTAGCAGTCGCGTCTGGCAGTAGTGATCTGCTACCGAAGCCGGAGTTTGACGCAAAGATCATTGACATGAATACGGGCAAGAGTCACCCGAATACATCTTTCACGCTTTGCCGACTCCTGCGCAATCTGGAGTTCTGCTACACCCCCAACCGCGATGACAGCAACCTCGTCATCCAGACCCTCCAACCCACTGCAGTATCATCAACCCGCGCTTCTTTCAAGGACTTGCTACAAACCCGCAGTATGGTGACCGTACTCTCCCAGTTCTGCCTCGCAGGAGCATTCTGGTACTACTACGGCGACCTCTCAGTCCTCCTGCTACTCAGTACATCGGTTCTTCTCCTAGAGGCCACAGCCAGCCTACCCATCTGGTCCTCCCAGAAACAGCTCTTCCGTAGTGACGGTACTCGCAACGCCCCGTACGCAGTGATGCGCGAAACCCGATCGTCGCCCCGATGCATCTTCGTCTTTCAACCTACGCAACCCGATTCCTTCAGCGTCCAAGACACGACCGCACTGAGCGTGTCATACGACGATCACAACTCAATTGCAACGGTAATCCTCGTCTCGGGTGGCTTTCTCAGCCAAGCACTTCTTTACACTCAACTCTCGGACAATGCAGCAGCTGCTATGCTGGTTATCATGTTGTGTGGTACAATCAGCAATGTAGTTATCGCGGCGTTGCCAAGGGAGCCGGAAATGGACGGTGTGAAGCTGCAGTCTGTGGACATGATTAGTGGGGACGGGGGTGTTGTGGAGGCATTGAGCGTGGTTGAAAGGAAGTTTGAGGGGTTTGGGGAGGTGTTGGTTAGAGAGTGCTTTCCTGAGATGTTGGGAGAGTGGGAGGAGCGGAAGGAAACGGAGGTGAAGATGGGAGAGATGGACTGAGAGCGCCGGTGTGAAGACAGTGCGTTGTAGTCTGTCTGTCCAGCGTCTGCTCTTCCGGCGGTAAATCAATCCATCGCACGTATTGAAACATGGGAACATCAATGCATCATCTTATACCGTTTCATTTCATGAAGCGGCCTTCTTCCCACTTCCTCCTAAAATAGGTAATCTAACTTTCCCCAACACCACCCCACTGCCCCTCTGCATCTGCGCCACCGCATCACCTAGTAAGACTCGTATAGCTCCTTCCAACCTCTTATCCTTCTTCCTCCTCATCCAAAGTAACACGATACCCAATATAAACACATCAACGGCTATATGCTTGAAGCACGCCCATACCCATCTCCATATCCCTCTAAATAAGCGATAATGCGCCGAATGTGCGAATAACCTCCTTGCTTCTAGCTGTTCTCTCAGCGCTGCGACTTCGGCTGTCATCTTCATCAACGACTGCTCGACGCGCTTTCTCCATTTCTGGTCTGCGGCTGACTCTTTCGGAGACTCTTTTGCTGCTGCGCCGGTTGCGGCGGCTGGCGTGGAACCGAAACCTGGTATAGGCATCTGAATGGGTTTCCCTAGGACGCCTATGCCGCGATTTCGAGGTGCGGGTGTAGGTGTTTGTATGGGTATGGGTTCTGCTCGGATTAATTGCTGGAGATCGGTCTGCACGCCTGCGTCTTCGAGGTTGGGGTTCTCGTCGGGGTAGGATGTAGGGTTGTATTGCGAGTCTGGGGCGTCGACGAAGACTTCGCCACGGTCGATTTCTGCTTCTTCTTCCTCAAGCTCTTCTTCGGATTCTGACATGGGCGATTTGACGCGCAAGGGTATGTCGCCTTGTTCTTCCCGTCTCTGATCGTTTTTGTCTTGCTCCAGGTCGCTGCTTATGCCCATGGCTGCTCGTCCACTCTGCCCTAGCTCGTGTTGTGAGTATCCAGATGTTATGTGGTCTGCAGTTTGCAATGGCGAGGATGAGGAGGATGACGGTACGTTGGATTTCACTTGGTCCCATACAAACTCAAGCTCGGCGACTAGCTCCCGGGAGTCGGGCGAGGGTGAGGCGTATTTGTGCATGGTATCGATGAGGGTGGTGATGTAGCGGCGTTTAGCTTCAGTGCGGGAGAGGCCGTTCTGCTGTTTCCAAGCGTCCCTGGTAACTATTAGACTTCATTCATACTTATATCTTAGAGGGAGAGGGGTGAAGAGCATCACAGGGCGAACATACCATTTCTCCCGTGCTCGTTGCGACTGCTCGTCATTCCCACTTGGACACTCCATGATACCGTCGACATCGCCCTCTATTTTACATCAGTCCTGGTCGTGGCAAAGTGCAACTCCGCATCATTTCGTCTCATGCAACGTACCCATGGCCTGCTTATACAACCCATACAAGCGCAACCTGGTCGCAGATGGCGGTTTCTGCGACCCCGTCCGTATCTTGTTGACGGTATTGAGCGCATGGCTAAAGACTCGATCTATATGCCTTGTAATTAGCACAACATATCTATCATCCCATACCCGACCAGTGCGACATACCAACTGAGTCCGACATTACGAGCGTGGATATCGCGTCCCCATGAACGGGGAGCGGCGCATTGATTAGTGTGGCGCGTGAGAGTGCCTTGATAACAGGCACAGGATATTCAACCAGGCAAGAGCAAAAGGCAAGGCGGATTAAAACAAAGCAATCGATGGTGGATGGCGTGCATGATGCGATGACAATGCGGAGCCGTGTGGAGATGGCATTCGTTGTCGCGCGACCCTGGCGCTTGGGCCTCGGCTGTTCCGGGGCGGGCGCGCTTGCCATGTGGCAGTGCGATGAGCAGTTTCACGTGTCAACAGACATTCTTTGCTTTCACCGCACTTTGTTCCTTTGCTGATATTTTGTAAGACACCTTGTCTTCTCTCTTTCATAAAGGACGTCATGCCCGATGACGAGAGTGTAGATGCTCACATGTTCGAAGCAGGGATCTTGTCGACTGATCGGGCAATGTTTTCCGCACACAGTTCCTTGACAAGCGGCCCTTACAGCTGGATGAGAGAAGACACCATTGCGACGTACTCACCGGCCTCTTATGGGTTACATTTACATCTTTTTCATACCCAGGACTCACAATCTCAGTCAGCTTCTCTCAACGAGCCACGACTGGCTTTACATCCCTCATAAATTACCATACACACTTGAAGTCCACAGCATGAGCAATTGCCTCTGTCGCTACATCTTGCCTACGAGTGGTCATAGCGATCTCGGTAGAGGTTCCTTAGGTGACAGTTAGCACTGCTTCTCGAGATATCACAAGGGAGCTTACCTGTATTCGTGTGCCCCTTACGTTCGTATAGGGCCTACCATTTTCATCCCTGCCAGTCGGATACTGTACAATGACGGAATACGCGGCCGCGCTGGAGACTGCTGATCAGCTGATCTGGAAGCCACCGACACCGTTGCTCGTTCGTAGAGAAACTCCAGCGACCTTGGCCAGACTCAATAAACCACTCACAGCGCGCATCTGACCCGTCGCGTAGTAGCCATTCGAAGCTCGCGAGTTTGTGTAAAATCGCCATGAGACCGATGAATGGCCATCCTTTCAAACGCTGTTGAACTCGTACACAGCCGTGAAAGCAGAGTTCCCAGGATATCTAGTGAGGAAGTTGTTGCCAAGGTAAGGGTAGAAGTAGAGGGCTGAGAAGGATACTGATCAAGCAGCTGGGCAGGCGTATTGTAACACCGCAAAACGACTCCAATATACGCTCCGGTTGATTCAAAGAGTAACAAGAGAGAACCTTGAGCGAGTACCATAACGTACATAACATACTTGACTGGGGCCTCTAATTAGTCGATCAATACTTCATCTACTTCGAACTAACAGTGGAAATTGCAAGAGGAGCAGCCGCCCCATCGCAAGGTAATAGGGTAGTAGTGAGTGGAATCATTGTAGTTAAAAGGCAACGCGTCGTGAAACTAAAGGCGGTTCGCGACTCCCTTGGAAGGTGCGTTATCCGGATATGCCGCTGTATTATTATGAGCAGCAGACTATTTTACTCACTCTTACCAACTAATGACACCCAAACTATACCAGATGGTGATCGTTCAAGACACGTCTAGGCACTACCAACTCTACAAGACTTCATTTCCGTCCTCCTGCCGCTCTTTCTGAATAAATCTCGATTACAGACTTATCATCAGGAACCATGCCCCTTACCCCGTTACTACCCATGCACCCTCATCGCTCCTTCCAATCCCGTCTTCTCCTTCTCCTCATACATCTCCTCTCCCAACGCCCCAAACACCAGCTGAGCCTTACACTTCCACGACTCCTCGACGCCATACTTATCCCTCAAATACGGTACAATCGTTCGTTGGTAGTGCTGCAAGTTACACCCCAATCCCTCAGCCGCAAGCGCCGTCCAAACAATGTACTGGTGCATGCCTGAGGCATGCTCTTCCCATTCTGGGAACTGCTTGGAGAGGGCCTGGAAACGAAGGGGGAGAGCAAGGAAGGCGTCTGCATCGTCGAAGAAGAGGACCTGTGAATATCTCGGTTAGTGTATGTGCAAGGATGGAAATGTTCGAATACACTATCGCAGTGGACATACAGTTCCGTAACCAGCCTGATACCCTTTGATCTTGGGCCCTAGGACCCCGAATGCAGCCGGCGTGTCTCTCTCTGTGACATCGTACGCATGTTGCCATAGGTTGGTATGGTGGTCGCCAAAGAAAACGAGGCAGCGTGTACTGCGGACATTGAAGGGGGAAGGTCCATGGGCGAGAGAGTGGCGGACGATTTCAAGGATGCGCGAGTTGGGTACTGGGGACTCTTTGAGGAGGCTGTATCTCGAGTGGCGATTTGCGACTGTGGTGAGGAACGGGGTTGTGGATGCCATTTTCTTTTTTCTGCTTTTCGTTTTTGGGTGGCAGGGCTATATTTTTATTCTTTCTAGAAATAGAGGGTGGATGAGGTAATTGTGGGGAGTGTTCCGCGATGGCTTGATGGATGGTAGTATAAAACCTGGGTATTGAAGAGGAGTTTGATTCTAAATCTCCTGTACCGATGTACATCGAAGTGGATCTTTGAAGCATTTATACTCAGCCTCCTCGCAATAGCGGTGCTCTAAATTGCTGTGCATATCCGGTTCATAATATCAACTACACCAACCTCAAACCCTCTATTCACATGCATATCAGCCTAGTGACACAACACGCCCTTCACAAAAGTCTACATCTCGGCCCTGAGCCGTATCGTATATCCGAGCGGCAAGCCATCGAGGCGCTGTTTCGAACGTCGAGAGTCGGAGGCTCGGCTGCAAGTCGTTGCGTTTCGAACCTTGGAACCCTTCCGTTGAACGCCTTGCTCCATTGAGCTGTGTAGTGCAGCCTAAGAGGGACGCATGGCTTAAAGCACGTACACCCGACACCGGTGACGAAGATAACAAAGCACGGTAAGTGGGGGGCCTCAGCCGAGACGGTCTCGCAAACTACGTTGATTCGCAGACTGTTCTCATGACTTCATTGCAACATCTATTCTGCTGACAGTCTGACATGATGTCTCCGCCTACGCTGTGCTGGCCGCCTAAACTACGCGAAACGCTTCTAGCAAGGTGCACTCTAGCTCTAGGCATCTAATCTAAGAATAAAATAAGCAACAGCACGCTTTTTAGCGTTAGAGACTAATATGCAAGAAGAACGAGAGCTGCAGAATAGATACGCATTGCACTTGTTTGTATTCGGGAACATAAGGGGCAATCCAAGGGTCTAGAAGGAAAAGCGTCCCGTTACACCGTGTGGCCCGGTACGCGTGAATCGACATGAGATGATAGCGTTATTTAGTCACGTGGCTAAGGTCACATTACTATCGCCTTCATCGCCCATTTGGGCATTAACATGTCATGCGTTTTCAAGAGGCAATTAGTTTCATTGGTTCGCGTTATCGTGGACTTTACGGACAAGTCACTGCCAACATTCATCCTCAACCCCATATCCTAAAATTACCTTCACTGCTGCCTCTCAAACACCTCGACAGCCGCCGTGGCCGTACTTTTTGCGCTCTGCGGATTCATGCCGGTCACAATCCTACCGTCGACAATGTGGTAGTCATCCCAAACACCTTCGGATCGAACATCTGCACCAAACATGTCAGCGCAGCCCTATGTAAGGATGTTGGGAATGTGATAGCGTACACTCAGCGCCGAGCGACTTTGCATGCTCGTCGATCAATGGCTCCTTCCACGACCGAAGACCGTCCATGACTCCCATCTCTTCCTCAGCTTGCGTCGTGAAACCCGTGATCTTCTTACCCTGGATAATAGGCTTGCCAGTAGCGGGGTCGAGAAGGCCAGCAAAAATGGCTGGGCCATGGCAGCTGTACTTTTGTTAGTTACCATCGCAACTAGAAGGGGGGAAAGGAAGACGAAGGCTCACACAGCGGAGACGACGCCGCCATTGTCCCAGACTTTGGCCGCAATTTTCTTAAGATCCGTAGCATGAGGATAGTCAATCAAGGCGGCATGTCCTGCGGACGCAAAGAAAACGCCATACTGTGATCGGATAATCAGCCTCCATCTGATAAGGGATAGCTCAAACGTCGGCGTACCTCCTTCTCCAACAAATCCTTTGCCTTCACGTTCCGGTCTATTTCACTGCGGAAGTCACTGCTCTTGTCGTCGTACTGCTTTCTTTCCTCATCGCTTAGAAACCCAGGCTGGAGACTAAGCCAGTCTTCTGTCCACGTTCCTTTCTCAGAGGCGACATCGACTTCGAAGCCCGCAGCTTTGAGAACGTTGTATGGATGCAGGGCTTCGCTGATAAAAACACCGGTCTCGTGGCCACCGCCTTCAAAGAGCGAGGCATGGGCGGAAGTGATCGCGATGAGGGCGCGGCGAGGTGGAGACATGCTCAATATGGCGATGAAAACGTGATGAGTTAAAAGCCGAGGAGGGGAGATTGTCTTCGAGTGAAATAGATTGGTGTGTCTGGCAGATCCGGAGGATATGTAAGGCAGGTTGACTCGGTATGAGAAGTATGCTCCTAAGGGGAACATCTCAACTTCTTATACTTCGATAGGTACCCATATGACTAAGCTCTCGGAGAGTCATATCCAAGAACTCTTTCATGCAGCACATTGTGCCTAATCAAGCCTTGCTTACCAGTCTAATCCAAAAACTTTGTAGATAAAGGATATTGGGTGTTGATGTTGTCCAGGCTAGGCCGTCAAAATTACTCTAGGTCTTGTTATGCTGCAGCCTCATAGCGGCTAAGTCCGGGCGTTTGGCGCGACTGCTACTGGATCTGACCTGATAAGCTGT
>JAESFQ010000257.1_pt1 | contig 19083 bp, 10 predicted proteins | sample 9269431 | NCBI WGS metagenome assembly JAESFQ01 (sample SAMN14502588, study PRJNA617103) | algae metagenome | isolation source: Plectolyngbya sp. WJT66-NPBG17 and co-occurring heterotrophs from well... | place: USA: Mojave Desert, Joshua Tree National Park, California | collected 2006-08-06
ATACCCTTGTCGTTGAAGCTGATGTCATTCTCCGCAGCGTTGTATGTTAGGTAGAGATAGTTAGTCACTGCGGGGAACTCGGCTGCGACGGTGTCAATCTGCTTGACAACAGGGAATATCCCAGCATCGACACGCACGCGACGCACAGCGAGCTCGTTGGAAGCCCAGAACTTGGCAAGTTGGCGATCGGAGAAACCCAACTGCTTGGCCTTCTTCAACAAGGGCATGGTGATGCTGACAGTGTTGTAGCTCGCCATGGATCTTTCAAAGTCACTAAGAGACTTGAGGCGGCTGAGGAACCACTTGTCGATCTGTGTCATTTCCCAGATCTTGTCGACGCTGTATCCAGCCTTCATAGCGTTGGCGATGGCGAATAGACGCTGGTCAGAGGGTGTCTGCAGTTCCTGGTCGATCTCCATTAGGGCCGGGGTCTCATTGAAACCAAGGTTGCTCGGATCGATCTCGCGGATGGCCTTCTGAATGGCCTCTTCGAACGTCCGACCAATGCTCATGACCTCACCAACACTCTTCATGGATGACCCGAGGAGTGTGGATACACGCGTAAACTTCTTCAAGTCCCAACGAGGAATCTTCACCACGACGTAGTCAAGCGATGGCTCGAAACAAGCACATGTGACGCGTGTGACTGAGTTGGAGATCTCATTGAGAGGGATGTTCAGACCGAGTTTAGCTGCGACGAATGCAAGGGGGTATCCGGTCGCCTTGGAGGCAAGAGCGGAAGAACGCGACAGGCGGGCGTTCACCTCGATGATGCAGTACTCTTTGGAGAACGGGTTCAGTGCGTACTGAATGTTGCATTCACCGACAACACCGAGATGGCGGATGACGTTGACAGCTGTCGTTCGGAGCATGTTGTAGTCGGTGTCGGACAGAGTCTGCGATGGCGCAACCACGATGGAGTCTCCTGTGTGAATACCAAGAGGGTCGAAGTTCTCCATGTTACAGACTGTGATACAGTTGTCTCTGCAATCGCGAACAACTTCGTATTCGATCTCCTTCCAGCCCTTCATACTGCGTTCAATAAGAATTTGAGGACTCGCAGCGAAAGCCTTGTTGCAAAGGTCGAGCAGCTCGGTCTCATTGTTGGCGAAACCACTTCCGAGCCCACCAAGGGCGTAGGCGGCTCGGACAATGACAGGGAAGCCGATGTCCTTGACGACGCGCATAGCCTCTTCTACGTTGTTTGCAGACGCAGACTTGGCACACTTCTCACCAATAGATTCCATGCTTCGAGCGAAGAGCTCTCGGTCCTCCGTAGTGATGATGGTATCAATTGGAGTACCGAGCACCTTGACGCCAAGGCCTTCGAATTCGTCTTTGAGTTGGATACCGACCTGGAGGGCGGTTTGACCACCGAATGTTACATAAATACCGTCAGGTCGCTCCTTCTGAATGACCTTGCGTACAAAGTCTGCGTTGACCGGTAGGAAGTAGACCTTGTCGGCAAGACCCTTGGAAGTTTGGATGGTAGCGATGTTGGGGTTGATAAGAATCGTGTAGATTCCCTCTTCCTTCAGAGCCTTGATAGCCTGACTACCAGAGTAGTCGAACTCTCCGGCCTGTCCAATGCTCAGACCTCCACTGCCGAGAACAAGCACCTTCTTGACATCGACCCTAGGGGTGAGCTTCCTGTTCTCTTCAAATGTGCCTCCAGGGAACTCAACCGGCTGCGACAAGACATTAGATGATGACATGGCCTTCTGAATAGTGCTGATGAAGACATCGAAGAGGTACTCGGTGTCGCGGGGACCAGGGGTGTGCTCGGGGTGGAATTGTACACTGAAGTAGGGCCTTCGTACGTGCCGGATACCCTCGTTGCTACCGTCGTTGGCGTTGACAAAGAGTTCCTCCCAGCCATTGGGCAGTGTCTTGGAATCTACGGCGTAACCGTGGTTCTGGGATGTAATGTGACACTTGCCAGTGAGCAAGCTTGTGCAGGGGATGTTGGCACCGCGGTTACCAAACTTCATCTTGACTGTTTCGGCGCCGGCAGCTCGTGCAAGCAATTGGTGACCAAGACAGATACCGAAGATGGGTGTCCGCGCTTCATCCATGGCAGCCTTGATGTGCTTCACGGTAGACTCCATCATAGCTGGGTCACCGGGACCGTTTGAGATGAAGAGACCATCGTAGTCCTTGCCAGCAAGCTGAGGGAAGTCGTAATCCCACGGAACTTGCAAAACTTCTACTCCTCTCCGGACCAAGCACCTGAGCTGATTGTATTTGAGACCGACGTCGACGGTGACGACACGGACGGGGCGGCCGGAGGGGTGCTTGAGGGCAGTCGCGGGGTCGGGGGAGTAGAGCTTGGGTTCCTTGATGGAGACTATTAACGCGTTAGGATAGATGTCTATGGGAGTTGGCGGCTCATATACCTTCAGCAACCAGGTTCTTCTTGTTGGGGTCAAGCCATTCAATTTGCTCGAAGCTGCTCCTCCAGTCTACCTCATCGTCGGCCAGTGTCTGGGTGTTCACGGCACCATTGGTGAGAGAGGTAGAGGAGGGGCTGGGTCCGGTCCTCTGCATGAGACGTCCCAGCATGCTTCCCTCCTCTCGGATACGCTTGGTCAGCGCTCGCGTATCTACGCCGGTGATGGCGGGTACCCCCTGTTCCTTGAGCCATGCGCCCAGCGAAGAGGTGGCCAAGTGATGCGAGTACTCTTCTCCGGCGTATGTAGCGACGACCAAGCCCGCAATGTGAATCTCGTTGGACTCGAAGTGAGCTGGAATGCCCTCGAGAAGGCTGTCCATCTCTTCCCTCGAGGGTACGCCGTAGTTGCCTACCAGCGGAAATGTGATGACCAAGATCTGGCCGCGGTACGAGGGGTCGGTGATTGACTCGGGGTAGCCAACCATTCCCGTCTGAAAGACGAGTTCGCCAGAAATGCTCTTGTCAGCACCGAAGCTGTTTCCGAAGCAGACGTAGCCATCTTGAAGCTCGAGGGCCAGGTCGTGGCTTTGGTCGGGTTGTGGAGCCATAATGAAGGGTATAAGTGACAGCTCTAGGGCTATGGAACCCTTGAGAAGCGAGACTGCCAGGCAATTGTAGGGAAAAGAAGAAGTGAAGGCTCAGAGAAAAAAAAAAGTTTCGGAGCCTCACAGTAGGGAAAAAAACGTGAATGGTCTAGCTGCCGCTCCATGGCGGGGTTGATTGGTGGTCTGCCCCACCTTAGCGAAGGACGAGTCTGGTCGGCCTCTGTGTGCCTCGCCGAGCATCTTGACCAAACTTTGAGCAGTGAAGAAATTGTCATACATGTACGTCTCTACCGGAGGTTGGTGTTCAGTTCTTTTGAGCACCAAGAACTGAAGGCCGGAGTGGTAGCAAATCTCCGTCCATGCCATGGATGATGTTACGACGCAGTAAGCAGACTCGGATAGGTGCATTTTCACACGCACTTGCGTTGACCTCTGCGCCTACATGCAAATCTTCAACAAAGACTTTCGTGTGCAAGGACTTGCATGGCGGTGTGAAGACGAAGCTGCATATGCATCGCCAAAGCTGCCAATCGTGAATAGCGGGAACATGTTTAACAAGGTGGAGCTATGATCAGCGCAGGATCCAACGGGTCATGCACGGCGACATCACCGTCTGAGGTGCCTCTGGGCGCAAAGGCATATGTGTGGATGCGCTGATATCGTAGGCTCTGCGTGTTGGTGTTTTCGAGTCCGACAGCGGCCACATGACAAATAGGATTGAGCAATTATCGAAATGGCATGCAGGGCCACAAGCCTCGCCCTAGATAGAAGCGAAAGGCAGGGTTGCTGTCGGGGTATGTATTGATCGAGACCGTCTAGATGCCCTCAGATGGCGGGACTCTTGACCGCGTTCTGGGAGCTTTGAGCGATGCATCCGTCGTGATGGTGGGACATTCCCTCAGCGTGTCTCCAGTGGTGGTGGTGCAGACGGCCGCAAAAGACTACCTCGTTCAGGCATGTGGAGGATCTGAGGCATTATGTGCATTCTGCACCCCAGAGTGCTAGACATATCCACTTCAGGGCAACCGCTTCGATGACGACTTTGAAAATGGCGCCTTTTCCCCTCCGGCCTGTCTCACATGGCATTCTGGATATGCTTTTGGCGGCGCCCCTCGTTGCAGGCCCTGGCGGCATGTGCGCGATGCCCGCGTCTATTGGCTGCAGACGCGTCTGGGGGCACCGACGACGCGAGATAACGATCGAGTCTTACCCTTCGGCATCTTCTCTCGACGGCGAACATGGCGCATGACGGGCTAGAGGCATGAGGCGGTGAAGTGTGTGTGGTACCAAACGAGGCAAGAGCGCTTTCACGCTTTCACCATCGCCTTCTGGTGCTTCATTTCCCACCCGTCATGAAACCTAGCACTCTCCACCCAACTCAACTCGCACCACCGTCACCTCCCCTACCTACGCCGACGCTGACGAGGAAATCTGTTTCCTTTAGAGGCTCGAGGTAGTTTCCATGTTCGCTTCATATTTTGGCAAAAAGTCACGCCGGCCATCTGAGACTACGCCACTGCTAACGGCCATCAACCGCTACCGCCGCCGCCAGAATGGAGAGGACGAGCATGATGAGGACGAGGACGAGCCAGACGCCCTAGCGCAATACGAGGGCGAGGATGACGAACAAGATGAAGACCACGAGCGAGACGGCCCCTTGCTGCCTGTGTTCTCTTCAGAAGTCTTGGGTACGCGGAGTAATAGGCTTGCTTGTTCACAGCACTGACAAGACCCGCAGATCGCATACCCATCTACAACACCACGCACGCAATTCGCATAATCCTCGTCCAGCGATGCGAGACTACGCTGTCGTGGGACCAACTGCGCTCCCCGCAAGTGTCGCAGTTCCTCGTCAAGCCCATCCAGCAGCAGATTCGCTCCAACCAGTTCTCGCGCGGGCTGCTGTATTGCTTGCTCGCCAACTGCCTACAATTCAAGAAGGAAGGAGAGGAGAACCCGGGAAATGTGGGCGTGAGTAAGACACGGGCGCTCATATGCGAGCTGCTGGCTATGCGGCTGCTGAAGGAATTTTCCACACGAGAACTCATCGATGCGCTCTCCTACGACTTTGACCCTCTACAGGGCATGATGGTCCAGGGACGTGGCAACAATACTCCAGGCGGCGCCAACTGGTCACGACACACCTATCGTGCTGCACGCATCTCCACACTCGAGATTGCTATTCGCGCCCAGGCCAAGAAGTTTCTCGCCCATCCTCTGGTAGTGCGCCAGCTGGAAGCCATCTGGGCCGGCACCATCGTATTCCACTCCGCAGCCGACAGCCTACACCGGAAGCCAGACTCCCCTCCAGAGCGCAGCTACAACGCACGCGACAATGTCTCCCCACGAACAGGCCCATCTCGTCGCATGTCGCCTACCAAGCCTGCACCTCCCTTACCTCCGCCTGCTGCGCTTCTCAGACGCACAGTGACACTCTACGATCCCCACGATGCCTCCCTCTTCAAACTCTCTCGTCTACGTGTTCCTCGCTACCGCAACCTATTCTCGACTCTTTCCTTCGCCATCATGCTGGGCTTGTTCCTGGCTGTATTGGCTGAGAAGTCAGAGGATATCACAGCACTCGAGGTTCTGTTCTGGTTTTGGAGCGCCGGATACATGCTTGACGAAGTCGTCGGCTTCTCTGAACAGGGCTTCGGTCTATACATCATGAGCGTGTGGAATGCCTTTGATCTAGGCATTCTCCTCATGTTCATGGCTTACTACATCTTACGTCTTTACGGAATTCTCATGCCCGATGTGAGCCGCCATAGTGTGGCCGCCATGGCTTACGATGTCCTTGGATCTACCGCTGTCCTGCTTTTCCCTCGACTTTTCTCCGCACTGGATCACTACCGATACTTTTCGCAACTACTCATTGCCTTTAAGATGATGGCCATGGACCTGGTTGCGATTCTCGTCCTCATTGTGATAAGCTGCAGTGGTTTCTTCGTCGCTTTCAGTCTGGCTTTCAAGAGAGATCTTGGTGCGTCAGATGCCGCATACGCCATTTTTCAGCTGGTCATGGGCTTCACCCCTGCTGCGTGGGATCTCTGGGGCGAAGTCAATTTTCTCGGCAAGACTCTGCTTGCTCTTTTCCTCTTCATTTGTCACTTCCTCATTGTCACTATCCTCGTCACGGTCCTGACAAACTCCTTCATGGCAGTCGTCAAAAATGCCGACGAAGAGCATCAGTTCCTGTTCGCAGTCAACACCATTTCCATGGTCAAGTCGGATGCCCTTTTCTCCTACATCCCACCGACCAACATCATTGGGTGGCTTTTGATTCCTCTCAAGTACACCATGTCTTTCAAGAAGTTCCTGCGCATGAATCGGCTTGTCATCAAGCTGACACATCTTCCTATTCTGTTCATAATATTCGTTTATGAGCGCGTGCTCCTTTCGCATCTATCTTACGGCCCAACCGATCTGGTCGAACAGCGAGGTCGGGCAGAGTCCAAAGCGCCTGTGCCTGCCTTCAGTATCCGAGGTCCTACTGAGTTGTTCAGCCCTCGTCTCCGTGAGCCTTCCGTCACTACCTTTCAAAAGGACCAGGCACTCGAGGAGGTATTCCGGCGACCTTTTCGCGACCCTAGTGGCCAACCTACTCCCCGCTACCCGCCACCTAGGAGGAACTCGGGTAATGTCGTATCGGATTGGATGAGGGAAATGGGCGACGACGATGAGAACACACCGCCCCAAGACGATTCACGATCAGTTTTGGACCGACTTGAGGGGCCCAATCGGCCATATCTGCGGCGAACGAAAACCGTCGGTCAGGCAAGGCGCAGACATCCACTCGCTACCAGGAGGGTGGTTTCCGATCCTGATGACGCCGTGACGCCACTGACCCCGGCTATAGCAGAAGAGGAAGAACCGGACATGAGTTTGGCCATGGCCATGGAGGAGGTGCCGCAGCAGACCGATGCTGACGGGGACGACGAAGACGACGACGCAAGTTCTGATCAGCAGGTTACCCCGCGGATTGAACAAAGCCAGAAAGGAAACAAGCGGCCTCAGACAGGGTACCAGACGTCAGAAGATGAGACCTTCCGCACGCCAATGACTATCCTGCCCAAGTCGCAAAGCCGTACACCAGCCATTGTGGCCTCGCCTTCTGATTCCAGCTTCAAAGCGAAAGCACCCCTATCACCTAGTAAGAGGCGATCGCAACCAGGGCACCATCGCAACACATCCACAAGCACGATTCTCTTCAGTCCAGTTAAGGAGACTATGCATGTTTCCCGTGCTGCGTCCCCCGAAAAGCGACCAAGGACGAGCGCTCGCAGTGGGACAGCCACTGGTACAGCTACCCCCGCACGCCTGGACGGTTCGAGTGGAGCAGGTACCAAAACTCCAAAGCGTGCTAGTGTTCCTCCTCCTGCTGCGGCTTCTCGCCCTCGTGCCATCATGCCACCGCGCGGGATGTCATCCAATTTGCTTTCCAGAAGCAATGTGGCACGCGAGCCCTCGTTCAACGCCATTGCTTTAGACCTTGCATCGGATCTTGGAGACAATAACCTCAACCCCCACTTTGGCAATATCGATGGTCTACCTGCATCGTTTACCACGCAGTTCGAGATGGCTGCCAGGATGAAAGCACATGAGCTGCAGAGGGGTAGCGACAATGACTCCGAGTCCAATCGTATGAGCAGAATCATGCTCGCGCGGATGACGACGCTTGAAGAAGGCTTCCGCGACATGCTTCAGGAAGTCAAGGGCCTGAAGCAGGGAGAGAGTCAAATTGGTAGTCGCGGTACGCAAACGCCACCCAACGAGCAAGCTGCCAAAAAGAAGGGGAAAGCCAAGAAGAAGAGCATTAAACGAAGTGATGAAGAGCCGCGGATGGGCTCTAGCCTATAAAGAAGTTGACGACGCCGCATGTGGCGCATTGTGTATTCCTGTGTTTCCATGATTGTCTCGCATGGCCTGCGTTTGGTGGTTTTGGGTCTGGCATATCTGTTTCGACGAGATACCCATGGGTGTGTTGTGTCTGATCAGCGGCGTTTTTATCCGAATCAGCGAGCATCGTCCCTCTGTTGCTTTTGTATCATTGGTTTCTGCCGTCTTTATTAAGTCTGATTGTAATCTTCAGTTTGAACATAGTGGTATCACTGCAGTCTAATGCATATGATGAACTTGGAGTGAAAGCTACATGCTTTGGGTGAAGGTATTACTGACAAAATATTGACTGTCAAAAGAATGAGAGCAGCGCGAAACGTAACGATGAATATTGCAAACCCCGATTGATCCTCCCGACCCCTCAGCTTCCTTCATTTCTACATCCCCCACCAAGGGGCGTCATCATGCCTCTCTCCTTCTCTCAATCACTACCTCCCCTACTTCTTGTAATAACCCCCCTTTGAGTTTCTACATTGCACGGCGTCTGGCCAGGTGGTCGGTAGCCAGGCGCCAGGAGGCTGCGATGGTGGAAAGGACAATCATAGTGATCAATGTGAGAAGTTGAAGGAGTTCGCTTCGAGACCACGGGCTGGTGGGAGTGGGGCTAGAAGACATGGCGTCGGGAATGGAAAGTGTTGAGTGGCGTGTGCGATTGACGATAATGATGGCAGAGAGAAGTAGGTGTTGTTGGTGACTATGGAAGCGTCGGTTAGTTGGTTGGGCTGCTGGTTCTGCAGACTTTCTGGCTTCTTACTCGGTCGAGGGTGCTCAACGATGCGGTTTCGTCTCTTGCTTCACTTGGGGTGATGGGTCTTTAGGCAGAGCTTCGAAGCCGACTTGAAACTGCGGTGGGCTGGTCTGGTGTTATGTGTTCTAGGGAACTAGATATTCAGATATTTTGCAAGATATATCCAGCGATGCGCATCCTGACCAGATATACACTTTCATCGCTTCGCCACGGCTTCAGCATAGTGTTTCCACGCAGCTAAAGATAATGAGCACTAAGCTAATTCCAAACGTCGGAGCGACATGAGCATGTCGCATAAAACGTGACTAAGATCACTCGAGGTGTCGAAACTCAATAGAAAGCCCTAGTCTGCGGTTTAGATGGTATTAAACAGACTACGCAGCCATGCATGCAGCCCTAGAGGTAATGACAACAAGCGAAATGGCACTAGTGCGAATCCGGATTGCGGAGTGGAAACTAGAGCTTGATCGGGGTGTCGGACACTTTCAGCCAAGACTCCCACGTATAGGTGGCTGACGGACGCTGCGCATTGGCCCATCTTTGGCAGCCAGTCTATTGCTGGCCTGGGGTATCATATGTCGCTAATCTTCACAATAAGAATGCGTGCCTGCGTTTCAGACAGCAATTTTGTTGTCCGTCATCTCTTTTGCCTTTGCACTTCCCATAGCTGACATTTCTCCTGACCAGCCTACTTTGTCAGCCATCTGATCTGTCTACTCAGCCTTGACAATATGACTGAGCCCTCAGGCGACGTTCCTATGGAAGATGGTTATTCAACTGCGGCCAACCAGTATCTTTCGGACCTTGACTGCTCAAACGCTCTCCCAGTATACGACGAGTGCTTTGCGACAGGGCTGAATATGGATTCGTTCGAGCAATTATCTGCATGGCACAATGGCACGTTTCCCGCTCTAAACACGAACCTGCTTGTTCCTCTATATCAGTCCTGGGTGCCTGACCAACATGCGTTGGAACCTGACATGTCCTTGTTATCGCCAAACATGCATCAGTACAACCCTTCGACCTGGATGCATCATACTCCAAACATCTCAACATTCACTGATAGGACTGGAGTCCACGGTTCTGTAAGACCAAATTACCCCAACCTACTGGAACTTGGATGTATACTAATGCTATAGTTCTCAGACCTTTTTGGGTACGGTCGCTATTGACAGCTTCTATCCGCAAGCCAACGCCTTCTCAATCGCCCAGGATTCTCTCCCTCTAGATATGGACTGTGATAATTCCCGTGCGAGTACCCTCGTGGACGAGTCTGGCTATGACGGGATCCCACTCGGTGCCATGTATCATACCTCTGCATCCAGCCTCCAACTCGACTCCAATATTTTTCAAATCAACGGCTATGGTCCCATAGTTCAAACGCCATGCGACAGCCACTCCGCATTTCCCATGACATCTCCTTATAGCCCTGCCTATGAATGGCCGAGGGTACGAGACAACACTATTGATTCGTGGAATCAACCCGTCAACTCAAATTTGCCGACTGATGCAGAGTCTTGCGCTCCGTCACTATCAAGCCACTCGCCCACGCAGCTTATAAATCCTGCGCCGCCATCTTCACTTCTCCAGCCGACGGCGTGGCAAGTTGCGAATTCCGGTCGTGTACTACAGCCATTGGCCAAGGGGAATGTCTCATCATCTAAACGCAAACTGCATATCTCCGAAAATGTTAACCATGAACTTTTGTTACGTGACTGGGAGCAACGTGTGTCAAAACGAGCAAGAATACCACAATCACGTGTCAAAATCCTTTCAGTTGAAGGTGGAGAGAACTACCGCACGGTTAGAGGATGCCGTACGAAATCAGAGAAGGAGGATATGCGAGAGCTTGCTCTTCTGGGTGGTTCTTGCACGCGTTGTGAGCATGCGAAGAAAGGGGTATGTTTTCCTATTCCTTGTAGCATTGCGACAGTAGCTGAAGAGATCAAAAACAGTGCGACACGCGAACACCTTGCGCACGGTGTACAAAATCCTGGAGCCGACCTTCAAACAGACTACTATCCGGAGCTAACAGTGTTGGCTCCTTATCGACTGGCAAGCATTCCGGTACGACCGAATTTTCTAGCATGGTACAACAGCGCCACTGACCGTTCATCTAGATGTTACAAAGCGGACGAAACATGCATTGAGTCAAATCTGCGAGAGGATAAACGCGATGCGCAAATCCACCTTCAGTCTACCGAAACTACTGTCAGTTCTGGATGACCTCGAGCCAAGCCAAAAGCTGTTGATGCAGACTCTCCTGGTAAATCTTCCAGCAAGCACGGTGCGAGATCTCGGATGCTACTTCTACCTAGTCAGGCTTGTCTGCCGTACGCAGGTCTTTGATCACCGTTCTTCGGAGATCAGCTCTTCCTCCAACATCTTCGAGCAATGGCACAGGCTTGAGTTATCGACAACATTATTTGTGTGCAAACAAATCGGCCTTGCATATTCAGTGGACAAAGCTGCTTTAATCTCTAGTGTGAGCTCGGTCTTCCACGGCAATGCTGATGATGCAAAACTGCTATCGTACGCGTCTCAGGATATTAGGTCCATAAGCGGTGTTCGCGATATTCTTTATTTCTTAACGAGCGTTTTTCCCGGCTTACTTGCGAGAGTTCTTGCGAGATCGCAAAAAGATCGAATCGATGCTAGATGGAGCGTGCAGGTTATATATAGGGGCTGTTTGGTGTGGCGCCTACAACCTTCTTTCGTAGGTCCCTTAGTGTTAGGGTTAGCCCAAAGGAGTTATAGCCCACCTCGCAGTATCTTTTCTTCAGAGAAGAATGGCGGACAGAGGCAGCGATTCTAAGTACTAATAAAGACTTGTTACTACTATAGTTTATCTTAATATGCGTAATACTACCCGTGATACTCTTTACAGTCCCTATTATCCTTACACTAAGGGGTCATCTAGTATTATACTAGACGGATAAGTAGTGACATCTAACAATCCTACCTAACAAACTACTAAAAGAATCGCGTTAGACGTTGTTAGATGTTTGTTAGGTGCGGAGTTGTATCTAATTAGAAGACAACGTACTAGAAAACGCTGTATCTTATTCTAATCCTACATTCTAGGGCACCATCCTATAGAATAGCTGTCAGGGTCCCCGACAGAAGACGGCCTAATAAGTTATCCGATAGTATTTACTTCTTCTCGAAGCGCTAGCGTGGCTCGATGACGATTCGTCTCTAGTTGAAGAGTAATATATCCGTGTCATAACCAACATGTTTGACAGCTTCCTAAGCTCACTACGTCAACACGCATTCGAACGACATGGTTGACCAACTCCTGGTGTACTTGAAGCCGCTTCGTTACAAATGTCTAGCATACAAGAGTGACTCCATGGAGTTTACGTGGCGTCTGCGGAAGCTATTGCTGCCTCCGATGTACCCATCTAACCTTAACCGAAATCGAAACTGCGAGGCGAATATTCACTGATGAGCTACTAATCTTACCTACCTTAGCGGATATTCCCTTTTGTCCAAAGTTGCCATTTCTCGGGATTTCCATGGCAAATAATTTGAGTACATGTTAGCTGCGGAGGTTCTAGAGAGCCCCATTCTATCCGCCTGTTCTCCAGGATCAAATTGGAGCTGAGCGAGTTGGAAGAAAAGAGTATAATGGTTGTTCATGCCAATCCTGCGTGTCTTCACAGACACTTATTAGCTCTCTTAGTATAAGCTGCGGCGGCTATTGAAGTACAGGCTAAAACCAGACCTCTGAATAAAACATGTACACGTCTGGCTATTCTTCCTCGAGTCTGGTAAGTCTTTCCACAAGTAACTTTAGTCAGGGGAGCAGTCTAGACCCTTGCTTAGATCTGCAAAGTACCCAGACCATCACTTCCAACTATTGTCAGGGTCTATATGCATAGAGTGCATGAATACGCATGTACGCGTTGCGCAAATAAACTCACTACCTGCAGACAAGGTCCATAGCCACATCTATATTTGTTCGGACAAGAGACGTTCTAGAATCAAGAGAGTGGGTCTTGGTCCTCAATGAAGCATTGATCTGACGTCGAAGTGCATGTCGTGCAATGCGACGCGCGCCCTTTCCCCACAAGCACCTTATTCTGCGGGCAATCGGTCGCGGGCACACGCAGGGCAAAGCCTAGTATATTCGACGTTTCGTATATTAGAGCCATGTCTGGATTTCCATAATTAGTTTCCCGAAGTTCAATTGAATTTTTACTTTTAAGTCTCAGTTGCACCTTCAATTGCTTGACAGTTGCTACTGCCATTTCACTAGTGCTAGAAGCATTAAGAACTTCATCACCCCGCATTCGGTGCGCGTGTTCAAAGAAACCGGAGCGTTTTACCCCGCAAATCATTCCAAGCCTCACACGACCATCCAAGGTTACAGCACACACACACGGCATACGCACAGCGGAACAAACAATATGGCGCCTATACACAAGACACCCAGCGAAGAAGGTACGCACTCCCCCCCTTCAAGTATTGCTATGTATCAAAGTCCTCATTGAAGAAACACCGACTAACATCTTCCCTCTCTCCACAGAAATCGCAAAGACACTCGGCAACCTCGAGCTCTCAACCTCGCACCCGCAAAAGACAGCGCAGAAGCCCAAATCCAAGCCCGTGGCAGATACCTGGGAAGCCGAACTCAGCGGCTCGGATACTGAGACGGAAGATGTAGACCCTGGCAAGTCGGCCGAAAAGGGTTCACCACACGATTCCTTACAGCCATTATCCACGAGCACATCGCGCGATGTCCCGCCGAGCCCGCCGCCGCCTACTCCTGCCAGCCCAACGCAGTTTGAGTACCCGGATAATGTGCCGTACAGCCTGAACTCGAGTGTGAGCGATAGTGGGAGCAGGAGTTCGAGCAGAGGGGGTCCAGATAAACGGCCAGAGAAGACGACGGCGGTAGCTGGCAGGTTGATTGCGGGTGCGCTGGGTGTGAGGGCGCCGAAGAGGACGGAGGAGGAGAGGGAGTATGATCGTGTTATGAGGGAGAAGGAGAGGAAGAGGAGGAACGAGGAGAGGGAGAGGGAGAAGAGGGAGGCTGAGGAGAGGGAAGCGAGGAAGAAGGCTGTGTGGGATGATTAGAGGAGTTGACTGGTTTTATGTTAGTGCTTCCTTGGGTGTACGGTATGTGATGAACGCCTCTGGTATTGCTGTATGTATATCTACGAGAATGTATAAATTAGATGTAAAAAGCTGATCGCACAGCGATGCAGCATCAAAAGCATGTCGTATACTTCGCAGACAAAAACACTGGGCATCTCACGCATACCATGACTACCAACTCTCCATCAGTCTGTACACTGCTCGTGAGTCCGAAAGAAGTGCATAAATGTCATGGAAAGTATGTAGTGAATTCAATCCTCGTCACATATGGCGAACCATCTGCTAATACATGAAGACGCAAGTCAAACCACGCAAGGCGGGCTTGGTAGATCCGTGACGCCAGAACCCATAGTATCACATCTGAAAGCAAAACCCATGCCTCGTTTCCGCCATCGCCGCCGCTGAAAGCAATCGTATCCTCGTAGGTCTTGGGCAGGTCGCACTCGTAGGTATGCAGGGTGGTGACCTAACCGCTGGGTGTCGAATTTTGGTGCAGCTGTAGGGAGCTCTGCACAACGTGGCGGTTGGTAGTCGGTCAGCAGCCACCAATCTGCTCCTGGTGGACTTCAAGGGTGTCGCCGTCTTGCATGTCAAGCTGTGCCATGTCAGCGCTTGCTTTGCAGGATTGTAATGCCACGCTACTAGCGCCAGGCTACTGCTCTCGTACGTACCGTGTCTGGGTTGTCTGCAGCTGTTACGCGCTGGCCGTCGAACAAGAATCGCACGCTCGAGATGTTCTTTCCCTGGCGGTCACAGAAGGCGTTCATAAGCTTGCCAAGGGCGGTGGTGCGCTTGATCTTGAAGAAGACCTCGTTGTTGTTGTCGGTCACCTTGATGTTAAGGTGCTCGCTCTGGCCGCCATCCTCAGGCTTCTGCTGAACGTTGGGCGATCCGTTGTCAGACATTTCGAAGTGGAAAGTGTTGGTTGGGTCGCAGAGCGGTGGACCAAGGCTGTTCGGCGAGGTCAGTCGGCTATACAAGCGGAAGCGGTGGAGGGCAAGGAGGGAACGTTTTGTCGTGGGGGAGGCTGCTTTATGTGGCGCGGAGATAGCCGTACCTTAATGCCAGCGCTTTGGGTGCAAATTACGTCGGGTGATAGAAGGCTCTCGTGCAGCTGGGCAGACGCGTCGGAGGGATCGTAGTAGCGGTGGCGACGCGTGAGAGGTTCTATGAAGGAGGAGTGCGCAACGACGAGGTCGAGGTGGGAGCACTGAGAATTAGTGGGGTCTCTCCCTCTCGAGGCATTGGCCAGAGCTAGCCAACCAGCGTCACATCCATCGCCTTTACCTGCAAGAGATACTTCTGACTTTCTACCGAATTGGCGTCTTCTTTGCATCTGTATCTGCACAATCCTTGCACATCCATCTCTGCAGCGTGAGGCTGTTTGTGCGGTTCAGCATGGTATGCTCATGATGTCACACTTAGGGCACCGGCAAGGAGCACCAAGTTAACGAGCTTCCAGGGAGAACTGGAAAAAGACCTCAAGACAGATCCTCCGTGTCATCCTAGAGCATGTGCAATTCAGAGTGTGTAATCTGGTCGACTCCTAGTGTAACGTACTAATTGGTAGATTGTATACAAAGGAACAACTACAACGAAGAGAAGTGCAGAAAAGAGGTACGCGATTCGCATCACAGGAGAGCTGTCGAACACCTAAAAAGTCTGAACACAATCTAACTTGCGTCAGGTCGACGCTTTATACGAGTGTTGTAACGCCTTCTACAAGGAGCAAGGAGAGAACGCCAGCACTGTGAGCTGTCCGAAATATTCATTACTCAAGTGAGCCTTGAATGCCTTTGAATACGGAGATAGAGAATATCTCTAACGAAACCGCAGACTCAAGATGGAGCAGCGGGCCAAGGGCCTATCATAGACTCTATAACGGCAGTATATCACCATGTAACTGTAGCCATGTTACACACCAAATTAAAGCGCTTCAAGCTTGCAGGATTTGCGCCACAGCTAACATTAAAACCTCAGTATCTCCACGCAGAGCTTTCGTGCGCCGGGCATATTCCAAAGGAGCACCGTGTTTCTGCCGTAGGATGAACGTGTTTTTGTTGTATTTAGGTATTCACTGTCAGAATGCGCTGGCATTTAAATCGAAACCATAACAAGCAAGGTCATGCTTCCATTGATTCGCGCAACATTAAAGCAGTTGGTCGTTAGTGGTGAGCTGTATCACTTCCTATATCATCCGCACTGTCAAACCCCACTTGGGAGTCCAGCCAGGTTACCAGGAAGCGCATTGATCTAGGACAGCACGAGCGCGTCATGAGAAACTGAAGATTCCTGACGAGACTCTAAAGGCGCCATCCTGTGAAAACATTGTGCCGAGAGACTCTGGGTAAGGGCAGATTCTGACTTTTATATCCACTAGCGTGACTGGTCTTGGCGACGCGCTAGCGGGCAGGGACGTCCGCGCGCGACTTCTGTTTTGTGATGGGTTACGGCCATCAACCACGAGCATCGCAAGCTCCCAACACGTCATTGGGGCGCGTTTGAACGAGCACTTCTAAGCCTGTCTCATCTTCTTCTTTCGCTCTTTTCAAACTAACATCCTTCTCTTCTGTCATGGCTTCACGATCGCTGTCGCGCCAGTCGCAGCCGACTGCAGCTCAGGTAAGTCACCAGAAAGCTCCAACTGCCTCCTGTAGCGCTCGCAATCTCGCTATGATAGATGTTGACATCCACTTTAGTCCTATAACAACAATGCGCTCTCTTTCGGAACATCACGAGCCACCAACGGCACCAAAGCCAACGATCCGTTACAACCGCTGCGCGCAATGGCCGAACGTGTAGGGAAAGAGGTGGAGAAGTTCGCAGAGCGAGTGGACCACTGGCATGTTCACGGCAACGAATCAAAGAAGGCCAAATACCAGACCACGGTCAAGTTGGTCGGAAAGTTCCAAGACGTTGCGGAATCGCATGTGAAGGAGCTGAAGCGAACAACCGAAGCAGAGAACAAAGGAAGCCTCAGCAAGACCGTTCGTCGGCAGATACAGACTATGGCAGACGCGTCAGATAACGCAGGTCAGAGTCTCTTTGGCCAATCCTCCCAATCAGTCATTCCGTCTATCGAATCCAGTGCCGCCCCCGTTTCCGCAAACGTTCGAGAACTACGAGAATGGCAGGCTGAGCTTGCGACATGGAAGCTGCTCAAGTTGGTCATCGAGCATTACAACCCCGAACCCGGCACCGACACAGCTGCAGAGAAGCAAGCGCAATTAGAAGAGGTTGGGGGGAAAGCAAGATACTGCAAGAACAGCGAGGTTTGGGATCGTTTCCTTCTGGAGGATGACCAGGCGAAAGAGAAGGCGCTCGTTCTCCGTTGGCTAGAACAAACAGCCCGCGACAGCGACAGCGATGTCAAGTCAATCATTACAGGACTGGAGGAGCACTCCGGAAAAGGCGCGCATACATGGACAAGCGGATGGTTGGAGACAAAGACGAAAATCAAGCAGGCGAAGCGCATGGACGACACAGACCAGCCTCTGAAGCCAATCAACTCGAATCTCAAGACGTCAGACAGGACCGCGAACCTCGTTACCCAACTAGACCCGGATGCTCCCTCCAGGCAAAAGCGCGCACTCGAACGGAGCGATGAGTACTATGAGCGCTCTCTCTGGATGGTCGCGTACGAGATGATGCGACGCGGACTTCCCTGGAAGACCATTGTCGACTGGTGCTACGAGCGGAATGAGTCGTGGCGCGGCGTTAGCATCGGAGCTGCGTACGAAGGCCATCCCGAAGGCGGTCCGAATGTCGCAGGGCCAACGGTCGGCTACCTGTTCCGCCGCATGTGCTTCTACGCTGCGAGAGGTGCTCGGATACCATACGAGGGCGCTGTATATGGTCTACTGAGTGGAGACTTGAAGCAAGTACAGACAGTCTGCAGGTCGTGGGATGACCATCTCTATGCGCACTACAACGCACTCCTTCTTTCGCGATTCGACTCATATCTTCAGAAGAACTATCCAAACCGAGTAACAGAGAGCCTGAGTCAGAAGTTCCTGTTCCAGGACGCTGTCGCTAACATTGGGGACTGGGAAAGCTCACCGGAGAAGGTGATCGGGCTTCTTAAGCAACAGAAGAGCACAGCAGCTCAAGCCGTCTCTCCGATCAAACTTATTCAGAGCGCACTCATTGGAAGAGACACAGATGATCTGATGCTGAAGGTCGGCGTGGCTCTTGCAGACATGTTTGACAAGGACGAACGACCTCACAGTCTCATCATACATCCGGACTCACCAGAAGAAGACCGAAGCCCAATACCTGCCGGAGACCATCGTACTTATCACGCAGAACAATATTACCAGACTCTCGCAAAAGATCCACATGCTTTCCGTATTCTGGTGCACATTTTCATTGTCCTCCGCAACGGACTACACACCCTTTTCGAGGACACACAGCAAGACAAACCATTTTTGGCCATGGACAACGTAATTACAGCGTACATTGAGTTTCTACGCCTCACCAAACGGTTCGATACTATACCACTATATGCCGCGCAACTCATCGACGAACGAGCCGCCTATAGTCTTGCGCGCGTCCTTCCTGATATCAAGAACAGCTCTGAGCAACGACACTCTGTTGCTCTCATGGAGTCGTACCGAATCGACGTCGTTGCAGTCATATCGCAGAGCTTCACTTTTGCTTCGCGGGATAGTGGATTTACGCACTTTACCAAAGAAGGCTATGGCGTTATCACGAACCCTATCAAGCGGTTCAATATCTTGGAAAAAATTACCCTTCCGACTGAGCAGCTGCTATGGCCGGGTGTGCGTGTCAAGCGGACGTTCAATGGTGCTGAGATTAGCGCACAAGATGAAGTTGTTATCGATGCGGTGCAGTGGTACAGTTATGTTGCAAAGGATTACGAGAACACGTTCGCGCACTTGAAGAGCGCGCTGACTATCTTTTTGCGTAAGTCGTGTCCAAGAGGGACAAATAGAAACTTGCTGACATGTTATTTAGTCAACGGTCGACTTGCCGCCGCCGAGAAGGTCATCAGCGATCTCAGCGTCGAGACTCTGTCCTTGTCCCGGACAGAAGCTCTGCTGGGCTACCCCTTTGATTTCACGACGCCAGGAGCGGAAGAACAGGATGAGCAGCGACTGCATGACCATCGTGATAGTCTCTCGACTGCTACACGAGCCGCCGCCATTCCCATAGCCAAATTGCCCAATGCAGATCAGCACAGGAAGATTGTGAACAAACTACGCCAGAGCAGCACGGCATATTACACGCTCCAGCAGCTTGTTCGTCTACTGATCTTGTTCCGCGAATGGCGTGAAGAGGAGCAGACACTCATCCAGTCAGTTGACCTGTTGTAT
>JAESFQ010000258.1_pt1 | contig 19081 bp, 14 predicted proteins | sample 9269431 | NCBI WGS metagenome assembly JAESFQ01 (sample SAMN14502588, study PRJNA617103) | algae metagenome | isolation source: Plectolyngbya sp. WJT66-NPBG17 and co-occurring heterotrophs from well... | place: USA: Mojave Desert, Joshua Tree National Park, California | collected 2006-08-06
GTTACTAATCATGCCGTGCGAGGGCTCAAATATAAGCTGAGCTATGATGCTAGAACAATACAACATATACACTCTTCTTGATTTCCCGTACTTGCAACACCGCACCCAACCGTGCGACAGTTATGAGCCCGGTCAACCTTCCTTCTGCAGCAGTATCAGTCTATGCAGACAGTATTATCTCTGTTAACTGCTCATTGCAAGCACGCTGCTGGTTGCGACTGTCAGCGCGATCCCAAGAGAAATTGAGGGGTCGCATCCGCAACCCCGCAACCCCGCACTTGTCAGAACACTCGAGGGCTGAACAACAATCACCTTGAGGAAAAAGAAGAACAACAACATTAATCAACATCGTCAAGACGTTCATGATGTCCTCAACTCGAGATCACAATCTTCCCATGCTCAATACCCGTAGTGATTGGATCGATTGGTACAACTCCATCGAAGACCTCGCTAAGCGGAACGAAGTGTGGAAGTACTGCGATCCACTGGGCATTGAGAACCTCATCTTCACATCGACGAAACCATCAGACTCAGCAAGTAAGGACACTATCCAGAAGTTCCAAAGCTTGCAGAGCATCTTCGATTCTGAGAAGAAGAAATACGACAAAGTATCTGACCGCATCGACTACACTGTCTGTCAAGAGTTCAAGCAACACTACCTTGGCAAGCACGACGTGCGCAGCAAACTTGTCGCACTCTCAGATAGCATTCAACCGAACGCGAAGGACCAAAGGCAAGATATCCGAACTGAGTTCGAGAAGCTCAGGAAAGGACCCGGTAACACAAGCCTGGACAAGTGGCTTGGCCGATGGCCCGCACTCGTCAACAGTGCCAAAAGGTACACAATCGAGAACCTCAGCGAGCCGCAGATATGCGAAGCCTTCGTTGAAGCGTGCCGAGACATCAACCCACCATTCTACAACTACATGAAGTCAAAAGACGCGCAGTCTGAAAGTCAGGCGTCTATCATCAACCAGACGGCAATGGCAATGAAGAGGATCTCCGATGCACTTATCACAGCGCTGAACACAATCAGCCCAGAACAAGCAAGCAGCGGTTCTACCATAATGAGCGATTCAGGTGATGCTGACTCTGACGATGCGGTCGACGAAGTCGACGCTCCAGCGGTGCAAAGAGCACAGAACACGATTGACAGGACCCTCAGATCCTTTCGTAGGCTGAAGCCAACACTCTCTGACAACAGGATTACGATAAGCTTCTGTATCAAGCAGTACCGCAGCATGGCACCTCCGAGCGAGAAAACCGCCAGAGGTCGCGCAGCTCACGCTACGCTTCAGGGCAGAAAGCACGGTCGTGACCCGAAGACGTCAGACGAGGAGGATGGGCAGCCACGGCGGAAGCGAGAGGTGATTGGATCGAGTTCGGTCTCTGCGACCCAGCTGAGCTGTCTTCGAGACTGTGTTTGCGGACAAGCACACAAGTACGCTGATTGTTGGTACCTTAACCCTGCAAAGGCTCCAGCTAGATGGAGACCACAAGTTCACATACAATCAAAAGTCATTACGGCAATCTCAGGAAGCCATCGCCAGCGCGAGAAGATTGAGAGAAGTTTTTCTCGCAGCAAGATCGCACTGCCTGATTTCTGGCCAAGCAACAATACAGATGATCAATCTGAGAAGGCGACAAGCCAAGCCAGTTCTGCCACAGTGATGGATACACGGCAGACTAGGCCTAGGGCTTCCTTTGCCACTTCCAGATATGCATCAAGTACTACAAGAAAACACGAGCACGATAGCTACTTTCGTCTCGACAATTGCGCAGACACCCACGTCTGTAACGACAAGTCGCGCTTTACCCATTACAAGCCAATACACGACGAGATCATCCGTTTTGGCGATTCCAACGCACGCATTGAGGGCGTTGGGAACATCAGCATCAATGTTGCAACACCTGCAGGTTACGCTCTCGTTCAACTAGAGGACGTAGCATACGTACCTGGCTTCCATTGGAACCTCATAAGCACTCATTCGCTAGAAAAGCAAGGACTGTTTTTCAACACGCGGACATGTTGGATGGAGTTTTCTAATGGCTCGAAAGCCTTTCAAGTCAAGAAGCATGGCGCTTTCCGAGTTGTCGAGCCACACAATAGCCAGTCTCCTCAAAGCTTCCAGCCGGCATACAAAGCGGCACATGCTTCTGCCACAAAGAAGACATCACAACATCTAAAGACTTCTATAGCTTCATTGGACGTATGGCATTCGAGACTAGGACACATCCGTACACAAGCTCTTGAGCACGTGCCAAAAGCAGTAAAAGGTGTAACGCTCAGCACGCACAGCTTTGAGCGAAGCGCAGACCTCTGCCAAACATGCGAGCTTGCACAAGCTCATCAACAGGTCTCGAGAATTCCGACTTGGAGAGGAACTTACCCGTTCGAAAAGATTCATATGGACCTCATTGACATGGAGGAAGCATTCAATGCCGACTCATGGGTCGTACACTTCTATTGCGACTACTCGGCGTATCACATTTCATTCAACGTCACGAACAAAACGCAAGATGAACTTGTTGCAGTGACTAAAGAGTTCCTAGCAATCACAAACAACAACTGGGGATTCACAACACGACACATTCGATCAGACGGAGAGAAGGGCCTAGGAAATGAGTGGAAAGAGCTGATAGCCGCGAAGGGCATCGCTTTTACGCCGTCTCCACCTGATACTCCAGATCAGAACGGTCTCGCCGAACGTTCTGGGGGGGTGATTATGGCCACGGCACGGAAACTCCGCATACAGAGCAGATTACCTCACAAACTCTGGCCACACATAGTTACACATGCTACACGTCTTCTTAATCGGATTCCAGTGCAGCGCAAAGACTGGCAGACACCGTTCGAGATGGTGCACGCACGACAGCCGGATCTCTCACACATCAGAACCATCGGATCACGAGCTTACGTCCTTATCAAAAACCGAAGAGACCGCCCGGCCAGAGCGAAGCTCCAAGAAAGAGCACTCATGGGATGGCTCGTCGGAATGGAGGCAACGAACATCTACAAGATCTGGATACCGCAATCTAACCGCGTCATTGCATCACGAGATGTAAGAATAGACGAGAAAGTCCTGTACGAACCACGACATTCTACAGAGTCTCTTGAGCGCAGTCAGGCCTTATCTACTATACTTAATGACATCGACATAGACGAGTCAGACGATGGAGCGCTTCCCAATGCAAGCGATACCGTAGAGCTAGTACAAGCGTCCATTAGATCGCAGAACCAAGAGACGTTGCCTTCAGGCTCAAGAGAAGTGGCACCTCTACGAGAAACGTCTACCAAAGAGTTGTCGAAAAGCGCAACTACGCAATGGCCCTATCCTACTCCAGTATCTTTCGGATCAGTTCCACGCCAGACAAGCACTACACAAGAATTACCTAGAACAGGGAGAGATACCAATACTGACGCAACTGCTCTCCAAAACTTGCGCACCAGTTCTGGGAGAAACATCAGACTGTCGCAAAGAGGGCAAGATGCCGTTGATTCTTCCCACACACATGCTACACAACGATATACAGAAAAGAGAGCACGACGCGAAGCTCATGCTCTACGACTGGAGCGTGCTAGACTCGGTCACCAAGTAGCCCACGCGTTCGCAACAGCACAGTCTATTCGCACACACCGGAAAGACTTATTGCCGCCACCAGACTTCTGGCATCAGCTAAAACGACATGCTGAAGGCAAGGGATTCCGGCATGCTGCAGACGCTGAACTTGCATCGCTCGTAGAAAAGAAAACGTTCGAACTAGTGGACCACCCAGAAGGCAAGCAAGTACTTCCACTCAAATGGGTGTTCACATACAAGTTCGACGACGCTGGCTACCTCGTTCGCCACAAAGCGCGAATCTGCGTAAGAGGTGACCTACAACATCATGTCTCCAATGACATATATGCAGCAACTGGCGCATATCGCAGCTTTCGTATCCTCATGGCTCTTGTCTGCGCATTCGGGCTTCTTTGTCATCAAATCGACTTTAAGAACGCCTTCACCAATGCAAACATGGACGAGGAGATATACACCACCTGTCCGCCTGGGTACCGCCGATCAGGAAAGGTCTGGAAGCTGCGAAAGGCGCTTTATGGCCTGCGTAAATCACCAAAACTATGGTTCAACGAGCTTGTATCGTTCCTCAAGGGTCGGGGATTTGATCATTGCCCAGATGAGCCATGCATACTCACCAACAACCGAACAGGACTTATTCTGTTCCTCTACGTCGACGATCTACTCGTCATTGCACAACCGGAATGTATCAACTCCATCAAAGACTTCAAGCTAAAACTGAACAGCAGGTACGGGATCAAAGATTTGGGTGAAGCAATCTCCTTCCTCAACATCAGTATCCTCCGCAACACCAGAGACAAGAAGCTCTGGATCAGCCAATACGGGTACATTGAGAAGATCTGTACCAAGTTCGGCATAGACGACTCTGGAAGAACGGCTACAACGCCTCTCCTCTCGTCCTACCGGCCTCAACAATATGAGGGACAAGCAACACTTCACCAGATCACAGAGATGCAAGAAAAGGTAGGCTCGATCCTGTATGCAGCAGTCGTATCACGACCCGATGTGTCTTTTGCAGCCAGCCAGTTAAGTCAGTTCACTATGAACCCTTCACCAGAGCACCTGCGTTACGCGAACCGAGTTCTCGCATATCTCCAGGCCACGAAGTACTATGCCATCGAGTTCTTGGGCTCAGTGGAAACTACTACTGAAGTAGAGACACGCGATGAAGAGGTACTTCAGCTGTCAAGCGACGCATCGTTCGCGGATGATCCAGAGACTCGAAGATCCACGCAGGGCTACCTCATGAAGCTGTTCAAGGGACCGATTATGTGGCAGTCCTCAAAACAGAAGACTGTAACCACGTCAACAACTGAAGCTGAGTTGCTCTCGCTGTCACACACAGCGAAGGAGACAATAGGTCTGTACCGGCTGTTCAAGCAGATACAGTTCGATCCTGAGCACCAACCTCGCATACTCTGTGACAACCAGCAGACCACAGGACTGATCCAGAAGGACAGACCTCAAGCGTCATCAAAACTGAAACACGTCGACATCCATAGCCTATGGCTGAGGCAGGTCTACAGAGACGGTGTCGTTACAGTACAGTGGGTTCCAACGACTGAAATGCCTTCGGATGGCTTCACCAAACCGCTCTCAGCAGAAAAGCATTCTCAATTCGTGCGTCACCTGGGCCTGGTTGATATCTCATCGCAGATTGATCCACAACACCAGAATGAAGAAGCGAACTCTGATGACGGTCAGACCTCATCTGAGACGGAATGAGATCTGAGGGGGTGTGTCGCAGGCCAAGCGCTTTCGTGAACCTAAACACTGTTACTAATCATGCCGTGCGAGGGCTCAAATATAAGCTGAGCTATGATGCTAGAACAATACAACATATACACTCTTCTTGATTTCCCGTACTTGCAACACCGCACCCAACCGTGCGACATATAACATTTCCACGATACACGGGAACCCTGGCACCTGACTAAGATTCATCTGTCTTAATCGGCGCAGCCGCCTATGGTGCAGCCCGCGGCGATGCAGCCTTTGTAGGATTCACATACGAATATTTCGTAACCACACGGCCAGACTTGTCAACAATCAAGCTGCAAACAAGCACTTGATTGAGGCTTGACGAAAACTGCAAGTCAATCAAGTCAAACCTCCGCCTGGTGATTGATTGGCTTGATTGGCTTGATGTTTTAGCGTTAATTTTGGTGAGGCTATTGAGTTTGTTGTGCGAGCTATCTCGCAACAGTTTCATGGTTTTGAGTCTCGCTTACCGTGCCCGTGCACCCAACGAGCCAGTTCGGCCAACGAGCCACCCAAACATCATAACATTATAATCGTCCCAACTTGAACGCGGCATAACTCCACCACCATGGACCCGATTCAGGAAGCGATTGAAGTGATCGAATCGCATGAACTAGGAGATGAAATCTCGTATCGCGAAGTCGCAAAAAGAGTTGGGGTTGATCGGTCAACGCTGTCGCGGAGGCACCAACGCAAAACTCGCTCCAATGCAGAGGAGTCGCGCCAGCGACAGTTACTCAACCCGCAACAGGAGTTAGAACTAGTACGATACATAGAAAAATGCACAAGACGAGGCTTGCTACTGATGCGAGAGATGGTAGCAGATTTTGCCGGCGCGGTTGCGAAGTGGGAGGTTTCTGAGAGCTGGGTTACTCGGTTTCTAAACCGCCACGCTGACCAGCTTACCACCAGATGGAGCGCTGGTATCGATCGTGAGCGCCATGAGACTGACAGTGGAGAAAGATACGAGGCATGATTCAATCTACTTCACTCCAAGATGCGCGAGTACGAGCTTGACGAGCGCAACACGTACAATATGGATGAGAAGGGCTTTTTCGTCGGCATCGCCTCACGCTCGAAACGAGTCTTTAGTAAGACAGTTTGGCAGTTAGAAAAGCGTACTGAAGCGATCAAGGATGACATCGCGTGGGATCGACGAGCAAGGTGATAAATGTCCTGGCTGTTCTGATAACATTGATTGTTGTTCGTATGCTGCATCAGCCATCCAAGCTGAGCCTATCTCCGTGCCTGCGGGACCAATATCTTCCAGGAGTGTTGGAAGGTCGTCGTAGCATAGGCCCCAGCCATCGCCAAAATGCCCATTACTTGGCAATTCGGCACAATCGACGGTTGAAAACCTTGCAATGGTGGGATCGTCCTGCAGAGAATAGCCATGACCCGTAGATGATGCCAACGGTACATCCAAATCACCTTCCGTCTCAGGATATGACGAGAGATTGACTTCGAACGAATCTATCAGTGGACGGACAGTACAATCATCAAAAGACGTCCATGACCCAGTCTGATTTTGCTCATGACATATTGCTGGAGCTGAGGACATGAATCTGCCTGGGGTGGTGACTTCGCTGACGGGATCAAGGGGCGTATCTGCAAGAAGAGGAAGTACGCTTGGCGGTGGGTGGGTCCCATCTGTGTTTCTGACCTTGAGCATGCCAAAGTCATCCACCTCGAGAAGGTACATAAAGAAGTGTTCTGGTCGACAATCTTTGAGCAGCGTTCCTCTGGAATCGATAGGCACAGCGCCGTCCCTGCTCGCTAGCCATGCATTCAGTAGATCTTGATCCATCGAAATCGAGTCCAGCCTTTCCATATCAAGGTCGACGTGCGGTTGAAGTCGTACCTTGCCCCGAGTTCTCCCTTGTCCTGATCTTATTGCATTGCAGTGCCTCTCAAGTAGCACGAAGTTAAGCCGCAAGCAAAAGTCGTCCCGAAAACGCGGGTATTTCAACGCACAAGCGCGCAGTAATTTCGTATGCCCGCGTGCTGCATCTTCCCATTCATAGTATTCAACCACGGCTGGCGACCATAACGCGGAGACCTGCGCCAGATTTCGGACGCGTACTGCTTCTCCAGGAGACGTGCGCTTCTTTTTCCCAAGCGAAAACCTGTCATTCTGCTCCGTGTCCTGATCTATCATCTAGGCTACGTTGAAAAGATCATTCCATTTCTGGTCCCCTTCGTCCCTGTTGGCGATTTGCGGACATGCTATCTGCACTACGGCACTCAGCGTGGCTACCCGTGTCTCGGCGTGAACATGTTCTTTAAGCAGCTCGGCACGCAGTTTAACGTAAGTCGCAATCGTGGCCCCATGACTCCGAGCAGCATGCAGCTCTGCAACGAGATTTTTTGTTCGCTCATCGAAGCCTGGCATGCTTGCAGTTTCGCAGTCGTCAATTTATCGAACCAATCCGCCGGACTGACTGCCCTGGCGCACAACTTTGCAGTAGCTTTTTTCGTTAACGTCTGGCTGTTAGAAGGACCATACTAAGGTAGAAAACTTGGGCTCGCTCGATTCGTGCTCAGTTGAAAAGAGCCCGGAGGAGAACTGGCGAAACACAGTCGTGTCGGAGTGCTAATTGAGAATGTGCACTCACATATGTTGGGTGTGGGTGGCTGAGAAGTACCCCCAGCCGATGATTACCTCGGCCAACTTACTAGGTATCAGGCAAAAGTAGTGTGTGTGGACCCTTCACAACACGGATCGAAGTATCAGTGCGCCAAAAACCACCTATCGACAGCATTAACCCTAATTCTCTACAGTTTCGTATGAAAATATGCCCATGTCCAGTCTAAACGCATCCGCCCTACCATCAACATTGGCCCAGCCAAAGCCCTCAACACCACACTACCGACGTCTCACACGAAACGAGCGCCTCAAAACACAGGTCCTACGCCTTTCTGGCCATACGCACCCTTTTGTTGCTCACGTTCTCTCTATTACTGAGAAACAAGTCTCGAGTTTCCTGAATGGCAAGGTATAAGGTGCTGCCAAGAGCACTGCAAATGGCCTAGCCTTTGGCCTACATCTCGGCAAGCTGTGCTTTGAACCGCAGTACATCTTGGCGGTCGGGTCGCGGATTGTGCTATGAAATAGGCTACAGCCACCAGAGCCAAGACGTGCCACCTCGCGTTCACCACATCCCTATCTCCATCGCCCAGTATCCACACAGTCTTACAATATCTTTGTCGTGAGGGATCCCGTCTTGGTTAAGGCTCTTCTGCTTTCGCGCAATGTGTCGATATTGGGTAGCATCTAACTTGGTAGCCAAAAGTAAGAAATAGACGCAGCTAGATCTGAAGTTAGAATCATTTTTCCATAATTGGATGTGGTTATTTATAAGTACCCAGTAACACGGAGCCAGTGATTTAGACCCGCATAACGTAAGCATCAGGAAAAGGCTTTGTCACATGATCTTCACCCTTCGAAAATACTACAAGTTGTTCCCGGTTTCATGAACAAGGTCTTGCAACTTCCTAACCTCGAATCTCGTACCCCAACCACACTTTCCAATGCATAACACCAGCAAAATCAGCATTCTTTTGCTATTCCTGTTCTCCGTCCAATCAGCCAATGCGTTCATTCTTGCAATCCTAGCACCCATATTAGAAGTTGGAGCACTCGTGGGGAGGATTTGGGTATTAGACAAAAATCGCGGACTAAAAAATCTCTTTACGGACACGTACGAAAACGGATTTGAGAAATTCGGCGACGCAGGGTCGTGCGAACAACAGACTGACGGCCTCAAACACCCTTCCTGGACCGTTGCAATGGATCCGGAGGAGTTAATTGCGATTTCTGAAGAAGGATGCAAGGCTGTTGGTAGTCTTGGCAAGAAGAAAGCAAAAGGCATTTGGATTACCTCTGGCAACTCGAAGAAACCGGGATGTTTCGAGATGACATTAGTGGATCGTACCGGGAAGGGCATCGCCAAAGTCGACCCTGCCATCTGCTCAAAGACAATAATCACAATGCTTTCGCAGTGTGAGTATATGTCAACATGGGAAGGCCCAAACATACTTTACAGTATACGCCCAACTACCGCCGGATGTCCTTCTCGGTAACACGGAGGCAAAGAGGTTGGATTGCCTTATTCCAAGACGCACTTTGTTTAAGAGCTTTCCCATACCGTGCTATAGGACTAGTCTTTGAGTCACAGTAACCACCGCATTTCCCTTCCCACTAACGGATCGACCCGTCCTCAACGACGGCTCCTCCCCCAATACATACTCGTCTCAACACGAACCTCTGTTCCTGTTTCCATTACGCAACGTCTTTTGTTACACCTGAGTACTGTAAATATTATACCAATCAAGCTCAGTACTCAGCTTCATACCACTGCTCGTAGCCTCTTGTGACACCTTGCTTTAGCTTTACAGCCCGGTAAGGCGAGATGTCAGTTCATATATGCAAGCAATATTGTAATGCGGACTAAGCAAGACAAACTTGCAGGACGTTCTTTTACTGGGACTTATAGAGTCGGACGCGACCTTCTACCTATACGCCCCTTTTTAGACGTAGTTGAAACGCTGCTTAAGGATAACGCCTGAATCTAAGACCATACCTTTTGTGATGATGAAGAGCTTGTTTTGCATCCAATACTCGTGTGCCGTGCGCAGAACCCTAACGTCGGCTTCTGTCCATACACGCGTCCTTTCTCGAAGGCACTTGAGTCTCATTTGAAGAGCGGGAATCCGGTATAACTTGCCCCAGTCGGATTGGTACTGGGCCGCGATGTCCTTCTAGGGAACAAACTCCTTCTCCCTGAGCTGCAGAGAAAAGTGTCCTCCTCGCTAAGCCCAGGATGCACGGAGGCGTTAGGGTCGAACTGCTTTCTTCGCTTGACCTCTTTTGCGATCTCTTGATTCTATCGATCCTCTCAAAACCTCTTCACTGCATTCGATCTTGGTATGTCCATGTCGTAGAGTGCGGTGGGAGTGTGTGCACCACGCGGCTAAGGTGAGACCAAGTGTTCAGAGAAAGGCTCCATGACTGTTTTGCTGGGGCATACGTTGCTTCCCTGCGACGATGTGAGCGTGCGGTATGCATCGTAGTACGTAGCAGATGTGTGGGGCCTGAGAGGGTCTGGCATCCATCAGACTCCGATCTGTCTAGAATACAAGAAGCTTGAGCTTATGGGGGGACAGTATATAGCGTATGACTCTGTTGTTTGTGGTTTCGAGGACCATTCTGAGTTGATAGTTAGGCCAGCCTGTGGTTTGGCTGTAGTATGTGTGGACTCTGGTATGGTGAAATCCTGAGGGTAGACTCACTTCAGAGTGATTGCGGCTGCTGTTGCATTGATCTGCACAATAGGTGATAATCGTTTCACTAGCCGTGGGCTGATAAGTTTGGGTGGCGAGAAGCCAGTGAAGAACGTACATAGAGGCACACATTGGCCATATGAAGCGTAGTCGGTTGTTGACCTCTGTCGACTCATCACGTGCCCTGGTCTCACGTGTGTGCAGATCACATGGGTACTGAGAGATATATGTACAGGTCTTAGGCATAGCTCGTAGAATCAACCCAGATCCCAGTCTCTCTCTTGCCTTTATCCTTCTGCATACCCATCTTTGGATCCGTCTATATAGATGTGCAAGAGTCAGTTCTGTAGCAACGTCGAAAATGAAACGTACCTTGTTTTGGCACTGCTATGCCGGAAATGAGCGCCCATACTAACCCATAGTAGGCGAACTGCTGGTTCCGTGTGAGGATACCGGACTGTCAGGCGTGCGGGGCATGTCTGAGAGAAGCGACTGTAGAGTTACTGGTGCAGTGAAGAAGGCTAGCATGGGGTGTTCGTGAGGACCGTAAAGGCAAAACCATGATGTCGATCTGATCTGTAGAGAAAGCGGTGGGGGCCCAACAGCTTCAAACACGAGAAACACGAGGACTAGTTCTACCGCATGGTACGAGTAATATAGAGAGTACGGCGCTTCGGTAAGCCACTGTAGTTCGTGGAACAAAAACCTTCCACTTTTTCTGACTAAGATTTGCTACTCAACACTATCCGTACGTCGTTGGCGATAATTTGATTTATGAACGTGCGTGGTCATTCATAGCCGCACCAAAGACGACCGTACCTCGTGCAACGAATGCAATACGGCTTTCCGCCGTCGCACTTTCATCGGCGAGGTTAGCGTTAGCAGCCAGACCATATGCACCGCGACACAGACGGCTCTGCGTGAAGAAGTCACAGTTCACGTACCTTTAGTTTTCGTTGACGGCACGTAAGGCACGCATTTGACCTCCCGGGCACGCCAACCATTTTCTTTCAGACTGATTACCTGCAAGCATGGTTGCACGACCAGCCCATATACCAAGTCGAATTTTACCGAATCTTAACACAATGCGCGAAGGCAGCGGCTTTGGCCAAGATAGATCCTACACGCCAAGCGCTGTGTCAGCCAATGTAGATGCTGCTGGTTGGGAGCAATTCTAACGTCCGGTCCGATGACACCCTGTTGGATATGACGCTAACCTGTTTAAGCAACATTCGGCGAACAAGCGGGATCTATTTTCTCGTGACTGAGAAACAATGAGTGAAATTTAGACGTTGCGATACGCGCAAAGCAACAGCATATGCAAGATGACCAAGGCTCTAAGATGACTCAAAACTTAATATTGCAGACGAAACAACCCCGCGTAATATGCATAGCCGCATTCGCTGCCTTCACTGCCTCCACCGCCTTGGGCGAGAGAGAATCGAGCCAAGATCTCGCAGTACATGTACGTATAAGGCCATTGCTTACATCAGTTTCCAGAAGAAGCACAGCATCAGCGTTGAGAGTACGGTGATTATCTCTCAATCCAACACAGACCTTGTCTGCAGTGGCTGAGGTCAATAGTCAACTGAAGCAAAAGCCAGCGGCCAGACATGCATTGAGGTTTCTTGATTTCGCTCGCCACTCATCTACGGCATGGGTGGGCGCCAGGGCGTTTAAAGGAGGATTGAGACGTCTTCACACACGTCACCTGTACGTGTAGAATTGATGTGCGATTACAAAAAAAACCTTGGAAGGGACAAGGATAACATAAACTCCGTTTCCCTAGCCGGTTTGCCTAGCAGGAGAACAAGCAAAGCTTCTAGATGTAGATGTCTTTGGGCTCAAGAACATCTGTACCGTGCAGATCGCCGAAGCGAGCCGCTCGGTGAGGCGAGCCACCCGAACACCACAACACGTACCTTACACCAACTTCAACACGCGATAACTCCACCACTATGACAGCTATGGACGATGCGGCTGCAGAACCTGAATCGCAAGAATCAGAAAAACGACTCTGGTACAGAAAATTAGCGGCCAAGTAGACTGTTCTAAAAACAGCCTAGAATGGCTGACACTCACGGCTAGATTTGTTCCCTTTATCTTGCGGAGACTACAGAATTCTGATGGCGCATAGTACGAGAAAACGATTAGCTGTTGCCTTGGACTAGGCTGGATAAGCGGGCAGTATTTCATGTTCGTGTGATAGCATGCAGTATGCGTTAAGTTGCGAGCTGTGGCGACCCCATCAGTGAGCTCTAGAGCCTCAAGGCTGAGTAACAGTAGGCAATCCGAATGCAACTAACCTAGCAAAGAGCGTCAAGGACCAAATTGAGCACATCATTCGTAGATCGGATATAGTTTTTCTGCCCTGCTTCTATGCGAGCTATTCTACTCGGTGTTGGTAAGCCTAAGACAACATCGCCACACAGTGCTGTCTTTACCATCGGGTTTCACTAGGCCCATCGCCATTTCCTGAAGATAAAAACTCCTTTCCCGTAGGAATGCTGACCTGCAGCTGCGGCAACCTCAATACCTCTGCGATACAGTATATGCGCTGCCGCTCAGATCTGCGCCACCCGAAACCGAAGAATAGATGGTGCGCAGACATGAAACTAACAAACATCTACCCGAACAGAACCCCATCGAAATGACCACCTTCATGTCACTCCCTTCCAGCTTCGGATGTCCTCTTCCTTGAATGCTTTCCACGTTCCGTAGCTTCTTGCTTGAGTCTATCAACCACTGGTCGTAAGCGCTCAATCTCTTTGAGAAACTCCCTATCCTGACCACTCTCCGGTTTCTTCAACTGCTTCACCTCGTCTAACCTTCCGTCCTCCTTCGCCTCTTCAATCGCCTTTTTCTTATCATTCCATTCCCTCAGGTCCGCTTCTCTAGCAGAAAGTTCGTTCCGCAGGGCGACGAAATCATTGTAGTTCTCTTCACTGCCGAAACAGATCCCGAACTGTTCACAGAAACATCGGTGTTCTTGCGGGCAGTATATGTTCTCGCCTGTGAAGACAAATTGCCATACGTATTCCCAGATCCTGCCAGAGAGGAAGTCGGGCAGTTCGGTCGAGAAAAGCCATTCGCGGTACGAAACGTACTGCACGTGGGGCTGGGCTTGGATGCGCTCGCGGGACAATGCAAATTGCCCGCAGCATGGTTGTGCGAGGACGGGGGGGAGTTTGTCCAGGGGAAAGAGCTCGCTCCATGATTTAGCCAGATGGACTTCCTCTTGTTTAGACACATTTTCCTCTGTTACGCCTGGGTGCATCCAATCGGGACACCCGGGGTACCAGCTACACCGCATGTTTACAAAACCTTCTCTCCAGACGTGTGGGCGACTTAGGCGCTTGACAAGGTTCGCAGCGTCGCTATCCAACATGTTGTCGTTGTGCCATGTGTACTGGTGAGCATGCATGAAGATAGTGACATCAGGCAAGTTGGCGTAATTGTCAATGATCCAAGACAGATATACCATGACCTCGTGGCCCTTGTTCGTAGGCGGATGCAGCGGCGCAGTGGGATCGTCAGCGATATAAACGGCTCTTTCTTGGTCTGGAATCTCCCTATCCATCCAGCTACTATCCTCATCCTTCGTTTTCGCAACTACAAGCACGGAAGTGTAGTTGTGGCCTGCCGGCATTGGCGAGCCCGGCTTGAAGCTATGTCTCGGTTTCCAACTGGCATAGCCTGGATCGAGCTGTTCATCTGTTGAGATGCCTCCGCTACCTAGGTCATCGGACGACGGGCTATCTCCACCCTGCTCTCCTAGGCCGATGTGCTGTGGCAGTCCCTCCCAGATCTTGCGTTCGACCCTGCTGGAGTAAAAGAAAAGAAACAATAGCATGGTAGCAGCTAGGGCAAGGGTAGGGATGATTCTCTTCTTGATCATGATGCAGAAAAGGCAGAGGAAACTGACGAGAACACATGACACGTGGATCACGAGGGTTCTATAGAAAAGTGGCAACGCCGGTACTTCGTGCAGTCAGCAGGGGCTTGTCGGTTGCAGCGGTAGCGTCCGAGGGAGTGATTCCATAGTGCACAGGCTGCCCAGTCGTGCAGTTTGATCGACAATAGCGAACGAACGTATGCGCAATCCGCTAATGGGTAACCAAACCCTGTTGATATGGAGACACGCCCGGATACCGCATTGACAGTCAAGACTGGCAACAGGGTGCTCAGCAAGTAGCGCAGAGAGAAGCTTCAGAGGCGGGGATCTGGGTCTGTTCTAGCAGGGCATACTATCCTTGCGGCATGTTTCACTGTCCGGCAATGACGTGCTGTTACCCTTCTTAGCGTGGCTTGTACAAAGCTGAGTTACACTGAGTTTTGCCGATCTCTCGTGGGACTTTGGCGGTGTGGATGTGGCCCCTGAAACCGGTTGTTACCGTTGTTTCTTGCTGGATCCTTTGTTAGTGCAATTACTGTCATCCAATCTTGCCGGACAGGGAAGGCGCCGCTGTGAGCAATCTAAAAGACTTTTAACTTAGGGATCTACTTGTGAGAAACCATATGTAAGATCATTTCTAGTGATGACCTCGCGGAATCTCTTCTAATACGGTTAGCGCAGTTCTATATCGAAACCCGATATTCTTAGTAACTGGCCCTGGATCTTGACCTTAGCGGCTAAGCGCACATTCCGTGCCCACCGACCCTCCAGACACCTTTGGCCTTAAGACGGCGAATCTCTAACCCTGGTCTTCACTACAAGCCCTTGCATATCCATTATGTATGTCAATCTATACACACAAATTTGCTTAGAAGTGTGGGAAAGGGGTCCTGAACAACACAACAGGCAAAAGACGTGAGGTTTTAGTGATATCTGGGTACCCAAGAAGAAGTTATGGGCAGTAGTGGCATTTATACAAAGCCTACCCTCAGACATTCCAAGCCTTGACGGTGATAGATTCGAGTTGTGACTGAATCAGATGGCAAAAGACGTAGAGGCAGAAGGCAATGTCCTAGAGAAATTAGACGGAGCGAAGGCAAATCTCTACAAAAGAGCTCGTGCATGAATATACAAATGTTCCGTGACAGACACAGCTGACTAAAGTACATAACCCCCCCAAATAATATGATAGACTGCGGACGTGTTCTGCGTTCTCCGTTGCAACCCATTGCATTTCTACAAAATCAGCACGTCGTTGTATGATGCTGAGGAAGCATAGCCACTTATTGTACAGAGTTATGTTGAGAAGGCTGTAACCAAGAAACAAGTGCAACAATATACTGGTTGTCCCACGGTTCGTTTTAGGCACTCCACATCCTTGTACCGTACAAGTGTTACGGAATGATTGGAAATGTACCTGATTCCTCAGAGTATTAGAGCTCCATGACTGACGCTTCGGCTCGCCATCTTCGGTGGTGTCACGAAGGATGACTGTTCAGAAGATGATGTTTGATGGATTATATCTGGTTGTGAAGGTAATGGCAGCGGGCAGCAGTTTGTACTGAGCATCCACGGTGGGATGTTCCATGCTATTATATTCACTGCATGAGCCTGTTCGCAGAAAGACTCATTCCAAGATTGTTCAAAGACAGGATATAGCGATGTGGTTGTAAAAAGGTGGTTCTGAAGAGGCTCGGTGCTTGCTGTGGGGACTGCATTGCGCGTTGTCGCGCTGTTCCAGCCAAAAGGCTTCGTGCCACCATTCGACGGCAGAACGGAATGCGAAGAGCTTGGAACTGCTGGTTCGTAGTCTGTTGGGCACGGGCGTGTATGCTCTTCGAGTTGTTGCAGTGACGTTGGGGGTGCTTGTTGTTCGCTCAAGTCCTCGCCTTTGAGTAGCTGTTGCAGGTACTGCAGGTTTCGTTTACGCTTTTCTCCTATACGTTTACACTTGTGAGCACCTCTTCCTGGTGACACGGTAGAGCCAAGGGCACGCTTACTATAGTTCCTCGAAGCTATTCTGTTCTGCTGCTTCCGGGTCTCGCTGTTGACGTTCTTGGGTTTCTTCCCGGGCTCTCTGCCTTTTCTTGATCGCTTTGGCCTTCCATCTGGTATCGAAAATGGCTTTGGCTGAAGTATAGTTGTGTATGCCATGCCGTCAACACTATAGTATCCAGAGATGCGGGGAACAATGTGCAGAAACTGTGGACAGGGGCTTGCGATCGAGAAGATGCGGAGGAGGGAATCGCGGATCGGCCAAGGTAACGCATCACAGAAGATAGACCTCAGCTTTTACATCCGCAATGGTATACTAACTAAAGGAGCCTTTCTTAATTTAGTGTTCCAAGTGCATCGCCTCTACGCCACTTGGCCTGTCTGAGCCCAGCGATGGTTATGCAGAATCCCATGTCCATGACATGTAAGCCAATACGTGCGAGAGCTGTAAGTGGGGCGAGCGCGGACGCATCTGGCTAAGCATGAGAGATTGGGTCAATCGTTAGAGGATGAGAGAACTAAGAGTGTTTTATGCATGAGCCGGGTGGTTCGCGAAGCCTTGATAAGGTATTAGAGAGCAGTCTAGTAGTGTTCGCTCACACATCATATATGCGTCAAGTGGGTTGCTATCTTTAGGGCATGCAGTAAACGGTACTACACACCGCTTCCATGCCTACTGCCTGGAGTTGCAATGTGCACTAACTAATGTGCGGAAGGCTAAGAAGCGAACTCTTTCCTGCCCCACCAACTTCTCAACGAACATCCAAAGAACAACATGCTTCATTAGTAGCGGAAGCTGCGAGCTACGTTTTTCTTCACGTTTCGGAGGGTAAAACGGAGAGTTCTTGTGTACGGGCCCTGCTGCAATCTTCGGGTTCTCATCCGAACCCCTTCCTCCCCTTGAATCTAGCCTAACCATAAGGGATCAAATCGGGGTTCAGATTAAGACAAGAACGAAGGACCACCAAACACGTCAGGTTTAAAACGCAACAGCGAGGATCCGGAAGGGGCAGCCGACATGGTGATATGTTTTAGCGGGAAAGACGGTGTTTCTTGTTGATATCCCGTACTCTCCTAGTTGACGGCAACTCCTTTGACCAGTCGGTGTGTTAGCTAGTCAGTAAGGAAGAGTAGAGCGAGTAATGCTAGTACCATCATGACATGTTACGTCATCATCCATGTCTAGCAAAAGTCACATTTGGTGGTAGGCATCTTCTTGCCCTACCACAAGCTCTGATAGGCCTGGTTCGGGCATATGCGCACGCCAACCACGGCTGCGATGTCCTGTTCACCGCCATTGGGGTGTTGCTAGCATGCTACGCAATTAGCAAAGGATATGAAACAGCACTGAACCACCATTACGGAGGATGGTATCCACCCAAAAGCGGAGCCCTCCATCCAAAGGGGATAGGGCTAATGTGACGGTGCTGGAACAAGCGCACAACGGTTGAACGCTAGCCGTTCGGGGAAACATCTCGCGATAGGCTGCTAGTCAGGCCTACAGACTTGGCACGCTTGGTTACGAGACAGAGGGCAGCAGCGTTGCACTATGCTACCTCTTCCATAAGTCTAGGTTCTTGCTGGTTAGCTTTATTATCAACATATGAGGAGGAGATTGAGGAAGTAGTTGGCTCGTTGATAGAGTCTATCGAAGAGAGCGAATATGTGTCCTCATGTTACATAATCAGTAATGAAACGCACTACCCCTGGGTAGGCGTAGATGCTGACATTTATTGCTAGTTTGCACACGTGGCTGAGGTCACATGACCATCGCCTCCATCGCCTATCTTGACACCTTTTCACGTTCATACCCCGCCCACTCGGCAGTGCTTCCACACCGGTAAACCATCACCACAAAACCAAGATGAAACGGTCAATGGTCTCTATTGCCACTCTTGGCTGTCGCTCGTCCATCTTCCACGCCGCTGCGGCTGTCAAAATTACGTTCTACGGCACAAACAACTGTATTACCGGAAGCGGTGGCCTGAACGACAAAGTCGTAGGCGACTGGGTTGGTAAACCACACCAAGGATGCCACAATGTCCCGAAAGGTGCCAAGTCGCTTCTGGTCAAATCGACCGGTGATGTCGATGATTACTTTCGTGTTCACCTTTTACCCTAAGCCAGACTATCCGGGCAAGATGGATTATGAACCAATTGGAGTAAATACCCAATGTCAATTGGCGCTTACAAATTTAGTGCCTTGTAGCACCCCCAAGCTACATTGGTCGACTGAACGAGTTGTTGGATTTCGTCGCCTAGCATGAGCGAACGTGACGTGCGTGCCAACACTCCCAGATAGTGATTCGGTAATTGCCGAGCATACGCATTGCACTAATGGCTGCATTGCTCGCGGAGTGTTGCTTGTAGGAGCTTGCACAACTCCCAACGAAGCAGTGTATGGTTATAAATGAGTACTTCTGCCACTCGGTGGCGTTTATGTAAAGCTACCCGAGGCTTGGCACGCAGTATGTGGTCTGGCCAAGCACGCCACCTTCGCGCATTGTGTCCACATCGGGTAGCAACTGGCGTGTCTGTAACCTTCCCATGATATCATCGTCGCTGGTTA
>JAESFQ010000259.1_pt1 | contig 19081 bp, 5 predicted proteins | sample 9269431 | NCBI WGS metagenome assembly JAESFQ01 (sample SAMN14502588, study PRJNA617103) | algae metagenome | isolation source: Plectolyngbya sp. WJT66-NPBG17 and co-occurring heterotrophs from well... | place: USA: Mojave Desert, Joshua Tree National Park, California | collected 2006-08-06
CTCGTTCTCCTCAGTCTATCTACTAACTCAACCGTTACGGTTGGACGTATATCTAGATCGACAGGCTTTGCCCCTCCCCCGATCTAAATGGCGTCCACTTCATCAATCTCACGCAAACCAGCCGACACCCCTCTTCTGAAGTTGCCCAACGAGTTATTGCTGAAAGTCGCAGGCTACCTTGCACCCACTACAGGACTACTCAAGAATCAAGGTTTTGGACGAAACTTTGAAGTGGACCAGCAAGGCTCACGGGAGACTACGACAGCGCGCCATAAACATGGTTCGGAGGTACAGACTGTCCTCAACATCAGTCTGACATGCAAGCAACTCGTTCCGATCGCCCAAGATATCCTCTACCGCGATGTCTCGCTGCCTCAGCCGTATCGCACACAGCTGCCAAACAAGTCCGCTCCTTCCTCCCTATCGTTCTTCCTCCGTACGATGGTTCGGTGCCCAAATCTGGCGGTTCATGTGCGCAGCCTTGCCGTGTGGCTCTGGAAGGGAAAGCCAATTCGCTCTCCAGTCGAGCCTGAGAAAGGGAGCTTTTGTGCTTGCGGTAGTTGCGTGAAGGAGCTAGGCGGCCTTGTTGACGTACTCCGGATATCGACCGAAGAAAAGAAATCCTGGTTGGAGGAGCTGAAATGTCCTTCAGAGGCCATGGTGTGTGGCCTCGTTCTTGCCGCGTTACCCAAGCTTCAGGCAGTGGAGCTATACGCAAAGCGTCTACCTCCCGACACACCTGAACGTGCCTACAAGCACCGACACTCCTCTTATGCCAATACGCAGTCAGATATCGTCTGCCTGAGTCAGGGTCTCGTAACTACTCAAATATCAGCTCTTACGCTTTCCACCGACCTCAATGGCCTCGGCGGCGCCCGTCTGCTCACTCTCACCACCCTGACTCTTGATTACACTGGATCCAACCAGTTCGTCACGGTCAATCAAGGTTGTTTCGTCAACGTAAAAACCCTCAAGATTCGAACTAGGATACCACACCAACATCTCTGTGAACCTATTTCTAGGCAGAAACTACAAATCCTCATGAAACACCTGCCTAACTTGCGGAGACTGGAAGTCGAATCTGGACCAGCTCTGGACTGCTACCCTGTCCCAATGGGCGTAGACACTATGGCGATATATCAGGCAACGTATGTCACTCTTCCTCTGTTGCGTGAGTATCTCAAGGACCAAGTTACTTTCCCCAAGCATCTGCGACGCATTGAGGTACATTGGGATGTGGACTTGCCGCTACCTCAACAGCGGATGCCTGCCTATCAGGAGATGGCGAAGAAGGCGGGAGTTGTGATTGTCATCCTATCTCATGGTAGGGTTTTGGAGGTATACGAGTGAAGGAAAGTATGTGGTTTGGGCGGCGAAGAAAACTCCTTGAGGTCTTGCCTTGGAAGTGTACCATGGACATTGAGCGAATTTTGAGATTACATAGCATCGTAGGAAGAGTTCTTGGTGCAAACAGCAGACTCTCAGACAATCTACCGCATCTACAAGAGTCTAAACGAGTGACATGTTCAATTGGCCGCAAGACTACTTGTCAATATACATTCTACCTCGATAACCCTTTTCATTTCACATATGATCCGTTCGTGGTCTCCCGAACTGCTCAACACCGCCACCATGCGGCAAAACGTCCAATCAAGGCGCAGCGACACAGTGATGATTACCGATACAGTGCAAGCAGCACGTCCTCGTCTCCCCAGGCGGCGCAGCACTCCCACAAGGGTACCAACTCGGCAAGCACTTGCCCGTACAAAACGTCAACTCCAGATTCGTATTAGCCCCACAATTCTTGACCTGACTACCCGCAGGCGGCTTCCCCGTACCCCAGACAATACTCTGACAAGTCGGATCCGTCGGCTTGAGCGTCAAAGTCCGTCCGGCAAAGCCGTCGCCGAAGATATCGCTCATATCGTACCAGATGCGGTTGCCGTCGAGGTTGTACGCAAAGATTGTTTGGCTAACATTCGGCTTGAAGATTCCGCCTTCGACGGCGGTGATCTTGAGCGCGATACCGCCGGACCTGGGATCCCTGACGAAAGGCTCGCTGTAGGATGTGTCGGGGTTGATGATGTGCTGGTTGCTGATGCTGCCGCCGACGGACCAGAGGTATATGGGCTCGGGGCATTGGTTGGTCACGATGGCGCGGCCAGCCGCATGGACGCTTGCGATGAAAGTAGCAATAGTGAGTGCGTTTATGAGCATCGTGAAGAGTAATTGGTAGGTGGAACCTAGATGTAAGATTCAAGATGGACGGCCATGACAGCTCTCCTTATACCGTGATTGCACTCGGCACGGCGTGACAGCTCCTCGTATCCGCAGCAACCATCTCGCTACTTTTTTCTGCGTTGAATAAGTCTATGTGCGTCGGTACGACTGCGCAGCCAGCAAGGTGTGAAGTTGTTCGTAAGGAGTATTGGTGGCGGTCGTGATGATTGGCTAGCTATTTTCAGCCTCCAATGATGTGCGCGGGCACACGCGTACCAATTACATGGTCCCACGTCTGGAGATGCGCTTATTGGCACTTGAACATCAGCTGCTACACTGACAGGCTACCTAACCAATGATGTAAATGTAGGTCTTGTGCGCTAAAGTTCGTGTTCGTAGTAAGCTAGACAGCAAGAATGTGTAGCAGTAGCCGAATGGCGAATGCCCGTACCAAAGAGTGGAGTAGTACAACCACATAACTTTCACCGCATCGAAAGTGCGGATGAAGATGTTTGATAGGCGAGCGTTATACTTTGACTTGTGTAGAGTGTCTTGCATGGATATGGTGAGCTTAGAATGGCTCCACCTTAGCTAAGACGGAGACTTTGCGACACTAATATATATGCACTTTATGATATTCACGGTATCTCGTCGAACCAGTTGATCGCCTTGGTCAGCGTAGCATTCACAGCTTCGCGCTTCTTTCTACTCATCTCGTACACCGTTTTCCTCAAACGGTTGATACTACCCAGTGGCAGATGTTTCACCAGTCCATCCTATAGGTTCAGTTTCATTCTGTCTTCCTAAAAGACTCTGCATTCGGCGCTCAGCTTATCCTGCGGCTGAAACTCTATGGTTTCAATCGTCTGATATGGCGCGGTAGATTCGTCCCATACCACTGAGCCGTTTTCAACCGGGTGATGGTCAGGTGAAGTACCCAACTGAATCTGCACTCGACGTCACCAGAGTGGCAACAATGAGCATGGCAAAGATGGAATTTTAACTCATACTTGGCACCATGTTGAACTTAGTACTCCGACAACCAATCTCGGAGCGCCTCTAGTGAATCACTTTTGACTTTGTCTGCTCGATTCTTCACGTCGTCGAGCGCTGGACATAGTGCCATGTTGCCATACCAGTCCCCAAATCGAAACGCACTTTGGGGGTAGAAAGAGTGGCTAATCATGTTGGTGTTCAGAAACATACCTACCAAAATAGGCTAAGATGACGCCTTGCGAATAGCATGTCTCCTGCCAGGCGCGTTTTGGTTGAGAGCATCTGCGCTCAATTTTGTCGCTGCAGCCAGCTTCAAGGGACTATCAAGTACTATTCTCTCAGCTCCATGGTATCAAGACAGATACCGATGTCGGTCAGTTCAATTGATGAGTATTACTGAATAAAATATCCTGAGTACTGGCCTCGGGGTCCAAGTTTCGAGCCTTTCGCCCTGCACTCTGAAAATCCGGACTGTCAGACTGCAAGTTCATGGCTCCTAGCTTGCTTGAAGGAACACAGGCTCATTAGCATACCGTGCTACAACACGGTACGTTTTTCCTGGTGTCTCGAAAAGACCGTGTCGTAAGTGGGCCCGCAAGTTCGGAAGCACAGTCAATTTGCTATTGACAATACCCAGAGTCTCGACGTGTGTCGCTCGAAAAGCATGCCGATGTTAATCGAAGTTGTGCTGCTGCATCATGTTCGTCGTTTCTCCAATCTTCCTAGCTGTCTTATCCTCGTTGAATCTGGGCGTCTCCACACGCAGCGCATCCCAGCGTAGGTATGAGTCGTTCCGCGGGCCGAGGAAAGAGGTGGCTTTGCGCTGATGTATGTGTTGGAAAGGGACATTTCACGATCCAGAATCCAAGGAACGCCCAGGGCCAAGGGATGGTTTTACATGGGTCTGCGTCGCCATCGTGGATATTGCACTAGCCCAAGCCGAGACGTCATAGACGCATCATGAGCCGCGGCCCTCTCGACAGACCGCGGATGGACACTAAAGATGATAACGTCCGGGAATTATGACATTAGCATGGTGAAGTTGTTCAGGATCTCTGTAATGGTTGCGTCTGATGATCTGTGAGGCTCAAACGTCGATGCGCTGCAGGACCTCTTTCGTTCGGCCTGCACTGAGATCGACGGGCACTAAACTCCATCCGGTGGACGCCAAGCTCTATCCGCTCGCTAGCGCAGCGATCCAAACTTTAGAAAGGATATGACAACTTGACTTTCGTCCTTGGCATCGACTTGGCTCGCGACCAGGAAATGCCAAATTGACGTCAAGGAATGTAGTACTGGTTTCGCTGTCCACGGTCAGCTCTCATCAATAAGACAAGATGTCCCCGTCGCGTCCATCATCTTCCCATCCCGAATCAAGGAACTCGTTGGTTTCCGGATCCTCTACCGACAACATGCCTTCCCGCTTAAATCCTATCAAACGGCGCCCCCGGCCCGGAGAAAGAGAAGACTACAACCCCACATATTTGCCATGGAAGAAGCGGCTAGACCATTTCACCTGGTCATGGTTCGAATGCACCATGTCGACCGGCGCCATCGCGACGCTTCTTGGCCAACAGCCATATAGCTTCCACGGATTGAAGACCATTGGAAAGATATTCTTTATCCTGGATATCGTCCTCTTCCTCACGTTTAGTGCCTGCATAACCTACCGCTTCATTCACAACCGGGGCTCCCTCAAACTCAGTCTACACCACCCGCACGAAAGCTTCTTTTTCGGGGCCTACTTCGTCTCTCTCGCACTCATCATTTACTGCATTGAACTGTACGGAGTACCATCATCAGGGCCATGGCTTATCAAGACGTTGGAGATACTCTTTTGGCTATACGCAGCCATCGTTCTTTTGGTCGCCGTCTTTCAATACCATGTCATATTCGACCGACGTGAACTCCCTGTTACTGACGCCATGCCCGCTTGGATTCTACCGGTGTACCCATTCCTCGTCCTTGGAGTGCTTGGCAGCACATTGTTAAAGAGTCAGCCACCTGGGCCCGGCTTCAACATCTTCATTGGCAGTGTCACCTTCCAGGGCTTAGGCTGGACCCTCGCGTTCCTCATGCTGTCGCTTTACTTCACCCGCTTAGTCAACAGCAATCTACCTGAGGTATCCAAACGCCCGGGGATGTACGTAGCAGTTGGCCCAGCTGCCTACACTGCAAACGCATGCATTGCGCTCGGTATGCAAGCACCGAAACACGTGCCAGCAAACCTATTGGGCATTACATCCTTCCCAGTCGGCGATGCTTTCAAAGCGTTTGGCGTCATCATTGGCATCTTCTTGTGGCTCATTTCCTTTTGGTTCAGCGCCATCGCCACTATCAGCATTGTCATCAGTGCCAAAGAGTCACACTTCACCTTGAATCATTGGGGCTTCATCTTCCCGAACGCTGGAATGACCATCGCACTCGTCTATATCGCCAACGCCCTGGAAAGCCCAGGCATCAAGGGCGTCTGCAGTGCAATGACGATTATCCTGGTCATTTTATGGATCTGGGTCGCGGTACTGACGGTCGTAGGTGTATTGAGGAAGGAAGTGTTATGGCCGGGCATGGATGAAGACATGGAAGACATTGAAGGACACGGCCACAAGCCAGGCTCAGACCAAGAAGATGGAAATGGGCAAGTGTAGGAAGTTGTATTCACTCTCATGCGATGTACAATATTCGATAAATCACATAATAATGCGTTCCAACGAATGAGACGCACAGTCACCGATGAGTCGTTTCCACGCGCAGCCAGCGCAAGCATGACATGCTTAGCCAACACGCCTATTTCTTTCTTCTCCATATTTCCTCAGCTCTACCTTTGAACACGATGACAAACCCACACTATACATGTAGACCACAATGTCTTACTACAATATTTACCCTGAAATAGCCATCAACTACATGGTATGCAGTTCCTGCGGTACCCAGGCATTCGCATGGCTGGCAGATCTATTTTCCTGTTCCGTGTGCGGTAGCGATAGGTACAGTTACCCAGGCTGTCCAGATACCGAGCATGCTTCAGGCTACAAGGAGGCTGAGGTCCTAAATCAGCTCATGCAGGATTACTGCGATGAGATTCGGCGTCACTTCGCCGACTTGGAAAGAAGGCTTGGACAGCCGGGGAGTGCTGTTGTGACGATGACGATGATGTCGCGCGGAAAGAAGAGGAAACGCTCGTTGAGCGATGATGGGGGGCGGTAGAGACGATGGGATAGTCCTGCATCTGGCGGTACATATTGAGAGAAAGTTGAATGCCGTGCATCTATGTACTTGAAACCATTCATAAAAGAGTGTTACATGAAACATCATTAAATTGACGCCGTACGCCACAGACGCCCAAAAATATGATAAGGGTCTAAATGAGATTACGAAAGGATCCCTGTGCCTCCAACCAACAACGCTGCAAACAAAGAACTTGAAAACTAAACTCCACCACTGCATCCATCATCACTGAAATGCCTTGGAGCCCTCCTTCCGCTTCAGTCCTATCCTCTTTGCCAACAACCCAAAACCACTACCCCTCCTCTCCTTCTCCTTCACCTTCACCTCGATCCTTGTCTTGCCCTTCTCGCCCCAAGGGTTCTGCATCTCTCTCTCAATCTGCTTCTTGCGCTCCACAGCAAGTATGCTCACTTGGTCCACAAACACAGACTTGTCAAGTAAATCTTCGACTCTGACCCTGAGGCCGTCTTGGTCAAGAATGGATGCGACTTGTGCCAGACCCATAATATCACCGCCCAGTTGGAAGAAGTCCGAGCCGAGGTCAATGGCCGCAGGAGAGCCATTCTCGTCGTGTAGGATTTGTTCCCAGGCTGATCGCAGTGTCGTGGCGAGCGTACTGGTCTCGTGACGTGAGAGGCCTGTGTCTGTGGGTAAAGCTACAGGCTGCTTCTCTATGGGCTTCTTGCGCATCTTCTCTGAGTTGACGGTAGCCGAGTTATTGGAGCTGACCTCCGAAAACAGTGGGAGCAGAGTGTGCGGATCCTCCGAGAATGCGATGACATTGGCGCAGAGAATGTCGAATGCATGCTGTGCAAATTCTGCGGTAATGGTGCTGTTCGGGGCGTACGTCAAGGTGACATCCATTTGGTTGCCACGAGAAGTAGTGTGTACAGAGAAGTCTGCGAAATCTTCCTGTGAGCCGACGGCGCCGACAGTGTACTCGATGCCGCCCAGCTGCATGGTTGGCCGATCGTCTTGGATATTCTGGTCGTGTTGAAGGACGCTTGAGAAGTTTGTCCAGTCAGGCCACTCCGTGCAGTGGCGTGTGATCTCGCGGAAGCCAAGAGACTCAAATGGCATGTTCGAAATTTGCTGGTCTTGGACGAACTTGAGAAGATCCATTACGGTCCATTCAGGTCGGTATACGATGCGGACAGGCACCATATTCAAGCAAGGCCCGACGATGTTTTCGACGTTGGCGACACCGCCATTACGACCTGAAATAACATGACCAAAGACGATATCAGCTTTGCTCACAAGACGGGAGAGAGTCGATGCCCAAGCAGCCTTGGCCACAGTCGCGCTGGTGATGTTGACGCCCTTCAGCTTTGGCGCATTGACCGTCTTTTCCAGTGTGATCGATTGGCCAGCCGAGCGTTGATAATTAGGACCGAATCGATTCACAATCTCAGTCATTTTAGAGCCACGAAGTACTTCTTGCCAGTGGTCGTGGGCTCCCGACACAGTCTTGGCAGTTTCGCGTACAAAGTTGCCGAAGCTTGGGGCAGACGAGACGGGAAGGCCGTTGTACCCATCTTGGAGCGCACTAAGAATCTTCGACATGCAGACTCCATCGTACTGAGCGTGGGACAGTCGCATGAAGATACGATATCGTCCTGTTTGTTTTTGCTTCGCAACGACGAATTGGATGAATGCTTCGCCGAGCCGTGGTCCATTTTCGCGATCTTTCTGTCGCAGGTCGGTAGTAAAGGTTTCGATGTCATCGTCTGTTTGCTGGTAAATAAACTCAGGTTGGAGCTTTCGCAATACCACCTGCAGGAAGCGGTCGCCATACGGAACGAACACGGTGCGTAAGATGTCGAAGGCTTGTACCATACGATAAGCAGCTTGCTTCAGCTTTCGAAGATCGAGCGGTCCATCGCCATCCAGGTAGAAGTAATTAAGCATCCATTTCGACTCCATGAGAGTGCCAGTGATAGCGAGTGATTGGAAGTCGGTAACGGGAAATACGTCCGAGATACCTCCTTTGAATACTTGCACCTTTGAGATGACGCTGTCGACATTGGGGTCGCCAAGCATTGATACGGACCTGTTGAGAGAGCTTTCGTCCCCTTCCTGGATTGTATGCGTGACTAGTGACTTCTGACTCACTTTGCGCGAGGCAGTTGGATTCGCTTGGTTGGTAGTAAGTCCTTGCCATCTCTTAAACATTGTTGAATCTCTGCTACTCAGCTCTGGCTCGGCGGGCATCTCGTTAGGAGCCATGCTCTTGGTGTCGGCGTTGGGATCGGACATGAGCTCCTGGAAGTCACTCCAATTTGATGGGGTTCTTTCGTGAGGGCGAGACCGGGACTGGCCTCCAACACTCCTACCTGCAACTGATCCGCCGCCAGCTCGGGACATGACTTCGTCAATGACTTCACCGGCAACACGTACGACACGAGCCATGTCAGCAAATGTCGGGTTCTTAAACACATCGGCCACGGTCATTGAGAGGCCCTCTTCCCTCGCGGCCCCGACTAAGCGCATAGCCATGATACTATCACCCCCGAGGTTGAAAAAGCTATCCTCCTGCTCGATGGTTTCCTCTACTGTCTCTAGAAGCTCGCTCCATAGATTAAGAAGCTTCTTCTCGACAAAGTCAGGTGTAACTTTGCTAGAAGTCTCAGTAGCAAGGACGCCAAGCGTTGCTACCATGTCGGCAGCCGTCTGAATTCTATTCTCGGCATTACTTGCAATGCTCATGCGACGTGAACGTATGGATGCTGCTCCCGTAGAGCCTGCCTTGATAGAAGCGCCATCGAGACTCGGTCGCCCACGCTGTGACATGGAGTGCTTTCTTGTAAGCATGCCGGCCATTTGGTTGGTCATCTGATCGATCGTTGCGGATGTGGGTTCAGTTGTTAGTTTGTTCTGTGCCACGATCTGCTCGACAATCTGGGGCACCATTTCGCTGACAATGGACCTGATCAGACTGCTCCAATCAGGTGTGTCGGTTGGTAGTGGAGTCAAGTCGGGGAATGTAATCCTTGGTGTACGAGGTGGCGAAGTAGACCCGCTGGATATGCTCGAACTAGACCTGAGTATGGAAGGCCGCGGTGGAGGTAAGGCGAGACGTGTGGCTGCAGGTTGTGAGGATCTAACCTTAACGACACTGTCCAGCTCTGCGATGGTTTGTTTGGCGTTGCTCAGGGCTTGGCCTAGGATCTTTGCCATGAGAGCGGATACGTTCTTTGCTTCGCCATCCGTTACAGCATCGCTCCAGTATGTGAACCGGACCCCTTCGTCATCGCGGGTTGCATCAATGTTGACCGTGATGGCAAACTCACTTGGATCATGGCCATCAAGCTGCTCAAACTCAATACCAGTTTCGTCTGATGTGGGCTCGTCCGCATTGGTACGTCTCTGGATAGAAACGGCGGTATTGAAAAGCGACTTTCCAGATAGCCCAAGATCGTGCTGGAACTGAGCAAGCGAGCAATGCTGATGGGGCATCGAGTCGACAAAGTCGAATTGCACATGCTCAATGATCTCGAGAAGCGACGCAGCCGGTGTCATCTGAACACGGGACACCAACATGTTGATGAAAGCTCCTACCGCAGTCTCGATCTTGTCAATAGGTACATTCCTGCCTGAGGTAAGGTAGCCGTAGCATACGTCAGAGGAGTTTGTGTAGGAGCGGAGCACCAAGGCCCAAGCTGCGAGGAAGATGTTGGCAAAGGTGACGTTGCTGCTCTCCGCAAGGTCGTGAACCTCGTCAAAACGGGTGAAGCGCATATCTAGAGACCGAAGCTCTCGTGGCTTACTTGGGTCCCGAGGCGTAGTCGGGAAGTAACATGGATTAACTCCGCGAAGCTTGGCCTTCCAGTACACTATTGCCTCGTCTGCTGGAAGCGCACGCAAGTACCTGATGTAGTCACTATATAGTGGTCCGTCCTCGGATAGGCGCCCTTCGTATGCTTCCCGAAGGTCTTGTCCAATGACGCCGAGTGAGCCTCCATCGATAACGGCGTGATTGACGACGACCTTGACATAGATCTTTCCTGAAGAAGTTTGAACAACCGCGGCCTGGTGTGGAAGAACTGGTTTCCTCTTGCCGTTGAGAGAGCTATGTTTGATGGATTGCAATAGGGTAGTTAGTTCACTATCGTCGCACTTGTACGTGACAATGCCAGCATCAGGACTCTTTATCACAACCTGATCGAAGACACCTCCCTTGCAGACACTGTCGATGAAGACGGTGCGTAATGCTTGGTGACGCGCAACAACCTGCTTCCATCCGTCGACAATTTTACTGGCATCGACTGGGCCTCGCTTAGATCTGACTTCAAACGTCGTTGATGACCAGTACGATTCTGGGGCCTTAATCTGACTCAAAATCATGCCATCTTGTATAGGAGAGCAAGGGTACATGTCCTCCACCTGATCGAAAGAACAGATGCCGACGTGCGGCAAAGTTTTCAAGACCCGATCGAGGCGGCTATAGGACTCCAGTGGTAGCAGTGGGAAGTCAGCCATTGTGGGCTGTGGCATCTCCGTCTTTACCAGCTCAGTACCGATCTCCTCAAGCGTACGTTGGCATTCGGCGATCCACCTGCGAATGCCTTTCTGGTTCTTCGAGTAGCGGTTGTACATGAAGCTGAATTGAATCTGACCGTCCGAGATTGAAGCGGAGATCTCGAAGAGTGCCATACGACTGGTCTTGACACCTACGTCAGATGTCTGACCGTCGTCATCGTCTAGCTGCGTCGGCTGCAGGAGCGAATTGCTTGGACTAGACTGTTCTTGCCGGCCGAGGTAGTTGAACAACACTTCCATTGGCGCATGATTCGCGAAGCGTTGCTTGCCATCTTCTGTAAGATAGCGATGAGCAAAGTAAGGTCGTCCATTGCTTGTCACCTTGCGACGGGTGTCTTTGACTTGTCGGAGCGTGTGTATAACCTCATCCTCTTCGTCACCGATGGGTATGGTGACCGGATATAGTGAGGTGAACCATCCGACGGTCCGCGAAAGATCAAGATTACTCGAATCCCATGCTTCTCTGCCGTGAGACTCGTTGAATAGGGTAGGAGCCTTGCGGTTGATGAACACACGAGAGAAAGAGTGTATGATGGCCGCCACGAGCACGTCGACGAGATCCGTTCTGTATACATGGTGGTTGTCGAAAATCATAGCAGACGTCTCCTTGTCGATGACAAACTCATCCCTCTCGGCGTCACCGTAGACATTTGGTCGAGTGTCCATACCCCAGAAAGCGAAGTTCGCCGGTTCAACAGCGAGCGGCTGTTCTTGCACGGCACGCTGTTGCGTGATCTCTGAAGCATTCGAGATCTGCATTTCACACCAGGTCTGAAATGGAAGGCCTCTTGGAAGCGTGGGAACCGAGGTAGAGGCAAGCAAGTCTTCCAAGTCGCCAAGCAAGATGCCCCAGCTTACTACATCTATGACTAAATGGTGAGCGGCCATGAAGAGCATTTGCTTGCCCTTGATACTGAAGAGGTTCACGGCGAATACAGGGCCAGTGCGGATATTCAGACTCTTCTGGGTGGTCGCAATGATGGTAGTCGCAGCAGACGCAGTTGAAACATCGTGTGTCGTGAACTCATAGGATCCGAGGACTTTTGAAATGACAAGCTGCTGCCACTGCGCAGCGTCGTCCTTGGTGAAGCGGGCACGTAGCATCGAGTGATTTGCGACGATAGATTCGAAAGCGCGTTGAATCATGACTGGCTCTACATGCCGCGACAAGCGCAGCGTTGACGATTGGTTGAAGTGCGTGCTGGTTTCAATGCTATCGGTCTCGAAGTAAAAGCGCTGGATAGGAGAGAGGGCGAAAGGTTGATCGGTTTGCTCTTTGCCATGATCCAGGGTGATTACGGTTTTGATGTCCGCCGCAACATGAGCCAGAGACTTGGCGCGCAGCACTTGATTCAGAGAAAGGTTGATACCTTCGCTTCTGCACTTTGCGAGAAGTTTCATGGCAGAGATTGAATCGCCACCAAGCGCTAATAGAGGTTAGTGGGATGTGATACGATCTCAATTCGTGATACTTACATAGCCAGGACTTGGACGGCTTGACGTCTTCAACGGGGCAGTCCAGTACTTTCGCCCAAATGCCGCGAAGGACTGTGAGTGCGGTATCAGCAGATCCTTCCGCTGAGTCAGGAAGCTCGGCGTTCATGATATGTTGGTACATCGCATCATCTAGACCCTCAAGCCACAAGCCGACCTGCTTCTTATCCAACTTGGTGGAAGCCAAAGCTGGTATACGAGGCACGGCAATCCAGATGGCGGGCACCATGTACGATGGCACCAAATTAGTCATCCTTTCCCTTGCGCGATTGATTCGCGAGAGACTTTCAGTGTCGGAGAGTACGGTGCGCCAGTCTGAGTCAGCGGTGGTAGTGGCGGTTCCGGGGAAGCTAACAACAACCGTGAGCTTTTTGGTGCAAGGTCCAGTCTTGGGTAGTTGCACCACCACCTGATGGATGTTGCCATCTGCATGCATAACTGCCTCGATTTCATCAAGCTCGATTCGTTGGCCCGCAAGCTTGACTTGATTGTCCCTTCGCCCGATGTACTGAATGGACCCGTCGGCCGAGTACTGGACAAGGTCCCCAGTGCGATAGATACGCGACCCACTACTGGGAGAGAACTCCTTCAGAAAGGCTGGAGCTTCGATGAAAACCTCTGCAGTACGCTCAGGGTCCTTGAGATAGCCTCGGGCGAGTAATGGTCCCTCAAGACACAATTCGGCAGTGGCACCAATAGGCGCAAGCTCGTGAGGGTTGTCCGAGTTGGTGAGCCAAGCCCGGCCGCTTTTCAGGGCGTGACCAATGTGTGAGGGGTCTCGTTGCGCCAATACTTGACTATTGGCACCTGGGGGGTTTAGAAAAGCCCAGTTAGTCTTTAAATCCGTTGCGGCCACGGCGAGGTCTGTGGTACGCTGTTCGTCTGACGTTACACAAATCGTTGCGCCTCGTAGGAGAAGCGCAAGGGTTTCGCCTACGGGAACGTCGAAGAGGAGGGAAAAGAATTGGAAGACTCGAGAAGTAGACGCGACATGCAATCCTTCGCAGATAGCGGCAGAGCTAGAAGTTATACTTTTGTGCTCTACAACCACACCCTTTGGCAACCCTGTGCTACCTGAAGTAAAGACGACGTAGCAGATGTTGTTGCTTTTGGCGCGCTGCAACAGCAGCTTTGGGCATGCAGGTAGTCGTCGGATAGTGGTTTCGCTGACACTGAAGACATGATTGACGAGTTCATCGAAACGATGTGCATACGATGGTGAGCAAAGAAGGATGGAGGCTTCGCATGCCTTGATGATATGCAAATGTCGCGAAGCCGGGTCTGCTGAAGACAAAGGCACATAACCTGCTCCTGAAATAAGGATAGCCATGATGGCGACGATCGTCCACCGAGACTTGTCCATACAGATAGGGATCAGAGATTCAGGGCCAGCACCGAGCTTAACAAGCTGCTGTGCTAGTTGTGATGCAAGCGTACTGAGTTCGGCGTATGTCAGCTCGCCATCGAAAGCCGTAACGGCAGTTGCATTGGGCTGAGACGCGACTCTCTTGTAGAAAAGAGAGGGTACGGTGTCATCGATGAGGCCAGGCTCGTAGGCATTCCATTTGCGCACGAGCTGCTTGTCTTGGTCACTGAAGACAGCCACATGGTGAACATGAGTAGCCGATTGGAGCTGGACCAACACCGACTCAAATTGGTACATGGCGCGCTGAACATACCACAGGGAGATGACATTCGCATCAAAGTGGGCCAATATTTCCATACTGGACGATCCCATCTTGCACTCAATCACAAGAGGGTATGTGAAGAAATTGCCTTGAACTTCGTTGTCATGAACGGTCCACATAGTGTCGGTGAGCTCCTCATTCTCGGTTTGAACGACTAGGAGGTTCTGAAAGTCGCAAGCGGCTGCCATATCGTCGCCGAGTGCTTTGATTGCGGAAAGGCCATGGTGCTGGTATGGTATGCGGTCGGTGACATTTGTTGCTATCGTCTTGAGAAAACTGCTTACGGTGGCTCCGCGATCAATCTTGACTCTAGAAGGAACGGTTGTCAATGTCGGGCCACACACATCCATGATACCAGCGACGGCAATGTCTCGCCCTGCCAGAGTCTCCCCAAATACCACGTCATCGCTTCCAGTGTAAGCGGCAAGTAGCAGCGCCCAGGCGGCTCGGATGACATTCGCCGGCGTTACATCTGTGTGTTTGCGAGGTGCGAGCTTCATAGTATGTTGAAAAACCTGTCCGTTTGGTGTTGCGCTTGAGGTGGCATGTGGTGCCTGAGGGAACTGATACGAGTTGATCCCTGTCAAGGTGTTCTTCCAGTAAAGGTTCGAAGCCGCGGGATCGGTCCCAGAAAGGTATCCCACAAATCTGGAGTATGGTGTTTGCGGCATAGTCGACGCTCCCTTTGAGTAGATTTGCTGTACTCGTTGAAGCATCAAGTATATACTCCAGCCGTCGTACAAGGCATGATGTAACGTCCACACAAAGTATCGGTCGCCCGATGATGCAGTGACCAATGTATACGCGGCAAGATGTCCGCCAGAATGTGAAGGAATCTCCATTGCATCGCTCTCAGCATTCTTGAGTGATGCTGCCTCTCTCCATAGAATGGATTCCTTCTTCATAACAGCCTGCACGAATGTACCAGATGGTAGTTGGATGATTCGAGTACGGAGTATGTCTATCTCCTGAAGGGCAGTCTCCCAGGCAGCCTTGAACTTCGTCATGTTGAGAGTTTTGGGGAGGGCCAAGACGTGCTGCGCGACGTATGCTCCAGCCTGCTTGATGGATAGGGTGAAAAGCGCATCTTGAAGTGGACTCGTTAGATAGACGTCCTGTACGGCTTCTGCAGGCACTTGACATTGCCGCATGACCTCACCCAAGACTTCTGATTTCGTAATAGATGTTGGCAGTAGGTCGAAGGGCTTTTTGGACTTTTCCGGTTGGTTGGCGATGCCAGCACGGGAACCGATTTTAGCAAGATCGGAGAGCTTGGGGTTCTTGAAGATGTCCATGAAAGACAATTCTAACTGCACAGTATGAGCCATCGCTACAAGACGCATGGAGGAAATGGAGTCGCCACCAAGGCGAACAAAACTGTCGTCAATGCCTACTGCTGACGATGGCAGGCTCAGGACAGAGCAAACCGCCTTGAGGATATTCTTCTCGGCCTCACTGGTGGGCTGTTTCTTGTTCGCCATGCTTGTGAGTCGGTACATAGCCATCGTCTCGCGACTGAGGTTCTGTACTAAACTGCGTAGGCGGTTGCGGTCTAGCTTGCCCGCCGAAGTCCAGGGCAGTTTCGAGACTGGGATAAAAATTGAGGGTATCATGTACGATGGCAAAGAGCCGGCAAGACCGTTCTCGGTGTTCTTGCACATATCGCGAAGCTCGTTGCTGAGCGGAAGGAGTAAATCGTCAGAGCCTGGTAGGTCGATCGAAGGAGGCTGCACAGTTTGCGCTGCATCACTGGTTGGGTCTTGAACTACAGCAAAGAAGACGGCCAGGGCTTTTGCAGAGCTGCGATTTGAGGGAGCGACCAGTTCTACAGCGGACTGTACGCGCTCGGGAAAGTTCTTCCCTACGTGGAACTCAATCTCACCGAGCTCAATTCTCTGACCGTTGAGCTTGATCTGAGTATCCTTGCGGCCAATGTAGTTTACAGACCCATCTGTATTGTAGCGAACAAGGTCGCCCGTCTTGTACATGCGAGCAGTCTCGAAGACACTGCTGCCGGAGGAAATGGTCTTCGCCCAGGCTGGTTGGATGATGAAAGCCTTCGCTGTCTTGACTTCATCATTCAGATATCCGCGGGCGACTGTCGGGCCTTCGATAATGAGCTCACCGACGCTGCCGACAGGCATGAGTTTGTCATGGTTGCGTGGATGTACGATCCACAGTCGGCATCCGCTTCCGGTGCCGATGGTACCGGGCTCGGAAACAATAAGCTTGTGATCCAAGGTGGATTTGTATGCGGTAGCAGCCACGACTGAGCACTCTGTGGGACCGTATGCTGTTGACTGTTAGTAAACCGCCCCGCCAGACATGATTGTCCAGTGTACATACCATTGATGAAACATGTGCTGTTGCCCCATTTCTTGAGGATAGGCCCAGGAAGTGCTTCACCTCCAGAAACAAGTGTCTTTAGGCCTGGGACGCGCTCTGGTTCTATTGTTCCAAGAACGGATGGGGTCAACAGTGACCAGTTGACCCTCAACTTACGGATGGCACCAGCCGCGTTGTTCATCCTATCATCATCCGTTGGCACGCACACCGTGGCGCCCACAGTCAACGCAGAGAGGATTTCGATGCAACTGGCGTCGAAAGTGTATGAAGCAAACTGAAAGGTGCGCGAGGTTGCATTGATGTTCATGCGACGAGTGAAGGCAGCTGCACTTGTACAGAATGCTTGGTGAGGAATGATTGTTCCCTTCGGCTTGCCAGTAGTACCGGACGTGAACAAGCAGTAAGCTGCGTTATCAGGTGTTGCCATAGAACGTGGCTTGCTGGAGATTGATATTTCCAGCTTCTTGATGGATCGTTGGTCAACGATCACAGCTGTCTTTGCAACTTCACTCGCCTTGGCGTGATAACCGCGCGAGCATAACACCACTTGGGCACCAACATCTTCAATGAGTTCCTGAAGTCTGGTTTGCGGATGTTTAGGGTCTAGCGGTACATATGCGCCACCAGCCTTCATGATCGCAACCATACTGACAATAGCGTACGAAGACTTTTCAAAGAGAATCGGGACGAAAGTCTCAGTTGTAACACCGATGGCCTGTAGATGGACCGCTAGCTGATTGGTGATCTTGTCAAAGTCTTGGTAGGTAAACGACCCGTCCCAACCTTCCACTGCCTTTGTTGTACGTGGTCTCGTGAGTGCCTGATCATGAATGACGTCGTGTACGCAGCGGCGGATGGGCGGTGGAAGTTGTGGGTTCCATTCCATTATTTGATGAAGACTGCTTTCCGTCAACACATCCAGTTTGCCGACAGTGAGCTCGCTAGCGCTGCATTCGACGATGCTGTCCAGAATTTTCCTAAAAGTATCTGCCATGTTCTGTGCTTGGGATGGGAGAATCCTGTCTTTTGAGTAGCCAAAGTCGACCGAGATGCTGTCGTCAGTGGCGTCTGCATTGACCGTGACGATGTATTCGCCGGCATCTTCCGCTTGCATGTCTTCGTAGATGAGAGCTGTCTCCTCTGGATCGCTTGACAGGCTGCGTCTCTGAAAGGTGAACGCCGTGTTGAACAATGAAGGGAGCTGTAGCGCGTGCTGTATGTCTGCAAGAGAGCAGCTCTGATGCGAGAGAGCCTCTGTAGAGCCCATTTGTAGAGTCTCGAGAAGCTGGGCAATGGTTGTGTCGTCCGAGAAGGATATGCGCGAGACGACCATATTGACGAAGCAGCCCACCGCTTCTTCGATGTTAGTTACGGGGATGTCGCGACCAGAGGCGATCAGGCCGAAGGAAACATCGAAAGTGCCTACGTAGTAGTGTAGAGTGAGAGCCCAAGTAAGCTGGAGCACATTCGAAAGAGTCACGCCATTAAGCTTGCAGAACTCCTGAATACGATTAGTGCTGCCGAGCTCCATGTCGACCGACCCCGATTCTGGAGAGCTGAGCACCCCATCATTGAGAGTGGGGAAGAAGCAAGGCTCGATTCCGGCAAGATGCGTTTTCCAATAGGCCAAATCAGCATCGCTAGATCTGGATAGCATGTATCCAATGTAGTCAGAATAGAGTGGTCCAGCGTCAGCACGAGTCAACTTCCGGGAATATGCGCGAGCAAGATCCGTGAGCAGATTGGTAATCGAGGTACCGTCATTGATCGCATGGCTGAGCTCGATCTTGATCCATACTTTGCCGGTCTTTGTTTGGCAGATAGACAAACGATGAGGTGGCACAGCCTCGCGGCAGTCGATTGGAGATTGGTCCCGTAGGAGACTGGCAACTTGATGGTCGTCGCAGTCGGCAAGCAGTTGGATTCGTCCAGCTTTCTCTTTGACTACAACCTGATCCTTCGACCCATTCTTTGCAAGGCTGTCGATGAAGATGGTTCGCAAGGCCTGGTGGCGATGCACCACAACCTGCCATGCTTCGGCTATCCGGCGTGGGTCTATCTGCTTGCCGTCCGCAGATTGTACTTGCGACACAGTGTGGTAGGTATACAGTTCGGGGTTCCGCGACTGTGTATGAAGCATCCCTTGCTGCATGGGTGATGCGGGGTATATGTCTTCCACGTCCGCGAGATTGATGCCGGCCGGAAGGACCGCCGAGAGCCTGGAGGTGCCGTTGTAGAGAAGAGGCAGATACTTAAAGTTGCCGACGCTGCGTTCGTGTCGCACTTGCAGCAGCTCTTCCACGGCGTCCATGAGGGTCTGACGACACTGTGCAACCCATCCACGGATTTCGTGCTGTCGTCGCATGTGACGATTCCATCCGAAAGAGAGCTTGATAGCCCCCTGAGATATCGCTGCTGTAATGTCGAAAAGCGCAAGACGGGGAACATCCTCACCAACTTCGCGAGAGTCCACACCTTCGAGCGCAGTAAACAACCCATTGTTGACGTCTTGGTTTTGGAGCCTTCCGACATAATTGAATACAGCTTCCGCCGGCCAGTGGCTGGCGAAT
>JAESFQ010000260.1_pt1 | contig 19007 bp, 21 predicted proteins | sample 9269431 | NCBI WGS metagenome assembly JAESFQ01 (sample SAMN14502588, study PRJNA617103) | algae metagenome | isolation source: Plectolyngbya sp. WJT66-NPBG17 and co-occurring heterotrophs from well... | place: USA: Mojave Desert, Joshua Tree National Park, California | collected 2006-08-06
ATCTCGGAAAGGTACGCTGGATCTTCCATCCTTTTCCCACCCCTCCCCCTCCACTCGTACGCCTTACGTTCCATGCATGCAAAATTCTGGCCTCCTCTACCTCTCTTTGTCTCTGCCTCGCCCTCGATTCCGAGTAGGCATGGATATCATGATTAAGCATGTCGCTTACTGTTTGTCAGAGCGCACGGCGTCCGTAGAAGCCGGCCCATCACTTTATCAGTCGCGCCTTCAAGCTTCCCACTCGATGCATACGAAGAGCTCGGCTTACGCTACCTCACATCACTCTTCCGGCCCCTCGATGAAGTGTTTTTCGCGGTCTGGAACGGCTCTACACAGAACTGCACTAAAGAGTGGCTGCTTCAGCTTGAGAGAGATGTTCGCACCGCGCTACCCACTGTCCTTAAAGTTTCAAACGAAGAGATTGCGAATGTTCGTATATCGCAGTTCTGGCTACAGATCAAGCTGTGGGAGCTCTTCCCCCGCTTCGGCTATCTGTCTACGGACTCCGTGTATGATTGCTTAACGTTCAAATACCCCATCTTGGTGGGAAGAGACCTGACCATTCTTTCGATGAAGCTGCCTATCCAAAGTCTGCAGATACACGGTGTCGGCATGGTATGTCGTTCAATCTCAGGTCCACATGGCCGCTAACAATCATAGACTGAGAAGGTATTCGACATTGCCTGCGCTTTAGCGGATGTTCTTCCCTTCGTGTCTTGTCCTGCATCGCATGTCGAACTCAGTCCTCCTGATTACTTGACACAGTTGATGCTGCTGATAGCAAAGCTACCGGGTGGGTCATCAAAATTCATACCTTTGCTGTTAGCCAAAGTCAACGAGATACTCCCAGATCTGTTGAGGCACATATGCGAAGCCATACAGATGCCTATGCACAGCATCAACGACCCCATGAGCCCAGTCACACGATTCGTATATGAAGAGGAAGTTGGTCAAGGTCTTCACGCAGATTTGAGGAGATTTTTGTAACAAGAAGGGAGAAAGATGCATTCGGAAACTGCAATCAGGACGGACTAGACTGGTTCTCACAAACATATCCAATAGTAGGACGTCAGACACGACCCCGAAGTACTATCAGATCCGACAATCTACGAAACGAGTACCGAACGATGTGGACTATCCTAGCGACCAGCGCCAGGATAGCCCGCCGCCGACAACACTCAAACCCAAACCGAACCAAATCAAACATCCCAACCATCCCAGCGACCAGCGCCAGGATGGCCCACCGCCAACCACAACCCAACCAGCATGGCGACCAGCGCTCATGCGAACTTCGGCCTCAGTGCGCGCCGGCGAGAGATGGTGCCCTCGATGTCGCCATCGATCACCGTCTCCAACCCACCACCAGGACCACACACGAAGATAAGCTCGCTGCTCAGGCGATTGTATCTTGTGTCACTCATGGACACAACCGAGGGCTCCGGCTGTTTGTACGACCACGATGGTCGCTCGCCGTGCTCCTCGATGTACGCGAAGACCCGCTCAAGCTCTGTCGTCTTGTTGACGTTGACGAAGAACCAATGGCCGAGCGGGATGACGATCGGCAAAGAAAGCGCGACGAACGTCCAGAAGAAAGCGGCGCGGAGGAACTGCCAAACGAGATCAATCTCGTATGCCTTTCGGCGGCGGAAGGTCTTGTGCCAGTCGGTGAAGCCCGATCCGGGCACGTCTGGATCGAAGCGGCATCGATCGAAGGAGAGGTCCAGGAGGCGGCCGAAGGTGTTCTCGTAGAATGGGTCATTTAGGCCCGCCAGCAGGCAGAACGAAACCAGGATGTAGATGTTGTGGGCTTTTCGGAACCCAACCGGAAGCGCAAGACGAAGAATGAGGACATGGCCTAGGGCCCAAGAGAAGAGGGTACCGATGGCGATGCGTAGCTCATTTGAGCTCGCGGCGAAAACGGCGATGAGCACTAGGCTCAGGAAGATACGCAGCTTGTTCTGCGTTGGCAGCATGGTGGTTGCTGTTGTGGTGGTGTGAAGAGGGAGGAGAAGGGAGAGAAGAATTGTGCTGGTGGTGCTGGTGCTGGTACTGGTGCTGTAGAGCGGTGTCTTGGTGTTTGCTGAAGAGCAAGAGTTGGAGGCGGATGAGCTGTTTATATAGTATGGGCCTCAGCACGAAGATGGGACGGTTGACAATAGCGAGTATTGTGATAATAGAATAAGTGATCTGTCTTCACCTCCAATTCCTACAATAAGGCCTAAACAATAGGAAAGCAGTACATGTTCTCCCTTCACCCCAGAACACCAACGAAGATTAAAACAATAAGACATCGACACAAGACAGGGATCCTGCTAGGCCGCGCTTTCACCTTCACCACGCTTCATGTATGCGCCCGCAATGCCGATTCGCGTTATTTGTATTGAGACGCACATCCCAGTAGGTCTCAGCAGCCACTTTTGCATGTACTATTGTCGCGAAGTCCTAGTCGTCTTTTGCACAGCGTGCAAATCGCTCGTGAATGGGTGGCTGTGGGCGTCCATGTACCTGATGGTGTACTCGGTAAAATCCCACCTAATGGAGTACTCGAGGATACGCATAGAGTATTGTGCGACTTTGAGGTACCGATTAGGCGATAGTATCGCATATCGTACCACAGTGAAGGTTACAGAAGTCGTCGTCGTCGCCGTCTACCAGGATAGCCAAGTTCGCGAAACTCGTCCAAACACCACGTATACTCCCCGCCAATCCACAAAACCCCGTATACGCCGTCCAAGACGCTCAAAGTACTCAAGTTCTAGTAATCAGTGTACCTCCGCTTCGACTCCATACTGATCCTCGACGCATGCTCTTCCGCCTCAGTAAAGGGATTATACTGCTCAACCAGCGCCTTATGCTGATATGTCCAGTCCTCAAACTCGTCGTCTCTCTCCATCGCATCCGGATCAATCCAATCTCCCATCGCGCTGTCTTCCACAGTGATCTGGCTTATTCTGTGCACAAGGGCCTGTTGCGAGGCATTGAATTCCTCGCGCCAGTGGTTCGGGAGAGGACTCCTTGTCCCGTCACGGACGTAGTCATCATTGAGTCTGTGGATTTGGGAGATGCTGAGATGGGTGGTTGTGTCGGTGATGGCTTTGCCGGCTAAGGTGTTACGCGTCTTCCAGTTACGGGGTAGAGTGCACGCCCAGGTTGAGCGGATACCGCCGTTTTTGTAGGCATCAATGACGCTGGGCTTTCGGTGGATGGTGCCGCTTACTTGGTCGAGCCATGTCTTGCCTCCGGTGTCATCGGCGTCTGGGTTCGGTGTTGGTGGCAGCCCGTTGATCGATGCTGCCTCTGCGGGTGGCGGTGTAGCGAACGGGTTACGAAGGACGTCTTCTCCTTTGGCTTGCTGCATTTCTCGGTCCGAGTGTTCTGGTTCTTCCACATGGTGGAGTTGTTCGTAGGTGGCCATGCCAATGCTCGCACCTCGTTTGCAGCGAAGTGAGAAGAGCCTCGTAGGAGCAAGGTTGAGCAGATGCTGGGTCGGTTTGATTACTGTAGGCTCAGCACGTGCCTGGTCGGGTACAGATAAAAGCTGGCCATCTCTCCGTGCGGTCTGGCGAACCGCTTGTCTTTTACGTTTACGTTCTTCGCGGCACGTTCGGATCTGTTACTGTTATTAGCACTGCGTGTATTCTTCACAAGCCGTAAGAAGATATGTATTGACGGTAGATACTCTTCATATGCGCGATAAATGTTCAGATGGTGGCCAACGAGTCATCTTGGTGGTAGAATGTACTTACCCATTCCATGTTGACAGTGTTGTGCAAATTCCTTACGATGTTCTTCTTGCTGAGGATCCAGAAGAGGTTTGACAAGTAAAGAATTGACTGATCATATTGGGGAGCTGTTGGATTTACTTTAAGAGCGCCGACCGAATGTACCTGCGAAGTTTGGTACCGTGAGTGGAGATGCCGCGAATGAGGCGATACGGTTGACCAAGGGTCCCCAGAGATGTCATTGTATCCACTTGAACAGAATGTAAGCATGTTGGAGATGTATTATTTACGTCTGTATTACTCGTAAATTGAATTCATGACTTAACCATTACTGTAAATGATGCCTTTTCACATCTTAGATTAAGGCGAAAGTGCTATCAAATTCTCAATTTCAACCAGCCAGTCAAAAACAATCAGATAGAGTTGTGTCGTTGTTCATGATGTACTTTCCAGCCCAGAATATCTAGGCATGATTGCGCTAACAGCCGTCAGACGGTGCATTCTCTCAGTTTTCCACCGCTGCCCTTTCCATTCCATCCCACACCCGAACGTCATCCACTGAGGACTGTGAGGTGTCAGATCAAGAAAAGCATGAGAGTTCGATAGAGACAAGGATGCCCAACCCTAGGAACCACGATTGCGCCCCCGACCAAGACCACCTCGTCTGATCATACCACCATGACCACCTCGAACGACAGAGGCGGTCCTAATAAAAGGAACGACCTCACGCGAGTCAATCAATTGGGCCAACATTGGATGCCTCATCCCTTCATGCATCTTTGAGATCAATCTCCGCAATAACAGCAATGCGCTCAAGACTTGCAATCTGCTTCTCCAAAACCCTCTTCTCTTTCTCACACGCCTTCTCAATTTGCCGATACCATCTGCTTTTCCTGTCGTTAGTCCCTCTTCTTGTGTCTCTCTCAAAGCCGGCAAGCTGTCTGATCAGCCCATACTCTTCGATGCGTAGGTTATACAACGACCCCTCCAACTGCGTCTCAAACTCGGATTCGAACAGCAGATACATAAACATGTTTTTGCACAACTCGGGTCTTTGCTTGTGCACGGCCAATTGAGCGCCACCGTGGCTCTTTACCATGTTCAGAAGTCTCTTCTCGGCTTCGAACGCTAGGGACGCTCGATTGTACTCCCTCTCTTTCTTGCGATCGTTAAGACTCATAGCCTGCTTGCAGTTTTCGATAGCGTCCTTGATGACTTTGGTAAGCTGAATTTTCTGTTCAGCTGTGGCCGCGCTCGAATTCTCCTGCTGTTCAATGTCAGTTCAAGATTGAGAGGAACATCCGATAGTGCGACACGTACTAGTCGTACCTTCTCCATCAGGTCGCTCAACCCATCGCTGCGATTCAAGCACTCATTGATCATTCCGTCGACGACAGCGTTCATCCCTTCCTTCACGTCCCTGAGTACGCCCAATTCGATTGCGTTGCCCTGCTTCAGGCCTTCGATGATCGCGTTCGGCGACATGGCGAGTTTGTGCGGTGTCTATGGATGGTATCGCGATGTGCTTTTCGGTTAGTGTACGCGTCGAGTTGCGGTGTTCAGATTTAGAAATTTCCAGAAAGAGCAGGAGCGATTAGCGCGAGACCGCTAGGTCATCAGTGCAGGTGAAGGTGAGAATGGAAGCCAACAGTTTTCCTCGTTCTGCAATTGAACTAGTCACATAATGTTTTCTGCGTTATCTTCTGCTATGTAAACCCGTCAGGACATGAAGGTGCGCTGCCTCTACTCCGAGTCTGAGCCAGTGTCATCATCAGATTCCGATCCTGGAAGATCAACATATCCCCAACGATTCGCAACCTCGCTCCTTGCAAGACTCAGCATCGAAGTATAGAACTTGATCTGCTTCGTAAGAAGCTCCGCATAATCGCACTGCCGCTTATGTACCTTCTCCTCGCACCTGAAGCTGCGGTTCTCAATCGCCTTCTCCTCCTCTTTGATAAGGTCTAGTTCTTTGCGGCACATGGCGTATGTTTTGCTCCAGACATTCTCGTTTTCGTGCTCCCAGAGATGACCGATTCCGATGTAGATGTTCTTGATTCTTGCGTGTTGAATGGCAAGTTTTTCGAGGGCTGCATCCGCCGTACGCATCTCGTTATGGTGCTCTTTGGCTGCTACTCCGTCCAATGCATCGCGTTGCTTTTCGAGCTCGGAGAGAATTTGTTCGCCGTGCTTGATGAACTTTCGCAGGTCTGGAATTGGAGCACCGGCCTGAACGCGGGCCATCGATTTGCGCGTCTGAATTGTAATTAGTAATGTACAGAGTTGGCACTTTTCGTACTTACAGCTGACAATTCTGCTTGTAGACGGCTGCAGTTGGTGCAATCATCCTCCTTACCCTTGCCGGATGCTCCAAACCTTTGGTGCCTATCTGTGTTGGCAGTGTTGCTCGACTTCGACCTTGCATTGTTGAATACTGGCTCTCGAGTGTATGCAGCGGACTGGGCTGGAGTTGATGACTGAATGCGAGTCACTGGAGCTACCGACTCATACATCGAGTAATCTTCCAGTTCCATGTCGTCCAAGTCAATCGCTGAGAGCTCGGCAATCTTGCGAAGGCATGCGATCTGCTTGCTAAGTGCGGCGCACTCTGATCTATGCACTTCCTCTGCCTTCTCAAGTCGGCTCTCTAGCTTTGCTCGCAAGTCTGCTTTCTCTGTCTTAACTGCCTTGAATGATTCGGCAATGAGGAGCCCTTCCTTTGCGTCTTCCTCCACCAGCGCGTTGTGAGCTGGTGTGACAACATGGTTTGTAGGCAGGCGAACGTGAATCTCCGTCCTCTTGTTCAGGATAAGCTCTTGTGTCTTGATGCGTTCGTGCCATTCGTTCATTAACTCATTCTCATCGTTGAAGGATCGGTTTGCGTCCTGGATCTCATCGGTCCATTTGGTGCGACTGTGTTCTATACCTTGATTACACCTATTGATGCCGTCTCTGATCGTCTTCAGAAGTTGTGCTTCGTCTTCGACCACAACCGTTCCGATCCACTCTGAGTTCTCCTGATATCTGAGTGTTAGTATCCAGTCTGCGCAGTGTCGCAAGTACACATACAGCGTTTGCGTTGCTCTCAGGCTCATTCAAAGTACTAGTGTGATGGTGATGCTCGTGTTGAATATCAGTCGATGCCGAATCGTTGGCAAAGGCCGACTGTTCTTCGGCTACCTCATCATTGGTATCGGAGTGCCGTTCCTCATGCTCATCCGATGCTTGGCTTCCGTTGCAAGAGTGCTCATGTTCGTCCTCGCTCGCGGGAGCATCGTCATCGTATTCGTAATCATAGAAGAAGCCATCCTCATACATTCCATAAATGTCATCTTTGTACATATCCACATGCTCAGCTTCTCTGTACCAACGGGCGCTATTCTGATAAGACATTGTGGACTGTTGTCGTTTCCGCAGACGATATCGCGTCGTCATTGCAAGACGTGGCGCAAAGTTCAAGGCATGCAGCGTCAAAAGAGCCCTCTAGTCGGTCGACGGCCGTTGTCGTACGATACTGATTCATTGATGAAAGTGAAGATGAAAACCAGCAACCTCATCGTTCCCGATATAGCCGATGTGTAGCTAGTGAGCCCTCGCAAAACCTTGACATGAGGTAACATATTCTACTCACACATTGAGCACAACAAGCCAGTACTCTAGAAAGAGAAAATAAACAAAGTGAGAGCTCGGTGAAGAGATAGACACATGGAGAGAAGAAGCGAGGCATACTACACTATCCTCCTTTGCAGTGAGTGACTATCACACCGACAAGGACCAACGGGGATATAATAACACAGCAAGCTCCGAAAAGAGCATGTGATACAGGAGTGGAGGAACGAAATCAAGACGAAGCCACGCAATCCGAAAATACCATGATTTGCACGTGTCAGCCTGTCCTCTGTCGTCCACTCACTTCCAAGAACTTCAAAGTACCATATCTCATCACCGCTCTTAGACCTCGAATGTTTCAATCGTTAGATGGAGTTGCAATAGAATACTTGTACATGCAATCGAAAATGCTCTAGCCCGGCACCTACATATCTACCTCAGCCGAAAAATGGTCATCGTGTGAGCATACAAAATCCCATTCAATTATCAAACCAAAATCCTCGTGTCTGGTTCTACGCAATGTGCCGATCGAGCACAAGACGCTGAAACCACTACGTTATCCTCATCCATTCCTTCTCGTATTTATACCCTGAGGAGCTTAGCAGCGTAGTCGACGATCAAGCTCTCAGTGGGGAAGCTCATCTCCTCAAGCTTCTGGGCGTACGGTGTGGGGACCTCAGCACCAGTAATACGGGCAGGCGGTGCCTCAAGGTAGTCGAAAGCGTACTCGCAGGTGAGCGCCAAGATTTCAGACGCTACACCGAATGAGGGGAAACCGGACTCTACGCAGAGCATGTGGCCGGTCTTCTTGACGGACTTCACGATAGCCTCAACGTCGAGGGGCTTGATGGAGCGGAGGTTGATGACCTCAGCCTCAACGCCGTACTTGGACTTGAGTTGTTCAGCAGCGACGAGGGATTGACCGACGCAGCGGGAGAGGGTGACGATGGTGAGGTCCTTTCCGGGGCGCTCGATCTTGGCCTTTCCGAACTGGATAGCTGTTAGTCTGCGAATATGGTGGGGAGCATGGCGGGGTATCTTACGGGAATGACGAAGTCGTCCTTCTGGGCCTCCTCGCTCATGGGGAAGGAAAGACCGTACAGAAGTCTACCATTGTTAGCTGAAATGCCTCCCATCCAGTGTCCATTATAACCTACTCGTTCTCAAGAACCACGACTGGGTTAGGATCGCGGATAGCTGCCTTCAGCAGACCCTTGGCATCCTCGGCGCTGTATGGCGAAACAACCTTCAGTCCGGGAATGCTTCCGTACCACGCAGTGTAATCTTGCGAATGCTGAGCAGCGACACCGGAGGCGAAACCGTTGGGACCACGGAAGGTGATGTTGCAAGGCTGGATACCACCAGACATGTAGTGTGTCTTTGCGGCGGAGTTGATGATTTGGTCAATAGCCTGCATGGCGAAGTTGAAAGTCATGAACTCGCACTGTTGTCGCTGTCAGATTTGCTTTTTGGACACAGAGGCTAGCAAACTCACAATGGGGTGGAGACCAGCGAGCGCAGCACCGACTGTCAGACCGGCAAAACCTGACTCTGTAATGGGAGAGTCGATTACCCTCTTTTCACCGAAGCGGTCGAGCAGGCCCTTTGTGACCTTGTAACTGTGGGCTCCGTCAGCACCGTCCAATCGATTTTCCATTGTACATAGCCTGCGATGTGTTTTCTGCCCGATTGAAGCCTTCTCTTTCTTATCGCAGACATACAACATCCGTCTTGTTCATGGTGTGGGCACGTACGCTCCGTTGTATTGCGCAACTTCCTCTCCGAGTACGAAAACCTTGTCGTTTCGCTCCATCTCCTCAGCCATGGCCTCGTTGAGCGCCTCTCGCACAGTCATCTCCTTTTGTCCTGAAGCATATCCTCTCCTCGCAATTGACGGTGTGATGGCTGCGGCGCGGAAAGCTGGTCGGAAAGCGGGCGCTGGCCGCGACGCCGAGACGAGGCGGGAGGCAGGTCGGAGGAGCCTTGAAGCAGCCATTGTGGGTGATGTGGATGGATGGACGTGTGGTGAGGATTTGCCGTGGGCGAGTGATGGCCGCTGAGGCTTGTTGTGGTTACTAAGGGCTTGCTGGACAATTTCTTCGGACGTCGGGGATGCGAAGATCCAAGTCGTTGGGCCCTGAACGCGCTAGTGGCTCAAAGCTCTTGTGCAGGGACCACACAATAGCGAGAACACCCGACGTGCATCTTTACATTATCGATCTCAACAATCTAAAAACCGCTCTCGCTTTATGACTGAATTGGGTCATTCAGTCTCCAATTACACCAAACAACAGTATGATCGCTATTTGCGAATCACACAAGGTCAACATGAACATTCAGATAAGGCAGATTACTTCTTCTATTCTCTTTGATCACCACGTTTCGCGTTACCATGACCGTCCCTAGACCATTCCCTACTTTCAATTATTACAGTATGTATGCGCGTCTCCATTGCGCGTTGTGCAAATGCCAGAGTATGATGCTCCTATATCGAAGGAAAAGCCTGCAGACCGACAGGGCCCTAGATGCGAAGAGAAATCTAATGCGAAGGGAAGCAAGAATTGAAGACTCATGCGTTGGCGGGTTTCCTTGCGACCATGAGGTACATGGGTGTGAAAAGCTTCTCCTGACCACCGGCGACGAGGCAGTCAGCTGCGAGAGCAAGACTGTCGGCAGTCTTTTGGGTGCCTTTGGGGGCAAGACCGATCATCTCAAGCCCACCGACGAACTTGTGGATGAGTCCACGTCCGATCTTGGTCATACGAAGGATGGTGGGGATGTCACCAATGGTGCTGATGTACTTCAGCTGACCAGAGAGAGGCCAGTACCATGGGTAAGGGTCGTCCCTGTCCGCCAGATCCTCGTGGTGCTCCATCTCGAAGCCGGCAGCCTTCATGGCCTTGAGCGCAACGTCGATCTTCTCCATGTTTGAGATACCGTCACCAATCTCGATACCAAGACGGATCTCGCGGTGGTGGGGGTTGTCGTTGTCGTACTTGTCGGTCATGAGCCACTCGTAGACACCAAAGACACCGCCGGGCTTGAGAACGCGGAAGATCTCGCTGTAGATGCCCTCGAGAGACGGTGCGTGGACAGTCGCTTCGATGGCGTAGACTGCGTCGAAAGAGTTGTCGGGGAAAGACATTTGCTGCCACGAGTCAGTGAGGGGTACTCTGAGTGTTGGGACGGAACTTACCATGAAGTCACCCTTGGTGAACTTGAGCTTGTCTGACAGACCCTCCTTCTCAGCGTAGGCAGTCGCACGCTCAATCTGGTAGTCGTTGTTGTTCAATCCAACGACGTTGACACCAGCGAACTTGACAATCTCACGAGCGGGTCCACCGACACCGCAGCCAACATCCAATACACGCATGTTGTCCTGGAGGTTCATCTTGTGGGCAAGGTAGTGCTCGTGGCGGGCAATGGCCTTGTAGAAAGACTCGCCATATGCGTAACGGGCGAAGTGGAAAGACTGTCCCCAGCCGTACTCGTACAAGTCGGTTGCGAGGTTGTAGTAGTGCCTTGTGAGGGTGGCATATTCGTCTCGTCGTTCCTAGGTTTGTCAGTATATGGGGTAGGGCTACAATGCCATTTATACATACCTTACGTGTCTCCTCGGTCTCGTCGCCAGCGGCTTTGTTGTCCCAATGCTTGAAGTACTCGTCTACAGCGGCTTGTTGGGCAGCCTTGTCCTTTTGCAACATGGCAGTCATGCCACCACGAGCCTTTGCAGACTTGCCGTGCATGGCCTTGTTGAACTCGGCATCGCGAGTATGGTCTTCCTTTTCGAGCGCAATGGGAGACATGATTGGTATTAAGAGGGATACAAGTTTATGTGGGTAGTGAAGTGAATGAAGTGGGTAGCAGAATAAACAATGGCAAAAAGAGGAGACCCTGAAACGTTTATAAGGCGACTCTGGAGAGGAAAGAGCGGTATGGGTAGGAGATTGGGACCTTGAATTTCTTAGGGGGTTAACTGGCCTCATCCAATCACGACCGACTCTGTACGCGGCCCTGGTCAACGGAGCTAGCGGTCGGTGGTCGCCACCCGAGCGCGTGAAAGCCAAGACCGTAAGAGCCGTATACCGTGCGCCTAGATTTCCGCTGTCACTCCCAATACTCGCCGTCGCAACAACCACCGCGCCCCACTATCGCCTACTCGACGACCCCAGATACACCTATTAGAGTCGCGAGGTTACGTTGCAAGACTCAGCCACCATCGGACGGCCTACGCGTTAGACCCTCACCATGCCGCCGCAAATCAAGTCCGACCTGAACCGTACGTCATGTTCTTTTCTTGACTGCACGCAACCCATACTAACTTGGTGCAGGATCGGGATGGGAGACCACTGACTTTCCGTCCGTCTGCGAGAAATGCCTGCCGGATAGCACATATGTGCAGATGCTGAAGGAGGACTACGGCGCAGAATGCAAGATCTGCACGCGACCCTTCACCATCTTCCGCTGGAAAGCCGACCGCACCGCGCGACAAAAGCGAACCAACATCTGCCTCACATGCGCCCGCCTCAAGAACTGCTGCCAGCATTGCATGCTCGATTTGTCATTCGGTCTGCCCATTGTAGTCCGTGATGCTGCGCTGAAGATGGTAGCTCCCGGTCCACAGAGCGATATCAACCGACAGTACTACGCACAGGAGCACGAGCGAGAGATTGAGGAGGGACGAGGAGTGATGGAGGCGTATGAGAAGACTGACGAGAAGGCGCGCGACCTGCTCAAGCGCTTGGCGCAGAGTGAGCCCTACTACAAGAAGCAGCGAAGGATAGAGGCTGAGGAAGGCGAGAGTGGGCAAAAGGCATTACCAGCGCCTGGCGGAGGTAGTGCAGGAGGCGAGAGCAGTCATGTTCCTGGACCCATCAGGACCCGGGATTCGCGAAGTACCCCTGCACGAGGAAGCATGAGGCCTGGAAGAGGAGGTCGCATGGGCGGCGCATCCGCAGAGCCAAATCCACAAGATTGGCTGCCACCTTCGGACCCCAACGTCGCATCACTTTTCGTCACGGGTGTGGAAGACGACCTTCCTGAGCACGAGCTCCGCAAGCACTTCTCACAATACGGTCAACTTCGGTCGCTGGTATGTTCGCATCGAGCGCATTGCGCATACGTCAACTTCGTCAAGCGAGAGGATGCCGAAACAGCAGCGGGGACACTCAAGGGCAAGGTGGTTATCAAGGGCTGCCCCATGCGCGTCACTTGGGGCAAGCCGAAGCAGTTGGACAGCTTGGATCAGAATGTCAGAATGCAATACGCAAAGGAAGGACGACAGGTAGCGGGCTCGTCGCGACGGGCAGCTGCTTCTCAAGCTGCCATCCAGGCTGCACCACAGAACAGTCTGGATAGCATGGTTGTCGCACCACCACCAGGAGCCGACGACGACGTTCAGTATGCTAGCTTGGCTGGAAACTAGGTCTGCATTTCCTGCATTGGGTCGGCGTTTTGGACTGTATGGGTATCATGATTCATTCGATGTGGACAAAAGCCTACGAGGAACAGCATTTGGCGCCTTCCAATGTATTCTTTCCCTTTCCCTTTTTAATGTCTTCGTTATCGCCTCGCTCCGTATGCTCGTGTATCCGTAGTTCTGCCAACATTAGCCAGATGGCCCCGATTTCATCATATACGAAGCATACTGTAGTTGTTGCCCTCTGTGTCCACTGCTTGCCCTTGAACCACGTTTTCCCGCAGGAACTTGGCCACTTCCTCTGCATGCACTAATGACGATTGCAACTCCTCACTTCCGATTCGCAGGTCGCGGTTCGACTCAAACTTCTTGCGGGCCTCGGCACGAGCGGCGAAGAGGGTGTTCATGTCGCCTGTGTTGTGTGAGCTGCGGAATCAATCCAAGTAATGCAATTCATACCTTGAAAGGCAATGCGCGCGGATCGCAGGAGGTTCCGGTATGCTACTAGCGCCATCGTGTGTAAGGTTGGGGTTGTGAGTAGTGAATCAGAAGCGTTGCAAAGAATGGCCAGTTCCGTTCGGAAGTTCCGCTGGGAAAGTTGTCAGCACGTGACGTCGTTTGTGCCAGGTGCATCCCTGTTGGCGATCCGACACCCGCTGACGTCGCGAAGCTGGAAGTGGTCCACACATGAGCACGCTTCGCTGGCCTCTACGGTAGAATTCTAGCTCCCACACCGGGCTGCGATCTACCAGAGCCAACATGGTGTCCTTCTGGCCTTGGAAGGTAAGTCGGATCAAAGTACACGCTACTACACTTGCTGACTATGACAGGGCAGCGAAGATGCTGCTTCTTTCGAGAGGACGCTCAATACACTCACCGGCAAGATCAATAGAGCTGCGGCCCGCAATGACAAACAGAGGCAGCTCTCACGACGCGCACGTGTCATGTGGACGCTGTACGCCGGCTTCGCGTATATTCTGGCTGCCGTGATGCTCACCTTTGTGACGGGTTGGCAGAACTGGGGGCCCATTGAGGGAAGTGTGGTGGCTGGCGGACCCGTGTTGTATGTCAATCTCCAATCAACTACGGAATGTATCTAACTCCTCAGAATCTACGGCGCTCGCTATGCGCTTATGAGCTACTTCGACTACCGCATCCGCAACACCGAGAACTACCTTAAGAAGCTGAACAAAGAACGCGACGCTACCATCGAGCGGCTGAAGGAAGCTACCAAGTACAACTCGACACAACAGTTGCTTGAGAAGTATGGTGCATCACCCAAACAACCCGAACAGCCGCAACAGGGCAACTCTACAGGTCGCAAGAAGTCTCAAGGCCCTCAGAAACCAGCACCACCTGCAGGCCCACGCACTGGCATGGCTCCTCCCCCAACGGCAAATATCCAGCGACCTCAAGCACAGCAGCTCCCGATCACCCCTCAGAAGGCTTCGACCAACGTCTCGTCACCCCGAGCCCCGTCTTCGCCGCAACAACTGCCGCCGCAAGAAGCTCCAGGAGCTGAATTCGCCCCAAATGCCTTCGGTGCTGTCGACCTGACTAAGCAGTACACTGCAGATTCGCCCGCCGCCTTTACTCAAACTCACTGGTACGACCGCATCCTTGACGCTCTGCTCGGCGAAGACGAAACACAGGCTAAGAACCGCTTCGCCTTGATCTGTTCAGAGTGTAGACTGGTCAACGGCCAAGCCCCACCCGGTGCCCGCACGCTCGAAGACGTCGGCCGCTGGCGTTGCGGTGGATGTAGTGCGTGGAACGGGAAGGAGAAGCCCCGCGAAGACGACGTTATACGCCTTGTGCAAGGCTGGGAGGCTGAGCGGAAGGCGAAAGATGCGGATCGCAGGCAGAGTATAGATGGGGGGATTGATTCCGATAACAGGGAGACGGAGGATGATGGTGGAATGGTTGTGGGTCAGGATGAGAGTTCCGGTGTCGATGTTGCGGCAGAGAGCGCGGAGGATACGCCGCCACCGAGTCGGAGTACGAGGAGTAAGTCAAGGGGGAAGGCGAAGAAGTAGATGCCTGATAACTGGGTGCGTCACGAAAGGTCTGGATGAGATGCGAAGGGCCGAGATGACAGCTGTTATGTATACGACAATATTGTTATGGCTTATAACATGATAGTTCATACATCTTAGAAGACATGAAAAAAATTGAACATCTTAAATTGCTTTTAGTTCCTCCCGTGACGCATGCACCTACCTCGCTGCTGATGTATAAATATCTCACTTCAATCCTACTCCCCCAATCTTGCAATACTCACTATTCCTCATTGTCATTTCCAAAAACGAGCGTCGGAAGATCGGATGGTGTGTGCTTCTCCCTGCGCCTCTTCACACACCTACATCTTCTTCATAGCACCAAGCCTTGAGTCATGTGCAGTCAACTGTTTCTTCTTTCCAAAAGGCAATCCCTTAGTGTGATGACATCATTCATAAACCTCCTGAACGCTTACAGGAAGCACATCGGTGTTGGCAGAACCTTGGAAGGACTTGAGAACAATTATTCAGCAACGTGCATGGCCAGTTTCTGTTCTCCGGAAGATAAATCGACGGATGTATGGTGTGGAATAAAGTCAAACCACTGGCTAGAAAATGATGTGAGCGGTGGATGTCTCAAAGACACAAAGACAAAGACAGTCACACGATGGTGGAAAGAAAATGTCGAGTTTGATCGTATGCGTCGGACTTGGAACTATAAAAACACTACTTTATCCACTGCTTCCTTGTCTTCTACACCAAACACCTTCCTACAAAAAAAAAGGTTCTGTCGCAAAATTCCCACAAAGACACAACATGGTGCAACATGCTTCGAAGTCGCGAAGGTCGATATATAATGATAACCTCGAGACCAACCGCAGGTGCACTAGTACACGGATGGTGTATAAAACACTCAAGTCCTCTTCCACCAGAATTCTTCTTTCTTCCCTACAACACCTTTTATCTACAACTCCAGATTGCAGTGCCAACCAGTACATGTCTGCCTCTTCCCTCCCTCTCTCCCTCTCTTTTAAAAAGAAAGAACACCGAGACTCGACACGGATGACCTCCTCTGCTCCAAAAAGCTACTACCATGCCATATGGTTTCTGCTCCTTGTCGGTACTCCAAAGCAACGTTCATCCATGTCTTTAATTTGAGTGAGCCACCGCCGACTCGTCAAAACTACCAACCCACCATCTATGAGTTTTGGGCGTTGGCTTTTCTCTTGCTAAGACGGTTGGTTACTGCTATTTGGGATGGTGGCTTTGGAAACTGGATAAGGTGTATATGGGATCTGTTTGGGTCGGTGGTTCTTGCTTCCTTACACCTGCGGCTTCAGTTGCTTTACTCAACAAACCGGTACTATGGTGGAATGGTTCCGCTGCTGGGGTTTACTGCTTTACTGCTGAAAAAGTAACCCGATACTGCTGTGGACGTGTCTCGTTGTCTTCAGGCCTAGAGACTGATTAAAAGAAACCGCTTTTTTTTTAATACATAGTGGTGCGCCGTCATGCCTATAGTATCTGCCGACGAAACAGGAAAGGCCTACTCAAAGCTCTCATAATACCTACGCATCCGTTGTCTTCAACATTCTCCAGGTCACTTACACGCCTTGAATGCGGTCTTCGAAGCTATGGAGGAGAAAATCTATGACCCTGGGTCGCCGTTAGGTGTAAATACTTCTCCTCGACTAAGATCTGCACCTTCCCCATCGCAGGTCTATCGCCTCTTTCCTATTTAAGCTCTGTCTGAGGTTTTCATGAAACTATGCAGTCTTTGCTTGTGTAATATTGGCCTTGTTCTAAAAGCGAGGTTCATGACATTAAATCTATCCATGGCGCGAACTTTCATTTGCTACATTGGCCTCCCCGATTTGATTAGTGACGTCGTCGTTAGCAATTTCAGGTCACTTGAGTACCAGCGAAAGCCAATCGGTAGCAGTCCTAGCCTAATGGTATAAAACGCAACAAAAGTTGACAGCTTCCTCACTCCTTACAGCACATTTCATTGTTCTCAAAAATCATCAAGCCGCGTTTATGTCGTTCGTGCCAAAACGCAGTCTGCATTTTGTCATGTTTTTTCCTCCAATCAACATTGAAAACACCTTACTCAAAGAAAGAGGTGCTTTCTAAAAGAATGGAATTCTGACGTATGGCGACTTCCCTTGCTCCTCCTCTTCTCTATACCAAAAAATTCTGTTGCACTCAAAAGAACTGGGCCAGCGTTCATGGCGGTTCCGGGATCTGTTTATGTATTGATAAAGTACCTGTCGTTACTGCTCATGGCCTGAGTTGCTCCCGAAAGATGACAGCGTAGATGCTATGAGTGGAAAAGAGCACATGGAAACACCTAGTCAACCTTGTTGTGTTGGGAAGATAAGCTGTCGAATACGCCAAATATGATCAGGCACCATCCTATGAGGGAGCTGTGCTCGCGCTATATAATCGTGCAATACTATCGCGTATGTTTTAGGCAGAGGGGTGGAGTGTGTATAAATACCACGTTCTCTCCTATTCTACTCTTATTCACAACACCTCCAATTCCGGAGTCCAAAAATCGGCATCGGAAAGACGTATGGCTTCGACTCTGCTCTTTCTTCTTTGTCCATCTTTCCAAAAGCTCTTGCTGACACACACATGGTGTGCTTTGCTGAAGCGGGAAACTCCTCACTATATTTGACAACAATGGCGATGGTAATCATCACAAAACGCTCAGACACTGAGATCCCATGTCCTCAAGAGTACGCCGATATCGCCCACATAGAAGACGCATTTGGCATGCAAAAACTCTGTTCCCTTCTAGGACACACCCTGAGCTCCTTCACGTCCCCTTCGGCTTCACTGTAAAGAAGCTACTCATCTTCCTCATACCGCTAGTATCAACCTTCTTCAACGCCTTGACACCCCTTCCCTCACTCTTCTTCTTCCTCTCTTCCTCTTCCTTTTTCCTCTTCTTCTCTTCCCGCTGCGCTATCTTCTCTTCGTCCTCTTCAATAGCCCTCTTGCGTGATATGTTGTCGGAGAGGGAGCGTAGAGAGAGGGCTTCGGATTTGAGCGCGGCGATAGAGGAGAGATGGATGTCGAGGGGTGTGAAGCGCGGGGCTAAAAGTGCGAGTAAAGGGGTGCGGAGAGACGGCGGGACGTAGGCGGTGAGAAGGTAGGTTAGGGATGTGCGGAGGCGGAGGAGGTGTGGGACTTCTTGGGGTGTGGTCAGGGTAGGTTTTAAGGGAGCGTCGTCCGGAGTCGTTATTGTTGTGGTAGTGCTTGTTTGTGAGTCTAGTGTTGTCGCACTCTCTTTCTCTGAATCTAGGTCTGTTGTTGTCGAGATGGCGCTCAGTGTGCTTTCCTCGCGCTTTATGCTCATGATGGGTATTTCCAAAGCGGTCTTGATGTACTTCTCCTCCAGCGACGGCGGGAGTCCGTTCTTCACCATGCGCTCGGCTTTTGCGACGAGTACCTCGAGCAGTTTGGGATGCGCGATGCGGTACATAGATTCCTCGCCTGCGTGCACTGTGTCGCATATCCTTCGCATCTTGGTCTCTACCATGGATTTCAGTGTGGGGTATTGTGATAATAGCGCTTTCCAATGCGGTGATGAGGCCGAGAGCATGTCGAGGTGGTCATCGAAAGCGAGAAAGTGTTGTCTTGTGTCTTTGGCTGACTTGGGTGTGAGGGCAGGGAGGATGAGGAAGAGGATGTCGATTGGTGTCGCAATGTACAGGTCGGCTGATTTGGTGATATAGCCGGTGCCTATACGTGTGACGTCTGCTTCTTCTGTATCATCAACTTCATTTCTCTCTCCCGTTATCAACCAACTCTTGTAATCCTTCTTCGGCGCCGCGATGCGCGTGAACTCGTAGAAGCCTTTGTCGGGGCAGAAGTAGTATCTTGATGGCGTTTCGTTTGCGGGGTTATCGAGGCTGACTATGCGCGCGTCTTTGGATGTATCTTTTGGTAGTACGAACAGCTTTGGGGGGTTCGATGTGCTGGCAGGTAGCGATTTGGTTGTGCAAGTGGAGGGTTCAGGCGAGGATTCTTTGGGCGTCGCTTTTGCGGGTTTTGAGCGTGTTCGCGCCATTGTGATATAAGGGTTGGTCCAATTGGTATTATATGGGATTGTAAGTGGTGTATGGGATTGTGGTGCCAGAGTCGAAGTTCAGTCGCGTCGCGTGGGCGCAACCGCAATACGCGCGATCCCTGTCACGTCACCGTTTCGGATTAGATTAGTCTGGGGTGAACCACAGTCCGGTGTCAACAAAC
>JAESFQ010000261.1_pt1 | contig 18972 bp, 20 predicted proteins | sample 9269431 | NCBI WGS metagenome assembly JAESFQ01 (sample SAMN14502588, study PRJNA617103) | algae metagenome | isolation source: Plectolyngbya sp. WJT66-NPBG17 and co-occurring heterotrophs from well... | place: USA: Mojave Desert, Joshua Tree National Park, California | collected 2006-08-06
TGGCAACGTTTCGAGTACCACAATTCAAAACTATATTGAAGCTCAAGGAAAAGACTGAATGCGGCTAAAGCCGCAAAGCGCTACATCCCACCCATGAATGAGGTGGGCTTTGCTTGTAGTTCTGTAATTTAAAGTCAATCATGATCTGTTAAGAGGGGGATTGAGATGATGGATCGTGGACTCACTCATATCGCACTTCCCGTTTCAAGTATTGAGCAAAGTATTGCATTCTACGCTCAGTATGCTGGAATGCAGGTTGTTCATCGGCGGATTGATGCCGAAGCAGGAGTTGCTGTCGTTTGGCTATCTGACCGCACCCGCCCGTTTGCCATTGTTCTGATTCAGACTACTCCAGTTCAAACTATCTTATCGCCGCTGGCACATCTGGGTGTTGGCTGTGAGAGTCGCGAATCGATGGATAGGCTCTGTGAGCAAGCACGGCAAGCAGGTGTTTTGATACTAGAACCCAAAGATTCTGGTTATCCCATTGGCTACTGGGCTTTTTTGCGCGATCCTGATGGCCATACGCTGGAGCTTTCTTATGGGCAAGAAATTGGATTGACTGTGGAAGACACTCGAAATTAGATTGTGTCGTGAAGACTTTAGAGTGGCAAATGAACGGGTCTCATTCGTATTGTTTCAAGCAAGGGCGCTAGTGTCGTTCGATGGGAGCGGTTGGAAGGCTTCTAACCCTGATTCGTGGCATATTAACCGTAGAGAGCTTGAGGGATGTTGCTGAATATTCAGATTTGAAGTTGCGATCGTGGCCGAAGAGAGCATTATAAACGGGTAATTTCTCGATCCTGGTGATGAAACGTCTTCTCTCGCTATTGACTCCCCAACAACGAACCAGCCCGCTGCTTCGGAGCTATGGTCAGGATGCTTCAGGAATGAACCCTGGTACCATTCAAGCGGTGATCGAATGGCTCATTCTCAGCCTGTTGCAGTATGGCTACTGTGGAGAGGCGCATCTGTTTTGGATGGAAGCGGATGGCACTCCCGCTGTAATCGAGCAGTTAAGGCGAGCAATTCGGAAGCAGGAAGCGATTTTTATGTATCGGTGCAGCGACCGCTCTCCCTGTCCTCCCGATGGTTACTACTGGCGGATGCTGTCGGAACATCGATCCACGCGGATTTATCAGTTGGAGGGGAAGGAGGATTAGAGAAGATGCAAAGCGAACTCGCGCTAGAGGAATTGAAAGAGCCGATTATTAGGTGTGTTTCCTGCCTGCAAATACGGTAAGGTAATCGGGGTTAGAGTCGCCATTAGTTGGAAGGGGTTACGAGAATAGAATGCTTCGTAGCCTATATTCAAGACGATTGGCGATTCCTTCAGCTTGGTTGAGCGAGCAGAGAATGAAGAATCAGTGGACTAAGCATTCAATGATGCCAAACGAATTTTGGGAGCTTCTCAAGCAAGGTTTGACGTTGATGGCGGTTCTAATGGGTTGTCAGCTTTTCAGCGCTCCACGCAGTCTAGCGGCTGATGCGATTACGGTCCGCTGTGGTCTCTCTGTTCAATCGGTGTCGATCTCCGATCTGCGCCAGTATGCTGCGACGGGCAAAGCCACGTTAAATGAGCTTGTTAGGTCGGTTTTAGTGGTGCAAGAACAATCTTTTGCGAGCCCCTGTCTTTGTCTTTAGAAAGAAGTTAACTGATGCCAAAGTCTTCTTTTTGGTCAGGCTTTAATCCTATCCGCAGGCGGACTGGAATTGAACGATCGAACAGTTATTCTTCAATCATACGAAACAGGTCGAAGGCGGACATTATTTAAGTCCTCGCAGGTTCTTGCTTCAAGGAGCAGAACGATTGCAGCCGTTCGGTCTTTATATTTCACTCTCAACTAAAAACTGCATTCGGCTGTTTAACAACTCATCTTTGAACTTAATACGGAGTATAAAACAATGGGTATTCTTGCATGGATCGTTTTGGGATTAATTGCAGGCGCGATCGCGAAAGCAATCTATCCAGGTCGTCAAGGTGGCAGCTTTCTGGGCACGATGATTTTGGGTGTTGTCGGAGCTTTCATTGGTGGAACGCTCTATAGCTTCTTAACGACAGGAACTCTAGCACTCACCTCGGCTAGCTTGAGCTTGGGCGGTATTGTTGTTGCAGTGCTAGGTGCAATCATCGCATTATTTCTTTACTATGCGTTTACTCGTCGTGGCGCTTACTAAGTAGCTTGATCATCCTTTATCCAAGTAAAGTGACCGCCTTCGAATTGATGCAGGCGGTCACTCTAGTATCGATGTGATTGCATTGGAGATAAGCCGAGCAATCGATTCAAGCACAATTCAGAACGGCTCTTGCCCCATCGCACTCTGGATTGCGTTCGCTCAGATCAGCGAGCGCTCTAACACTCCCGCCACTCCCAGGTGTGGCGGGCGCGGCTCGTCGCGGGCACTTGCTGTCCAGCGATACCCCCACTGCCAGCTTGCTGAATGTGCAGCAGCGGATGTGAACAAACCGAACACAACGCTCCAATGCACCTCAGTGAGGGTGCCGAGTGCAACCGCTTGCATTAATTCAGTCCATCTAAGGCTCTGAAGAAATCCAGCAAGCAGCCATCATTGCAGCATTGATGCTGCCATTATTTGTGGTAATTCAGTTTACACGCAAGCAACTGCTGCTCAATCTACGCCTACTGGGGCGACGAAACTTCGGCTTGTCGATTCTGATTACCCTGACGCTGGGATTTGGTTTGTATGGGTCAACCTTTATCCTGCCCCTCTACCTTTCGATGGTGTCAGGATACAATGCTGTGCAAATTGGGACAACCATTGCCTGGGCAGGTATTCCACAGCTTTTCATTACGCCGTTTGTGCCCGAGCTGATGAAACGGTTTGACCTCCGGTTGCTCGTCGCCGTTGGACTCACGCTATTTGGTATCAGTTGTTTTATGAACTCTAATCTGACTTACGACACAGGAATGGATCAACTGATCCCAGCACAGATTGTGCGAGCCTTGGGGCAACCTCTAATTCTCACACCACTTTCCAGTATTTCGACGGCAGGCATTGAAGCTAAACAAATTGGTTCTGCCTCAGCCATTTACAACATGGCACGCAACTTGGGTGGCTCGATCGGCATTTCTATTTTGGGAACGCTGCAATCTCGGCGGGAACGATTTCACTCTAATCGACTGGTGGATAATGTGTCCCTCTCAAATCTGATTACGCTCGATCGCATAGATCAACTAACACAGTTTTTTACCACTCAAGGTGCTGATCCAGTGACAGCGCACAATCAGGCAATTGCTCACATCTCCAACATTGTTCGTCGAGAATCAAATGTCTTAGCCTTCAACGACTGCTTCCTGTTCATGGGCTTTATTCTGTTTGCGGGCGCACTGCTGGTGCTACTACTTAAAAAAGTAAAGTCTACAGGTGGTGCAACGGGTCACTAAGGCTGGACAAGCGAGTGTATTACGTGCAATTGTATGGGTCATTATCTACTTCTAGGTAATTTCTAATCAATGAATCGCAATCCTCAACACAGCGATCGCTCGCTTCATCAAAGCATTGAATGCTCAGTTGCCCCTAATGCCTTGAGAGTAGTTTTTTGAGCTACAGTCAATCCAGTTGCGCCTCCAATATTCATGTCTTCGTACAGGCGATCGACCACTAATGTATTGATACAGCATCCTGTTTGCACATCCCAAAGCTTGATGGTGCGATCGTCACTGCCACTGAATAGGATTTGACTGTTAGAGCTAAAGACCACCGATCGAACCCAACCGCTATGGTCATTCAAGACGTGGAGGCAATGCCCCGTTTGCAGATCCCACAGTCGAATCGTTTGATCATCACCGCCACTTACCAGGGTTTGACCATCTGGGCTGATAGCAACAGTCCAGACAGCTCCGGTATGTCCCCGTAAAACGTTTAGGCATTCTCCCGTTTGCACATCCCATACTCGAACCGTTTGATCCTGACTACCGCTCGCCAGCCGATGACCACTTAAATCAACAGCCAGGGCGAAAATTGCACCTGTATGTCCCTGCGATATCTTCAAACAGTCTCCCGTTTGCACATCCCAGAACCGGATGGTGAGATCAAAACTGCCGCTTGCCAACCATTGACCCCTGGGGTCGAATATGATTGCAGGAATACCGTTCTGGTGCCCACGTAACACCTGCAAACAGTGATGCGTTTGCACATCCCATAGCTTCACCGTGCAATCAAAACTACTGCTTGCCAACATTTGTCCCGTTGGACTAAACAACACAGTCCACACGGCTGTGTCGTGCGCTAACCAGCGCTCGAGGTGCCCAGTTTGGATATTCCACAGAGTGATCGGCTCGTCGCGTCGATTGATAGCCAGAATTTGACGATCGGGACTCAGGCTGACGTTGCTGAATGATGCCATCTGATGGCTTGGGCTGGAAAAGGTTTTGTAGGGGTGATACGATGCCGGATCACTATCAGGTTGCAGATGCCACAACTGAATCGTTTCACTCTGTCCACTACTGGCAAGGATTTGGTCATCTGAACTGAGGCTGAGCGAGTGAATGCCACCCGTATAGCCACGCAACATTTTCAGGTTTTGTCCGCTTGGTAAATGCCAGAACTGCACGGTCTGGTCTTCTCCGGTGCTGACCAGCAATTGACCATCGGCACTGATGGCAAGCCCAAAAACATTGTGAGTATATCGCTCAAGTACATAAATGGGTTGCTGATCTTGAATATTCCAAAGGCGCAGCGTCCCATCGAGGCTGGCACTGGCTAACCACTGACTATCTGGGCTGAAAGCAATGTTCCAAACCCAATCGGTATGTCCTTGCAGTAACTTGACACTAGAAGTTACGATGTTGGGCTTCGACAATCGAGGATGGGAGCAATCGCTGCTCCACAGTCGAATCGATCCGTCCCGACAACTGCTGGCAAGCCACTGCCCATCCGGGCTGTAGCGCGCACACTGAACGCCGCTGGTATGCCCCTCTAAGATACTCAAGCAGTTTCCATTGCTCACATCCCAAATCCGAATCGTGGCATCATTGCTGCTGCTAGCTAGGGTTTGCTGATCCGGCGCGAAGTGGACAGAATAAACGCTCTGGCGATGTCCTTTCAAAACATGGAGACACTGACCTTGCAAATTCCATAAGCGTACCGTTTTGTCTTCACTGCTGCTGGCAAACTGTTGACCATCAGGACTAAAACTCACGGAGCGAACGCCACCCTGATGGTCTGTGAACACCTGCAAGCATTGCCCATTCTCAACACTCCATACACGCACAGAACTGTCTGTACTGCCACTGACAAGCAGCGTACTATCGGGACTAAAGGCAACTGACCATACCCAGCCGACGTGGCCCTCAAAGGTGGCTAAGAGTTGGGTAGTGCTGATGTTCCAGAGATAGATGTTGCCGCTGGAATCGCCCACTGCCATCATTCGACCGTCCGGACTCAGGTCGATCGACATGGCAATACTAAAAACTTCAGAAAAGATAGACTTAACAAACGCGGCATTCTGAAAATTGACTCCGGCTAAATTGATTTGTCGCAGGTCGGCTTGCTGCACGACAAGATCTGAAAAATCCCAGCCGCGCAAATCGACTTGAAGCTGTACCAGCAGGTTAATCAGGTTGCCTGCCACATATCCAGGTTTCTTTCCCTGTTGCCTTAACAGGTGCCTTGCTTGTGCCCCAATCGCCCCCACACTGCCAAAGCAAGACAGCGACCGCTCCATCACAGGCTGCACAATTAAGCGCGTCTGAATCTCTCGAATGTAATCTTTCGCCTGTACTTGCAAGAGGGGATGCGTTTGCCAAACGTTCAGTTCCTGCGTCTCAAATTCAAGGCAAATCTGCTGCACAAAGCGTTCTGTGACATATTCCATTACAACAGGTTGTAGGAAAAATAACCCCTCGGTTTTTTCAATCAGCGATCGCCGAAGGAGTGAGTTGACTAGATTGGGTACACGTTGTTGAGCAGCCGGATCAACCACGTTTTCTCGAATGTCTGCGATCGAGACTGGCTCCCGGTGAATGGCAAACCAGAACAAGATTTTCTGTTCAGCTTCAGAGAGGCGATCGAACTGGCGATCCAGCACATCACGAACGTCTTCAAACACAGCCAATCCCTGATTGAGATGGGGTAACACCTCGGTAATGCTGCCGTTAAACAAATCTTGAATTGCGCTGGCGACAAGTTTCAATGCTAGAGGATTACCACCATAGTGCTGGATCAACGTCTGCCACTCCGCTTCTGATCCTGTAAACGCTCCTTTTTGTTGGAAGATAGCGCGTCCATTATCTGATGTTAGTCCACTCAAGCTCAGCGATCGCACCAATGTTTGTGCGCCTCCCATCAGTGCCATTTCCTGGGGTTTTTCTCGACTGGTGATCAACAAGCAACTTTGGTGAGAGGCTTCACCAATGGCTCTGAGCAACTGTCCGTATCCTTCATAGCCCGATTGCCAATGTCCCACAAGCTCACGCTGCAAAATGGTCTCAGTATTATCCAGTAGTAATAAGCACCGACGCGCTCGCAGATATTGCATTAGTTTAGAGATTTGCTGAGCGATCGTCGTAGGAATGATGGGATCCTCCCCATAAAGCGGCATAAGAAACTTCAGCAGGCTCGACAGGAGTTCATCGAGTGGGGGAGCATTGGAGAGCGATCGCCACACGACAATTTCAAACTCTGCTTGCATCTGTATCGCCGCCTTGACTGCGATCGTGCTTTTGCCAATGCCGCCAATGCCCAGTAGCCCAACAATGCGACAGCGATCGGACACCACCCATTGCCATAGCTGCGTTAGTTCTGCCTCGCGCCCATAGAACACTGTGGCATCGACTGCTGTGTCCCAGTCCTGTTGAGGATTGATCCATCGGTTCTCGGTTTCATCTGAAGCGGCAGGGGAGGTGACATCTGTGTTTGTCAATTCCAACCCAAACGCCCGGAAGAGATACTCGACTGACTGGCGATCGACCCCCAGTTCACGCTTGAAGATGCGGGCAAGGGTATTGAGGGAGAGTCCGGTGCGATCGCTGAGGTCTTCCTGAGTAAAGTGCTTGCCCCAAGCTTCATCGGATTCCACTTGCTGTTTTACCGTCTGAAATCTTTGCCATCCCTGAGGCGATAGAATGACACCTCGCACTCGTTTAGATGGGGTTGCTCCACGTCTAGATTTTGATGGTTTGGAATCCATAAATTCAGCCAATGGTGTAAAGGACAGAGTAACCCTGTCCGAAAGAGTAACCCTGTCCTAAAAATATCAGGCATTTTTTTATCAAAGCTTAAGGGAGCGTTACAGTGATGTCGCTCAATTGATGGATCAATTGATGAATGATGCAATCTTTACTGAAGCATTATTTCCACTTACTGATTCTAGGGATGAATTGGACTTCCGGTGGATTAAAAATATTTGTTTAATTCATCCCACTCCTTTATAGTGAAGCTCAATTCACTTGAATGCTGAAAGTCCAAGAGAACACTCATCTAAGTCGCGTGTTAACTCAAAGAACTTGCGTGGTGTATATGGGGCAATCGCAGAAGAATGAAAAGTAACCGAAGTGGAGATTAAGCCGGCCAACTGAATGGAGACCAAGATGAGTAGCAATTAAGCTTGCTGAACAACTTCATGTCAGTCATGTCCTTTTCACTTCTTCTACCTCTTAAGGAGACTTATCATGCAATTCCAGAATCTTACTCTTAGCATCGCCCTGACAGCCCTTGCAGTAGTTACGCAGCAGCATATAGCGACTGCCAGTCCAGCATCAACATCTTATGCTTCAACCAGATATGATGTTCTTCTGCAACAGCTTGGGCTAGAACCAACCCAGCCTCAATTAAACCAGTCTCAAGTAACTCAGACTCAAACGATTCAGACTCAGTTGCAGAAAAGCACTGCAACGAATCAAGCTGGACAAACTTTCTTTAGTCACCCGCCAACACTGATTCGGGTAGCGTCTTCTCAACGTGGAGTCAGCACACCTTCTACTTACGAATTCACACTGATTGTTCCTCAAGATGCTGGGCAACCCTTGAAAGCAGTGACAATCACCCATGCTGAGAATGTGGAAACTATCAAGTTTAATGTCAGCGACAGTAAAGCCTATATCGGCAGCCATCTGACAGCCGATTCTGAAATTCGTTTGGCAAGCATTGGTGGTGATCAGCCCGCAATCTCAGGGCAAGGAACAATTGTATTTGATCAACCTGTGTCGCCTGGTAGTACTGTAACGATCGCTCTTTCAGCCCAGAAAAATCCAGCTTCGAGCGGTATTTATCTGTTTGGTGTCACTGCTTATCCAGATGGAGAGAACGGGCTAGGGCAGTTCTTAGGCTATAGACGCATCCACTTCTCTGGCAATTCAAACTAAGCAAGTTTCCATCACTGGCTTTAGAGATGAATTGAGTATCAAATGAATTCAAGGTAACTATTCAATTCGTCTCTCCCCCAGTACACCAAAGTGAAAATCACTTGAATGCTGAAAGCCCAGATGGATAGCGATTCTAAGTTGCGGTTTAACTCAGAGAACTTGAGTGGTGTGCATGGGGTGATCGCAGCAGAATGAAAAGTAACCAAGCCGAACAGCAAACCTATCAATCTAAAGGAGAAAGAAAATGAGTAGCAATCAAGCAACCAGCCAAAAAATGAAATTTGAACTAGTGGTATTGCCCGTTGCCGATGTGGATCGGTCTAAGAACTTCTACAAAACGCTAGGATGGCGACTCGATGCTGATTTTGTCACAGGTGAAGACTTCCGAGTAGTACAGTTAACCCCTCCCGGATCAGAAGCCTCAATCATCTTCGGTACAGGAATTTCGTCAGCCTCACCCGGTTCAGTTCAGGGTTTGTACCTCATCGTTTACGACATTGATGCCGCCCGTGCCGAACTGGTCGATCGGGGGATTGAGGTGAGCGAAGTGTTCCACGACATCGGCGGAATCTTCCACCATGCCGGAACCAAGGGACGAGTATCGGGTCCCGACCCCAAACGGCGCGACTATGCTTCCTATGCCTCGTTCAGTGATCCTGACGGCAACGGTTGGATACTCCAAGAAGTGAAGGTACGGCTTCCTGGACGGTAAAAAACACCTATCAACGCAATGTAGTGCTGTATTAGTTAACAACTTTTGGAGGATTGACAGATGAAGATTTTTGTTGCTGGAGGAACAGGCGCGATCGGTCGCCCAACGATCGACCAATTACTTGCCAAAGGACATGATGTTGTCGCGCTGACCCGCACTCCAGAAAGAGCACAGGCATTAGCGGCACAGGGAATCGAGCCAGCGATCGCCGATGTATTCGATGCAGAGTCAGTGAAAGCGGCTGTCATTCGCGCTCAACCGGAAGTCGTGATCGAACAACTCACCGCTTTACCCAGAACTTACAGTCGCGAATCGATGAATGCGACAGAAGCTATGAATAAGCGGATTCGCTCAGAGGGAGGAGGTAATGTACTGGCGGCAGCAAAGGCAGCAGGGGTGCGCCGTTTCCTGAAACAGTCGATGGCTTTCTGGGGAATTCCCGGTGTTGGATTGGCAGATGAGGAAACCCCATTATCGATTGATGCCTCTCCCGCCGTTGCAGCAGATGCTCGTCTCGTTCTTGACACTGAACGTCGTTTACTGCAAACGCCTGATCTTGAAGGAATCGCTTTACGCTATGGTTTCTTTTATGGTCCCGGCACTTGGTTCAACCCGGATGGTGATGTCGGGCAACAGGTGCGGCAGCAACAGTTTCCAATTGTCGGGAATGGGGATGGGGTCTGGTCGTGGATACACATTGAGGATGCCGCGATCTCCACTGTTGCCGCCGCCGAGCAGGGTAATCCTGGTGTTTATCTGATTGTCGATGATCAGCCTTTAGCAGTGCGCGATTGGCTGCCTGCGTTTGCTCAATTTCTGAATGCTCCACCCCCGCCGCGAGTATCCGTTGAAGATGCTCTAAAAATGGAGGGCGGTGCGGATAGTATTTACTACCAGACTCAGATGCGAGGTGCATCGAATGCCAAGGCAAAACGCGAACTGAATTTTCAACCTCGACCATTGGAATGGGTGATTAATACCGCTACGGCTCATGCTAGTTAACCACTGAGAGAAAAGATTGCTCACTAAGGAGCAGCGATCGCCGTCATGTATGCGTGCCTTCATGGACTGCACAGCTTAGTTGACACACCTTAGTGCGGATAGCTCAAAACTCAACAACCACGTTCTTTAAATTACTCAGAGGTGTTGTCATGAAAATTGTTGTCATTGGTGGCAGTGGACTGATTGGTAAGAAGCTTGTGAACCAGCTACGTGAGCGCGGACATGAAGCGATCGCAGCATCCCCTTCTTCAGGTGTTAACGCTGTTACAGGCGAAGGACTGGCTGAAGTGTTAGTGGGTGCTCAAGTTGTTGTCGATGTGACGAATTCACCCTCCTTTGAGGATGTGGCGGTGTTAGAGTTCTTCGAGAAGTCAACCCGAAACCTGCTAGCAGCGGAGGCAGAAGCGGGTGTGGCTCATCACATTGCAGTCTCAATCGTCGGCGCCGATCGCATCCCTGATAGCGGCTATATGCGTGCGAAAGTCGCTCAGGAAAAGTTGATCCAAGCAGCAGCAATCCCCTATACGATCGTCCGTGCTACGCAGTTCTTTGAGTTCATCGAGAAAATCATTGCTCAATTCCCTACGGATGGGCAAACAGTTCATTTACCTTCTGTCTTTATCCAGCCTATCTAGTCAGATGAGGTTGTTGATGCGCTGGTTGATATCACACTGGGATTGCCAGTAAACGGCATTATTGATTTAGCGGGTCCAGATCGGTCCAGTTTTGAGGAGATCATCCGCCAATTGCTGAGTGCAACTCATAACTCACGTCAGGTCGTTGTAGACAGTCACGCCCGTTACTTTGGTGCAGCGTTGAATGATCAACTCGTTCCGCAGGGCAACTCGCGCATTGGCTCAACCCGTTTCGAGAACTGGCTTAATCGCTCGATCGCTTAAAAATTAGCAATGAAAACTCAATGCTGATTCACTTTCTACTGCTTTCCTTCAATCCAAATCATTAAGTTGCGTTTTAACTCGAAGAACTTGAGTGGTATGGATTGGGCGATCGTAGAAGAATGAAATTAACCGGGATGGGCAGCAAGCTCACCAACCTAAAGCAACACACTAGACAACACCTAAAACGAGGACACAAAGATGAAAACTCAGAAAGTATGGTTCATTACCGGAGCCTCCAGAGGCTTTGGGTTAGGGATTGCCAGAGCAGCCTTGGCAGCAGGCGATCAAGTCGTGGCAACAGTTCGCAATCAGCCCGCACAACTCACAACTGCTTTGCACAACCACTCAAATCTGTACGTTGTGCAAATGAATGTTACTCAGGAAGACCAGGTACAAGCGGCTGTCAAGCAAAGCATTGCCCGTTTCGGTCAGATTGATGTTCTAGTCAATAATGCTGGATATGGCATGGTAACCGCCATTGAAGAAGCCTCGGATGCCGAAGTTCGCAACCAGTATGACACTAATGTGTTTGGATTACTCAATGTGACTCGCGCTGTGTTGCCGCACCTGCGCCAGCAGAAGTCCGGGCATATCATCAATATCTCGTCGCTGTTTGGCTATGATGCAGTTCCAGGTTGGGGATTGTATGGATCTACTAAATTTGCAGTCGAAGGTCTCTCGAAAGGGTTGGCAGTCGAACTGGCACCGCTCGGCATCCACGTTACGGCAGTGGCTCCCGGTCTTTTTACGACTGACTTCCTGAGCCCTGAATCCTATGTTGCGGCTAAAACCATCATCACCGATTACGAGGAAACAGTAGGACCAATGCGGAGTGGAGCCGATGCGCTACACGGGAATCAGCCCGGTGATCCGAAAAAGTTCGCCCAGGTGCTGATTCAACTCGCCAACACAGAACGTCCGCCCCTGCATTTGCCTGTGGGCAAGGACACGATCGCGATGTACCAAAACAATGCCGCGAAAATGGCACAGGAAATCAAAGCATGGTTGCCCGTTGCAACCAGTACCGAGCATGATCACCACATCACGGCTTCGACCATCGCCTGATTTGCAACATTCCCCCATGATTTCCAAAGCTACGAAGCAATTAGTTCACATCGCTAATTCATATAGTGTGTGGTGTTGGCTATGTGTTGAGAATTCAGTCGCATCAAAATCCAACCGTTTTTTCTGAGCTAGACCAACACCAGTACCCGCATCTGAGATCACTAGCCGACTCGATTCAATTCATCTCACCCTTGGTACACCAAAGCTAAATTCACTTGAGTTCGGAAAGATCAAAAGGCTCATATCTAAGTCACGTTTTAACTCAGGGAACTTGAGTGGTGAGTGTTGGACGATTGTAGAAGAATGAAAAGTAACCCATCTGAACATCAAACTTACAACTAAAAGGAGAACAAGATGAGTAGCAATCAGGTAAACAGCCCAAACATGAAACTCGAAGTTGTGTTATTCAGCGTTTCCGACGTCGATCGTGCGAAAGCATTCTACGAGAATCTCGGCTGGCGGTTCGACATCGACGTGGTGGAGGGCGACTTCCGCGGCATACAGATGACACCACCAAACTCGGAAGCCTCGATCATCTTCGGCAAGGGTGTCACTCTGAACAATCCTGGCTCAGCACAGAACCTAGTTCTCGCCGTGGATGATCTTGATACTGTCCGCGAAGACTTGACCGATCGCGGTGTCAACGTGAGCGAAATCTTCCACTACGCCGGGGGGCCCTTCAACAATGCTGTGGAGAACCCTCGCGTCGTCGGGCGTGACCCGCAAGGTCGTTCCTACTTCTCATTTGCCTCGTTTGAAGATCCGGACGGGAACGTCTGGCTGCTGCAGGAAATTACAACGCGGCTTCTTGGTCGCCTATGGGACTCTTCACAAGCAGACGCTGCAGCCCTTACAACCCTTCTCCGCGAGACGGCTGAGCACCACGACTCCTACGAGAAGACTCACGCCGAGCACCACTGGTGGGACTGGTATGCGCCCTATTTGAGTGCGCGTCAGAGTGGTAGCAGTTCAGAAGAGGCAGCCGCCGCCGCTGACCGTTACATGGAGGAGGTCTACCGAACGGCGATTGCACCACCTGGTTCGATAGCCGCAACCCATCATTGATGGACAATTCGAGATTGAGTTTCTGAATTTCGGAGCGGAGGCGTTTGCCTTCACATTCAGTTGATCACGCAGACAGATTCGTCTTTGCAACGAGCGACAAGAGGATAAGTGATATGACAATGAAATCCACAGATAATAGCCCGATCCTCGTGACCGGAACAGCTGGCGATATCGGTGCGATCGGTCGCCACCTCACTGCAATGCTGCTCGATAAGGGGCATCAGGTGCGCGCCCTAGTTCGGCGGGAGGATGAACGCGCTGAAGCTCTGCGCCAGATGGGTGCCGAAGTTGTGCAGGGTGACCTGACCGATCTGGACTCGATGCATCGGGCGATCGCAGGGATTAAGCGCATCTATTTCGGAATGTCCGTCTCTCCAACTTATTTGGAAGCCACTATCAACACTGCCGCAGTGGCGCGTCATCACGGCGTTGAGGCTTTCGTAAATATGTCCCAGATGACCGTGACGCAGATGAGCATCACCGAGACCACCAACAGCCCTCAGCACAAGCTGCACTGGCTAGCAGAACAAGCATTGGCGTGGTCGGGGCTACCGATCGTTACGGTGCGCCCAACGGTCTTCCTCGAAGGCTTTTTCCTGCGTCTCGCTGCTGCTGGCATCCGGGACAGCGATGAACTGGCACTGCCATTGGGTAACAGCAAGACCTCGCCGATCTCAGCAGTTGATGTGGCACGTGCTGTGTCCGTCATCCTCGACGACCCTGCTTCGCACATTGGTCAGGTTTACAATCTGACCGGATTTGAGTCCGCCGATTTAAACCACTACGCGCACGTCTTTTCCGAAGCACTTGGTCGAACAATTCGCTATCGAAACGTACCGCTCTCGGTGTGGGCTGATAGGCTTTGTAAGTTTGGGGTGTCAACGCACCTCGCTAATCATCTCACGGTGATGGCAGACCTTCACATGCAGGGGCGATATGACCGCATAACGGATGACCTGTTCAAGCTCACTGGGAAAACACCGACGAACCTGTACGACTTCGTGAAACTGCACGCCGCTGAATTCACGCGAAGTGAAGCCAAAGCTTTAGAGGCAGTCCGCTAGTAGTGCCGATCTCGAAAAGATTCGTGCGGTATTTCGATCGCTGCGCTGATGGAAGTAGCAATATCACTTTGAATTCAAGAAATTGTCAATTTCAACAAGAAAGGAGTTTTCAGATGCGCTCTGACATTATTCCAGGATCTGTCTTCCCCGACTACGAACTGCCCGACCATCCTACGAAGCGCTAGAAGCTCTCCGAACTGCAAGGACAACATCCGATGGTTCTCGTCCTCAGTCGCGGTGGGTACTGCCCTAAGGACCGTCGGCAGGCTGAAGGACTGGTTCAGCTTCATCGTGAGATCGAGGTCGGCTATTGCCGACTGGTCACGATCAGCACCGACAACATCACTGAGACGAGCGAATATCGCAGTGGCGTTGGTGCTCACTGGACTTTCCTCTCCGACGCAGGACGCAAAATCCAGAAAGACCTCGACATCGCCGAATACACCGACCCGCTCCACAATCCCATGATCCCCTACACGATTGTTCTCGAACCGGGTCTAATCATTCATAAAATCTACATGGGTTACTGGTTCTTCGGACGACCCACTCTGGAAGAGCTGCGCCAGGATCTGCGTGTCGTTCTGAGGAAATGCCAACCAGACTGGGACATCACAACGCCCGAACTGAAAGCGGCGTGGCAGGAAGGTCACAAAGACCTTTTTTACCCGTACGGCAAAACTTATGCCCAAACGATCGGCGAACAGGATTCGAAATGGATTCGAAAGAGCAGATGGCAACCCGCGAAAACTCTGGAACGGTCAACGTCACGCAGCGATTGCTATCAGGAAGTTGTTGCTCTCAGTAGCTTTGCTCGGCTGATTGCGGGGCACCTTGGATGAAACAGCAATACCGGATCTGGCACGATTTGAACGCATTTCTGCTGAGATTGTTGAGGAAATTTTAGACTCACTCGGAGCCTTACCTGTAGCACAGGCTGTGTGAACATCGCGTTCGCGACGCAATTAATCCACCACTGGCAGCAGACAAGGAGACTAAGATGATTCAATATGATTACATCCGGGTCTTAAGTGAATGTCGAGAAATAAACATTGCAACTGGAATGGAATTTAAAGAAATTTAGCAGCATTCATGCAATGCAATTGCTCACTTATCCACAGAGGTAATCATGGAAACAGCAGATGTCATTGTGATTGGTAGCGGTCAGGGCGGAGTTCCACTTGCGGCTGATTTTGCCAAAGCAGGTAAAAACGTCGTTCTATTTGAGCGCGATGCGTTGGGCGGCAGTTGCATCAACTATGGTTGCACACCTTCTAAAGCCTTTCTAGCCGCTGCCCATGCCGCAGGCCGTGCTCGACAAGCCGCAAAGCTCGGCATCCACGCGCAGATTGAAGTCGATTTTCCTGCGGTGATGGAGCGGGTGCGTGGCATTCGCACCCAGTTTAACCAGGGCACTAAACGGCGGCTAGAGAGTGCAGGAGTTCGAGTCGTCTGTGCTGAAGCCACGTTTACTGGAGAGCGAACGGTGAGCGGCGGTGGCGTAACGGTGCAGGCTCCGATCGTTGTTATCAATACAGGAACATCCTCTAGCATTCCTGACATTCCTGGTTTAGCAGGAACGCCCTATCTCACCAACCGAAACTTCTTTGATTTGCAGCAGATTCCCCCTCGGTTGCTCGTAGTCGGTGGAGGCTATATTGCCCTGGAATTAGGACAAGGAATGGCGCGTTTAGGGAGCGAGACCAAATTAATTGTGCGAGGAGATCGCCTGCTAGCTCAAGAGGAATCTGATGTCAGTGCTGTGCTTGCTGATGCCTTACAGCAAGATGGAATTGGGCTGCATTTCAACACAACGGTTGAGCAAGTTGCTTATACCAACGGTGTGTTTACCCTAACTCTGAGTAATGGCGAAGTACTCGATGGCGAAGCGTTGCTGATCGCAACTGGACGTAAACCGAATACTGGTGCATTAAATGCTACGGTGACAGGTGTTGAATTAGATGCTCAAGGGTTTATTAAAATCGACGATCAGTTTCAAACGACTTGCTCTAGAATTTATGCGATCGGAGACGTTGCCAAACAGCCTGCTTTTACCCATGTTTCCTGGGAAGACTATCGCCGGCTGAAAGGCATTCTATGTGGTGAATACCGGACACGCAACGATCGGGTGCTAGGCTATGCCGTCTATACAGAGCCGCAAGTGGGTCGAGTCGGGATGACGTTAGAGCAAGCTCAGAAACAGGGTATTGCGGCTCGCGAAGTCACTTTGCCGATGGCTCACATTGCTCGCAGCATTGAGTGGGGTCACGATCTGGGCTTCTATCGTATGGTCATCGATAGCCAGACGAATTTGATTTTAGGTGCAACGCTGGTTGGATACGAAGCGGCTGAACTGGTGCATGTCTTTTTGTCGCTGATGGAAGCCGGAGCAACATGGCAGTTGCTTGAACAATCAGTTCACATTCACCCGACCTATGGTGAAGCATTACCCAGTCTTGCGAGGCTACTGGTTGGGGACGATATGCCAACTTGTCCCAATATATAGCAGTCCTAAGTGGGTTGTAAGATAGAGAATCAATTCACGTTCATTCTAAATCGTGGTTGTCGAACCTTCTCTCCAAGACCTATTAGACTTTATCCAACAAACCCAAGACGCACGAGAACTGAAACGTGCTTTAGCGGTGAAAATGACCTTGCAAGGAACACTGCAAAAAGAGATCATGGCACTGCTACAAGTGACCTCTGGATTTATCAGCAAATGGAAAGGAAGCTATGAGCAGCAGGGAGCGAAGGGCACTATCAACTTAACCGGGAGTATTTAAATTTAAGCACTAAGTAGGTTCTGTTCTCTATTGCGTATCCTTTTTCGCTTCGATCACCGTTTGAATCGCTTCCGGCACATCGGAAAGTCATACCCAGTCAAGCGCTCAAGCTCATCCACGGTCGTTAAATAATCCTTGTAGCTCTTTCTCTGAATCCCTGTGATGTTGGGCATATTTACCGCAATCACCCGCGTCTTCTCAGTCACCCCTCGATTACCCAAACCAGGACGATCTAGCACCACAGCGATCTTCCATAAAGTCGCTGGAACGCTCACTTTATTTTTGCCGATCTCAGTAGCAAAGCCTTTTGTCCCAGTTCCCCCGGTTCTGTCGCAAAGATTTTAGAGTGACAAACGAACGGGTCTCGTTCATATTGTTTTAAGCGATTACTCCGAAGAGTTCATTGATAAATCTTGCTTGAGATACACTATTCCCCTGATTGATTCCTCTCACTTGTCCTTTGCGCATCATCGCCATTGCCTCTATTCCGCACAAGGTTCTCCTTGCCGTGTTGAACGACTGAAATCCCAGCATCGGTTTGACAATCCGTTTGATGTTCCGGTGGCCTTGCTCAATGACGTTGTTCAAATACTTGCGCTGCCGCAATTCGGTCTCGGCTTTCAATGTCTTGTTTTGCTTTAATTCATCCATCGCCACGAGATACGCAGCATTTTTATCCACGCTAATCACGCGGGGAGTTTGAGTATGCTTTGCTCCCAGCACTTTGCGAAAAAACCGTGCCGCCGCCTTCCCATCCCGTTTCGCACTCAGCATGAAGTCCAACGTGTTGCCCTCCGAATCCACCGCTCGGTACAAGTATTTCCACGCTCCTCGGACTTTGATGTACGTTTCGTCCACGCGCTATGAATCATTCGTGGGATTCAAGAATGGACGGATGCGTTTGTCTAGTTCTGGCGCGAATTTCAAAACCCAGCGATTGATAGTCGAATGATCCACCTCGACTCCGCGCTCTTGCATCATTTCCTCTCAGTCTCGGTAGCTCAGGGAATAACGATGAGTCCAGTCCTGAAGGCGGGTCTCCCGCCGTAGGGAACTGGCGAATCCGAAGGACAATACCACCGCACGTTCAGCAAGATGATTTCAGGGAGAAAATGATGCCATTTGAACAGAGAGTTCGCCGTCATTTTGAGCAGAATCAGAGGAAATTGGGCTTCCACACCCTACCATTTTTGCGACACAACCATGTCTGCTTCCTCTGATCCACTCCCCGATAAACAGTGTTTAAATCTATCGTCTGATGAACCAAGCAATACCCAATAGGTAAAAGTTCAGCCCTGAAACGAAGTCAGAAGTTGCAAGTCCACCCGGAACACACAAGAGTTAGTATCACTGCAAGGGTGAAAGCAAGCAGGACGCAGTTGTTGGTTTTTCTTTGTCAACCCAGCCTACAAGACTAGCAACCGCACTTATGCTTCAGGCGGTAAGATTGTGAGCCCATACTTCGGCGCAGCCGCTAGCAACTTATCGATCGCAGCCTGATCAGGCACAGGTGGATTGAGTGGATCAGCAACAGGGCTTCCAACCTCAGCAAAAAACATTTCTAGGCCCGCAGGAGTTACCCAACACAACATCCGCGCCCGCGTCGTTCCAGTATTTTTGAAGCAGTGTTTTTGCCCCTTGGGAGAATGCAAGAACGTACCAGGTGTTGCCAAAACAGTTTGGTCATCCAAGTAAAACTCGACTTCACCCTCAAGAAGGTAAAACGCTTCATCTTCACGCCCATGAATATGCGGGGGCGGACCAACTTCAGGATTACAGGCAATTTCAAACAGCGCATATTGCCCCTGAGTGTTCTGCCCCAACGCCTTAAAGGTGACAGCGTCTCCGGCAACGGTCAAGACATCGCCTTCTTGAGGCATTATGACGATTCCTTGCTGATTGAGAGTCATCTCAGTTCCTCATTTCTTCTAACAACTGGTTGCGGGTTTCGCCCTCTAGATGAATTTGTCTAAAAGCCTCTGGCTTGAATTTCCATCGACTCAAGTAAAGTGACACAAGCCTTTTGAGTTTGACAAGAATTGGAAGAATGATGGCTCA
>JAESFQ010000262.1_pt1 | contig 18952 bp, 16 predicted proteins | sample 9269431 | NCBI WGS metagenome assembly JAESFQ01 (sample SAMN14502588, study PRJNA617103) | algae metagenome | isolation source: Plectolyngbya sp. WJT66-NPBG17 and co-occurring heterotrophs from well... | place: USA: Mojave Desert, Joshua Tree National Park, California | collected 2006-08-06
AAACGCCAGAGGACGCAAACAGTGAGCATGCCGGCACAAGTACAGGCCAGGCTTATCGCGGTGCCAGTAAGGGCCAGCGAGCTCAATGTCGGTGAGGCTTGGCTTTTACGCGTTGGCGTGGCTAAGTACAGGGACCCAGAAGCAAGTCCAATCCGGACGAATAGCATGTCGCGTATTTTGCGAAAGTAATGATGCGATGCTGGGGCACGCCTGGGATGTCGGGCACGTTGGTGTTCGCTTGCAGCTTGGGCGTTATGAACTTATCTCCAGGGCTGTTAGCTTTGAGGCCCGGAACGGCGGTTGTGGATCATGTGCCGGACGCTTCACGTCGAAGCCGCGATTTGGTCTCTGATCACTGATCATCCAACTCCGCATTCCGCTCCCACGAAATGTCAGCAACATGCGTCAGAGCCAGACTCCGATGACTTGATGCATTTCGATGTGGAAGTATGCGTACAAGACCTTGGTCCCAAGGCTGCCCTTGACGCTGCCAGCCCCTATTGCTCGTTCGAATTAGCGTTGGGAAATTCGACCGCTTCACCATGTTGCGGTTCTACAGTGCCCCGGTACTAGGTATGTTCCTGTTGGCTTCTGCTTTGGGTCCTTTGCAGCTACATGGCTGGTTTCACCCGCGTTGCTTCTGTCTCGGTAGGCGCAGCGGTGGCTTGCAGCCTCAGCCCTGAACGACCGCGTCAGCTCCGAGCGGGAAACACTGGAATCCACGAAGTAAAATCAACACCATCGGCACTGTCAGAAGTGAATCACCGAGGTGTCAAGACGCCAAGCAGCCAGCAGTTTCTTCGCATACGTAGGCGATGAGTTATCGACACATCGTCGAGGAGCTACTGGAACGCAGCGGTCGCTGTAGGTATTTACGAGGGCTAGTCATGAGTTGTGGCACGAAAAGTAAGCGCCTACCGCCCTAGACTCTCACAACAACTGTTTCACATCCACGCGCTTTGCCATCTTACTGCCTCATCTGCTCTTGTGCACATTTTGCTTCTCGCACATAACCGACAATGAGTGTGTTCCCTCGTTTCGCTTGTTTTCCTCAGCACCGACAAAGGCCCTTTTCGCCTGTACGGTAATCTCGGAGCAATCACGTGCTGCATGCTACACTGCCACTCCTAAATTTGTTGCTTGATCGACCTTCCAAGCATGGCATACCGTGTGCAAAAGGCCCCAGAAAAATCTGGGGTAATACAACGAGGATACAGAACCGGTTGTAGCAGGTTATCATACGATCCCAATTCCAAATCCACGGATGCTGCGCCTCAGCTCTAGAGCCCATCGAGAACAACACGAGCGGAGCAATTGAGGTTTATTGTACAGTCAGAACAGGGAAAATCTTAGTCACGCTCGACCCAAATGAGGCACAACATTTTGCGCCATTGTAGTTCACGCCAATCACTTGACATAACGGCCTTTCTACACCTCCGCGAGGTTCGTATTCAATCGAGGAGTGCTCCGCCCTCCTCTTTTGAAGACCATCGTCGATCACATTGATCTGCGGAAAGGTTGAAGTTGGTGAACGTCTTCGCTTTATAGCTGTCTGAGCGTCATACCTTGTCTTATCTCCTTTAGTCGTCGCATGTACCTACCTCTTTGGGTCCTACCTTTTCCCAGTTCTTACCGTTTGGGCTAGCTGGCCCCAAAGCAAAGAGATTGGAGGTCTTGCAATCTCGGAGCATATCACCAGGTGGTGTTGACTTTTCTCTAAGACCCCCCTATGGCTGCTGGGAGCTAGAGCCGTTCAATGGAACCACGTAACATGTCGACACCAGAGAGGATCTCGTAAAGAGCACTTCCTTTGCATAGGTTTAGCGGGAGACTGGAGTGTGACTTCCCCGCATTTTTTCATTTCCTAGGGTGCATACTCTATCCATATGAGTGGTTATCTGGTAGTTGCATTTAGCCTCACATATAGTATCCCAGTCGCACACTGCAGCACCAGACGTTACTCGCTTCGCCAGCGACATCCTTTTCTCCGCAATTTCTCTGTACCCTTCGAGTGGCCGAGATGGCATCTTCATATGCTGCAAACGACGGTATATTGTGCGATGAAAAAAATGTGCTGCTACATGGCCTTGCCAACTGCATGGAGAAACACATAAGACAGCGAACTCATCAATAGCCGGGCAGGCATGTAGACACAGTAGAACCGTCATTCCACATAGACACACGCGTCTCTCCAGCACCTCTCAACCGCCACGATGTTGATTCTCAAACTCATGTCCATTGCCACCCTCCTCGCAATCACATTCGCACAATCCGTCAACACCACAATCCGTTACATGCCCTTTGGTGACAGCATAACCGAGATAATTTGCTGGCGCTCGAAACTCTGGCAGCGCCTACAAAGTACCGAATGGGCAACCGTAAACTTTGTCGGCAGCGGCAAAACAGAGAACAACTGCCGAGACACAAAATACGATCGCGACAACGAAGGACACTCTGGCTTCCTTGCCATTGATATCGCAAACAGAAACCAGCTTGATGGGTGGCTGAAGACGAATCCGGCGGATGTGATTACGATGCATCTAGGTACGAATGATATCGTGCAGCAGAACAAAGCGGTGGGAGACATTATTGCAGCGTTTACGAAGCTGATTGGTAGTATGCGAACGGCTAATCCGAGGATGAAGATTGTCGTAAGTGTATCTTCTCTTCTACTTGCCTATAAGACGTCCCTGACTTCATCTTCGTCTTCTCGTCTCATCGCATACTTACTCTACTAGGTCGCGCAAATCATCCCCATGGGGTTCGGCAACTACAATACCAAGATCCAAGACCTGAACCGCGCGATTGTACCGTGGGCCCAGGGTCTCAACAGGACTGAAAGCCCAATCTGGGTTGTGGACCAATACACAGGGTTTAGTGGGAGCGCGGACTTGAGGGATGGTGTTCATCCGAACGATGCAGGGGATGCTAAGATGACAAACGTGTGGTATCCGGCGATTGTGAGAGCTTTTGGAGCGGCGAAGGCTGATGGAGTTCGTGGAGCTGCGGTGGCTGGGACGGCGTTTGTTGCGTAGATCGGGGAGTATGCAAGGGGGTACAAGAGCAAAGGATGGTGTGATACTGGGTGGTGCCCACGGGGTGTGGTAGCTATATCACGAGTTCACGCCCGGTTATGCTGCTTAGCTACGCATCGTATAGTACGTTGAGAACTGGACTTGTTGGCATAGTATGTCGCGACCAGTGCAAACCACAGCACGTGACACTAGCGCCATGACGAGACGCTAAAATCTTCGTGGGGCAACGGCGCCCAAATTGTCAACTCCCCGACCCGGGAAGGCGCATCAACAAATAACAGCACTCTTGCATGCCCACCGCCTGCAACGCCACCTCTTCACACACAGACACTTTAGTGCTGCATGCTTTCATCTCATCGCTGATCATCCAAAACAAACTCTTAAACGTCGGCACATATATATCCGCCATGGGAGAATCAAGGTACCACGCCCGAGGGGTTAGGCTGCGGCCCATCCGCGCAGACATGGCTTCACACCACGACCAGGCGCTGACAGCAACACGTCGACAGACAAGAACTCGTCGCCTGGTTGAACAACCTTCTCCAGCTCAACATCACTAAAGTCGAACAATGCGGCACCGGGTACGTCACGCGCGCCGAAGTATAGAGGGGCATCGCCTGGACTGCCTCGAGAAGCAAGGATACGTACTGACGTGGTGGACAGAGCAGCACTGTGCCAGGTCTTCGACAGCATATTCTGTAAGTCGCTCACCTCTCCTAGGCGCGAGGCGAGATTAAGACTAACAGCGTGCAGACGATGTGCCCATGTCGCGAGTCAAGTTCAATGCGAACACTGAGTATGCCTACTTGCAGAATTTCAAAGTATTACAGAGTACGTTGATCCTTGCACTATCGGTATCAGGTAGCCGTCGCTGACAATGTCAGACACGTTCGCCAAGCACCAGATCGACAAGCCTATCCGAGTCGAGTCTCTCGTAAAGTGCAAGATGCAGGACAACCTCGAATTCCTCCAATTCGTCAAGCAATACTGGGATCAGCACTTCCCCGGCCACGAATACGACCCCGTCGCCCGCCGCAAGGGCCAGGGCGGTGTTGCTACCGGAGCCGCTCCCGCACCCCGCGCCGCCGCCTCGACTGCCCGAAGAGCACCAGTTGCAAGCAACACTGCCGCGCCCAGGACACGTACACCGCTGGCTTCTGGAGGAGGAGCTGCCAGTGCTGCTCTGCGCGAGGAGAACACTGCTCTCAAGGAGACCGTCACTGGCCTCGAGCGCGAAAGGGACTTTTACTTCAGCAAGCTGCGCGACATTGAGCTGCTGATCCAACAAGCGATGGAGGCCGATCCCGAGCTGGAGAAGGACGAGGGCCTACTCAAGCAGATCCAAAACATTCTCTACTCTACCGAAGAGGGCTTCGAGATCCCGCCAGAGGCTGAGGGTGCTGAGGAGGAAACGTTCTAGACGGGCGATAGTGCTCCCCTTGATACTCCGGTCAATGCGAAGAAAGCCGAGCTCCATAATATTATACAAGCTGCCCATGCGTTGTTGGAAGCAGCTGCGGCAACTCGATCTATGGACACTACTCAGTCTGTGGGGCTCGATGGCTCTACAGAGGGTACTGAATCTAGTGAACCTCCCGAAGCTCCTGTGTCTCTGAAGCCATTCGCGTCTGGGAAGCCTTGCAAATTTCCAGGATCTTTTCTATTCCTGTCAAAGCCTACTCTAGTTGCGCAGTCTGCTGAGTCGTCGGAGAGTGAAATGTTCTGATGTGGGTACAATCATGATTGCATTTGGAAGCGAGGATACCACTTTCTGGGAATTTACTTCCTATTGTTCAATACACGAGTTTACGAGTAGTGCCCAACATTCACGTGTGTTCTTGATATGTGAGCGTTGTTTCAATATGGAGATACTAACAATCACGAAGTCTGCAAATCTTGTGTACGGGGAGCTTCATTGTACATGTGGTAGTATTTGAGATCTTGGATTCCTTACTTGTTAGCACCCAGTAGCGCACTATCTTCCCTTCTGCTCGCCTCCTCGTTCACGGCGTCGAACATTGTTTCTCGTCCGTGAGTCTGTTACTCCATTGTCTCCGCCTAGCCTATAGCCTCTCTACTATGACACTCTCTCTTCTTCCTAGGACTCACACTCTTCGTCTTCTTCGTCATGCTCAGGCCACTCCGACACCATATCCGCAACAAACTTGAGATCCATCAAGGCGCCAGCGAACGGCAGCACATTCGTCTGATGACTAGGCCCCGCATCCAAGAAGCCGTTAGCCGCACATGCTAAGCGTGAGAAACTGGGCTGAGGGCCATCTGCTTGTTTCTGCTTTTGTTAGCAGTTGCTCTTATCCTTTTATCCTCATGCCCTCTAAACCTCTCGATACGGAAGCCAGGAAAACACTCTGAAAGTAGAAAAAGACAGGGTAGCCAGGAGTAAGGAGAGCACATACAATCTCCGCACAACAACTCCATCCACTTGCATCTCGCTCAACACTACACTTCGTTATATTCGCCACGGGAGTCGCGGATACACAGCCTAGACCTGTTGTACTGGCTGTGAGCGAAGAACAGCATATATCGGTCCATCCTCCACCTGAGCCCCAGGTTTGGCAGAAGGAGAGAGGTTGTGCGGAGGGCTGTGCGAGGATTGTGGGGGAAAAGGTGAGGAGGAGAGAGAGGAGGGACATTGTTGATTTGGGGGCGTTTGGGCGGATATATGAAAGAGTTTGGTCTATATGTCGAGACGGAAGACGGTTTCTCGCGTTATAACTATTAGAGAGAGAACTTCCTTTATACTCACATTTGCTTTTTCTCATTCACGCATTATATTCGTACGACGCGCTGCGTGGCATAAAGTCCTCATCGCGTCTTCTCTTCCGCGTTTTCCTCGCAGCGCACAACGCAGCGGGTAAGCTCTCTTGATTCGTAAAACGGCTCGCGCGGATGTAGTCAAGGGACGTAACGTGGTACCCAGCCTTCCGATCGGGATACGGGAGCGTAGGTGGTTTGATCAGATGATTTGGTTGGAAATTTGATTGTGTGATTTTGTGTGCTTAGAAGGTAGGTTTTAGGTGTGGTTTAGTAGCCTGTTTTGGGTTTGCTGAGGTGCTATGCCATAATACGAGATGAACTTGCTTCTGTCTCTTAGATGCGGAAGATTGTATTCTGTGTTGATATATTCTTGGGAGGTAGCGAGGAACACAGTCGACGGCATGCATTCGACCAACCAGGACAAGTGCTGTGTTGTGCTAATCTTACTAAAACAACCAAAATCGGCACACTGTTCACATCACCCGTTCCAGCATCCATCTTCCACATCTCTACCAACAGAAAAAGCAGTCCACAGGCTTACGCCTCGCCTCACGCACAGACTGCATACCCACTGGATCTCCCCCCATCATCATCCCCTCGTCCGCAGCCTCGACACTGCGTCTGCAATCCCAACTCGGGTTACTCGGGTCCGCAGGCTCCTGTTTTCCCCCATCTCAGTTAGCTCTCGCATCCCCGTACCTCGAGTTAGAATACGACATTACTTACTACTTCGAGACAACATGCCCAGCCCCTAGGGTAAATCTCCGCGGTGCAGTCTGTGACGTTGGCGACGGGGACGGGGGCGTCGCATGGTTGGCCGCGGGAGAGGAGTTCGGGGCAGCAGACGTCTTTGTAGGTTGTGCCGTAGTAGGTTTGGCAGAGGCTGAGAGGTGGGTCTGTTTGTGCGGTGGTTATGGAGAGGAGGGGGGAGAGGATGGCGAAATCGGTGAGGGGGGTTGGGGAGTACATTGTTGGTTGTTGTTGGGTTATTTGGGCAGGATGTAAGTTTTGGTTAAGAGATTGAAGAGAGGAATGGTGGATCTTTATGTTTGATGGGCATGGAAAAGAGGTGGCATTGTAATGCTGTGTTGTCTCTTTACCCCGCTAACTACTACAGTTCACATGTACTCCAAAAGAGTGACAGAGACATGGAACATGACATCCGGTATCTGCTCCCAAGTATAGTTTGCTACGCACACATGCTATACGTCATGCTCACAACTGTGCCTGAGCAATGGCGGCGGCCATATTACCGCTCATAGCATTGGAGCTGAAGTAGATGTTGTAAATGTCCAATAAGTCCTGCAACGTCATATCGGAAGTGACGACTCCACTCGGTCCGTGGCCAAACAGAGGTCCAGATTCGGTGTAGTTGAGAGGTTGCTGGTTTACATGTCAGCTCACTGACAGTACTATAATGGCAGCTGAGGGACGCTTGTAAGAGATGCGAAGCTTACCCTCTCGACGCAGACAGCCCAACCAGTAGGATAATGTTTGGTAGAGCACTCAGTGAGGTTGCTCACGTACTCAATATCGGTGCAAGGCGCATTCACACCGCGACTGATGACGGTGTGGCAACATGCGTCCGTATAATCGGTGCCGTAGAGAAACTCGCAGATGGTCTCATCGGACCCTAGTTGAGCGGTGGCGGGGAGTGTGAGAGATGCTGCGAGAGCCATAATTGGGGTAGACAACCGCATGGTCAATGTACGAGACGAGTATTGGGAACTTGTGTCTAGCCGTCTAAGAAGAAGTGTTGCCTGTGATGAGATGATGTGCTTGCGAAGTGTGATGTGGCGTGTCTTCACGTACTCTTATTTGTTACCGGAGATTTGACCTGACGTTGATTGGGATGAGTACATGCTGAATGAGAGTGCTGATGCATTGTATACGGAATGGCGCAATTCTTCTTCCCGATGGATACCCGTGGGTGTTCCCTCGGATGGAGATGGCAACTCGCAGAGTCCCATGTACATGAAGGTCTGCTGAGCGATGAAAGGCAAGTAGACTTCTGGTGAAACTCTGGAATGACAGCCCAGAGGGAAGATGACGAGAAAGCGGTATGATAGTCCCATCTACCAATGGTTTCGCTCTCCTATACATGCAGTTAGCTCAAAGGGCATCTCCTAGACCTTGAACGATTTCCCAGATGGTTGTCTTCTCTTTAATAGGCAGCTTGCCGTCAGTTCCTCTTTACCCGAGGGCCGTTTGCAGACATTGATTAATCATTCAAGCAGCATAGTTGCCGAGCTCTCAATCGTTGACGACTACACGGGGTGTCGGGATTTTCGATCTATTATAGGTGTTCATGCAGCTGGCCGCCGCTTCAGATGATCAGTTCTGAGCGACAGACGAAGTGCATCCCTGGCGACACAAAATGCGGGCCGACATCGCTTGCATTGGCTCCGCGAATGAGCCGAATACCTCAACAACATCGAGAGATAAAGCATGAAGTGAGTTGTCTCATCTAGCCACTACGACTTTGACAATTACTCGTGATGGTAAAACAGTGGAGTTATGGCGGGTATGAGACGACGTTCCGACTAGGTCCAAATAAGACTATTACTGCAAGCCTACCTAAGCATGAGAGCCTCCATGCTGTGCAACAACGATCGGCTAAGGCGGATTAGGATAAGGGATCTGTTGTTCGTATATCCCGTAGTGTGAGTCAAATGTCACCTCTAGCGAGTCGGAGAGAAGCCCTCGCCGCAAACTTTCCAACTATGGTGTAGGCTCGCAGCTACGGACTGCGTGGCGAAGGATTGGAGTGATGATTATTTCGAGAGGCATGAGAACACGAGATTGAGGAGATGGCAAATTTCCTCGGCTGACATTTGAATGCCGTCGCCTGCTGCTCAATCGGACGAGGGGAACTTCGAGGCAATCATCAGCTTACTGGCCTGACATTGTGACAATTATAACCAGGGGCAAAATTGATGGATGTGATAAAGAGTGTATTGGCTAATGGCCCGCGGCTCTCGTCACATCAGTTGCAGCTTGCTCCAATGCGGGTTCGGAGCATTGTGGGGGAGGATTGTCTCCCCATCGTTGCTGCTAGTGGCTTGGCGGCTGCGCTAAGAGGTTTAACGTGTCCAAGGCGCGTCCGGCTTGCTTGATCAACACTCGCCGCATCTCCTCATAGCATGCATCTCCAGCTAGCCGCCCAAATCTGGTCTGGATTGACAGACCTCACCGGAAATATGGCGACCGAAGTCGAGACATGCGCCCACGTGTGCTGTGTGCAGTACCCCGCATCATGTTGACCCCTCCTGCCACCATAGCTCCCTAGCTAGCTGTGGGCGATGCCGGGCCCTATGCGTTACTATATGTGTAGAACGCGCCGCCAGCTTGCTTCAGCGCTGTAAACTGCTGTTTTCCTACCTCTCTTAAGCCAATTGCCATACCTTATCAATTTCCCGTCGTCGCCGCGCTGAAAGGAGCTATTGCACACCCCAGACCATCATGTCCGACTGGTCCGACCTCACCGCGGCTCTCAAAGGAAGCTTGGACAAGCTCTCCAAGCTCCTTCAATCCGATGAACAGCTCAAAGCCTTCACGACATCGAATGCCATTGACAAAGACGTGACTTTCGGCATCAAGTCAAGCGGCTCGGACAATACCCTTCTTGTCACAGTCACCAACGGCGGCGCGAAAGCCAGCACTGGCACCTCCAAGGATGCCGTATTCACGCTTTCTGCTCTCCCGGAGCAATGGGAGCAGCACTTCAAGGAGGTTCCGGCTATGCCGTACCAGAGCTACTGGGCAATGTGCGGCACGAACACCAAGCAGAAAGGCATTGAAGTCCTAGGTGACCAGACAGCTTTTGCGCAATGGACTCATGTATGGAGGCGCGTCCTTGAGCTTACACACGACGCGCACTGTGGGCCGATGAAGGAAGACGAGCAACCCGAACCTGAGCGAGATTTCCTTACCGGAAAGTACTTGTACCTCGAGGCTCCAGTATGGGGCAGATGCAAGACGTTCTACGAGTACTCTGGTGAGGGCAAGCAACCCGTTGTCTTCTTACATACTGCTGGCAGCGATAGTCGGCAATATCATGGTGTCATGAACGACGCCAAGATGCGCAAGAAATGTATCATGTACGCATTCGACTTACCGGGACACGGACGAAGCTTTCCGTCGAAGAACTATTCCCCGGGTGCGCATACAGTTACCGAAGACAGCTACGTGGGAATCATCACAGCTTTTGTGAAGGCTCTAGGTCTGCGAAGGCCAATCATTTGTGGTGCGAGCATGGCTGGCCAAGTCTGCCTAGCAGTCGCGATCCGCCATAGGGAGGTAGGCGCCGCAGGTGTAATTCCATTACAAGGGTATGTAAAGACTTTTGGCGAAAGTAATCATGCTAACAACTACAGTTCTGAGTACTACAGCATGGAGCGACAATGGTACGATCGCTCTCCAGTCGTTAACCAGTCGCTGTTCAACCCAGAGTCGATCTATGGCGTATGTGGAAGAGAATCTTGAGCAAAAGAACGGCTACTGACGTCCGGTAGATGATGTCTCCAACTACACCTCACGCGAACAAGCAGCTTATATGGCACACATATAGCGCACAAGCCTACGGCGTAAGAACACTCATTAGTCTTTACACCGGCCCCATCTAACACATGCACAGATCTTCCACGGCGACCTCGACTTCTACTTTGGAGGTTGGGACGGACGTTCGCGCGTAGCTTCGATCGATACCCAGAACTGCCCCGTATACATGTTGACCGGCGAGTACGACTGGACCAACACCCCAGAGATGGGACAGAAGACGGCAGACAAGATCCCAGGAGCGATGCACAAGGCGATGCCGGATCTCGGTCACTTCCCGGCTACCGAAAACCCGGCCAAGTTCATACCTCATCTCATCGAGGCGATCGATCATATACAGAAGGTTAGGTCGGATAACCTGAGTACCATGCGGTTGGGTGACGGTACGGATTGAGACGCACGTCGTCAAATAGCCTGGAGTATAGCGACGAAGCTTATCTACAAGCGCATATATCGACTTAATATTCTCAATTCGCTCACCTTTCCTTTCGCAACGTGTACCAATCCTTGTCCCAGTTCTCTAAGCTTGTCCTCCACTTTTTTTGGTTTCCGTCGTGAGTGGTTCGCGCCTCACGTTCGCAGGTATGCCCAATCCACCTTCACATGCCACAGTTCAGCCAGATGTTCCACATGGACGCGTCCAGACGTCACTGCCTCTTGTTCGATTATCTGAGCTTTGTTGTTGCGTCTACACAGCAACCAAGTTCACTCCTTCCCAACCAACAATTAGAGCTTTCTCTGCTACTCACATTCAAACTCCACATGCCACAATACCAACCGAGTACCACCCCTGATCTATTTTTCCACTATCGCTAATGGAAACCCCCAAGCCCCCTCCCGACGGCAACACAGACACTGAAGCCTCCGTCGATAACTTCCTCGAAGAGGAATGCAGTATCTGTTTTGAACCGTACAGCGACACGAACCCGCCATACACGATTTCTTCTTGCCGCCATGTTTTCCACTCTCGCTGTCTTAACAACTGGGTCTATAGTGATCGGTCTCAACAAACCACCTGCCCCCTGTGCCGTCGCAATATTGTGTTCGACTACTCCAACTATACACCTTCGCTCATAGAGGGAGAGGAAATTTTGGCTGAAACTTTTGCAACTATGAGCATGGCTGGACTGTCACTATATCTGTCGAATGACGGCAGCGTAGATTTGCAGGGAGCTCACCACACTGCTACTGGGCTGTTGAGCTTGAACCCCAGTAGCCAGCATCTACAGCAGGCTCATATAAATTCCGCCGCTGCTTCTGCTGCCGCTATTCTGCAGCGTGCGCATGCACTTCGAGCTGAGAACGCACCACAACCGTTTCGCTCTCAAGAGCTGAACCCATTTTCGCGACCCCCTAACTTCTTCCCACCGCCCCTCTCCATTCCACCGGACACCTTTGTGCGAGACGATCGGCCGTTTTATACTAATGCACGATATCCACGCGACATCGTCAACGTCTTCACACCGCTCTCTCATCACCTCGGCGGCTCAACGCCAACTCTCCCTCCTGTACATGACGCCTACGACAACCCCGCAGCCCACCATAACGACCGACGAGTGCGTAACCATTATGGTCCTCTTTCCATCCGTTCCAACGGACGGAACATTCCACAATCGCCAACGCAAGTCTCGTCGCCCGTTCGTAATAACAATTATCCCATTATGGGAAGCCCCCCATGGAATGGACACCCTGCGTATGACGGTGCCAATACCTATGGAAACACATATGGACAGTATCCAAATGAGCGTTCAAATGGAAGTCTACTCGCACGGCCAGATGAAGCTGGCCGATCAAACGCGGTACCTCTGCCAAATGGGGGTCAAATCAGAAATCAGGCCCCCCTGGTTGGGCGTCAACGGCGCTGGGCTAGCCTTGTCCCAGGTGCGATACAACACGGTTCTGCTCTTCAAGGTGAAGTGGATATGGATCGCCCGGTACAAGACGGTAGAAGCAGAGGAAATAGGGATACGGAGAACGGAGACGAGAATGATAACGATAATGGGGAGCGGAGGAGGATGGCTGAAAGAGGCTCTGGGCATGGACCTGCATCTGCACGTAGCCCTGAGCCTGTCTCTGACTCTGACTCTGAAGCGGATGTCCAGTCAGGAAATGAGAGTAGGTAACGGGAGAAGGTCGGAAGATGACGAAATAGCGAACTTGGGCTGCGTAAAGCACTGACCAATAGATTTGAGGGGCTTTATTCATTGATTGGGCTGAAGACGATCGAACCCGCAACGAGAGATTCAGATATCTAGACAGAGACGTACAATCAATAAACGCATCTCACACGCATCTCGCTCTTGTTCCAAGGGGTATCATGATCATATTATCCTTCCAAACTTCATAAAACTCCTCCAATACCAACAATGCCATACTCCAATGCCTATATTACAAGCCCAAGACTCATGCCAATCTCCGCCTACCTAATCTTATCAATCCTCTTCTTCGCAATTTTAATCTTCCCATCCACCCTCTCCACATCCTCCTCAAACAATCCCAGCATGGCGTTCTGCTCCACAATCTCTGTATTAATCTGAACGCCCATCTCCTTCATGCGCCTGACCACGGTGGTCAAATCGACAAGATCCTCATCCTGCTCCCGGATGATTTGCTGTTGTAATTGCAAGACACCTTCATTGTCCAGTTCTCTTGTTTTGTCCGTTTCTTGTGCTGGCCCACCGCCTAGGACGCGTCGACTAGTGGAGGCATGTTTTGATGCAGAGGAGCCTTTGAAGAGACCTGCTTTTTGGCTTTCAGTTACGGCGGCGGAAGAGGTCGAGGGTGTGGATGAGGAACCGGACATGGCGGCTTTGACGGCCATGCTGTTTAGCACGGAGTCGAGGCCGTCGCGTTCTTTGCGGAGACCGCTTATCATGTCTTTCCTTCGTCGGATTTCGCCATCGCCGAGTTTTTCGCCGGACCAGTCGTCCGATTTGCTTCCGTTTCCACCGAGGCGGCTGAGTCCTTCGTCTAGGGCGGAGATGAGGATGCCGGCTCGAACGAGGCTCTTTTTTGCGTTGGCTGCGGCTTCGTGTTGGGCAGTGGCTGCCGTGGCTTGTTCGCGTTTCGTCAACCAGCGGCGTGCATCTTGGAGATTGGACTTGAGCTCTGAGTGCTTGTCTAACCAGTCTGAACTATCCCGTACTCTGTCTTTGCCGAATTGCGAGCCGGGGAAGCCCGTGGTTTTCTTCCCGTTGCTGCCATCTCGATCGCCTAGTTCGAGAAACTGCTTGTAGGCTTTGGACACGCGCCATCGGCCGTCTTCTGCGCTTTCTATTGCTCGGAGGTAGGCTTCTAGACCTACTCGTCGCTTCTCGATGGCTTCTGGCGAGCCTGCGGTGTTTCCTATGCCGAGGAAGCCACCGAGCCAGGATTTCGGTGGCAGGGGCGCAGGCGGCGCGGAACCGACTTCTGAGCGTAAGGCGGAGTCGAGGGCGGAGAAGTCTGAATAGCGTTTCTGTATGCTGGTCGCAGCACGAGGGAAGGGATGTTCGATCTTGATGGTGTACGAGGTGTAGGCCTTGCCATATTCAGGCGTTTGATCCTGTGCCGTCGGTATTGAGATCTTGAGGGGCGCCATATTCGCGATGTACGTGGACAAGTTCTGGAGGGTAAAGGTGCTGTTGGTGGTGCGGCGGTAGGCGGCCGTCCTCTGTTAGGCCGATGCCTGGCGCGGTCGCGTGCACTCGATTCGCGACAATGGCGTTGTTTTGCTGGCCTAAGCTATTTGTATGCGCGTAATATCCTTCTATTTAGAGAGGCAGGGAGCAAGACGCGCCGAATGGAATAAGCAAAAAGCTCTCAGGGCAGCATCCAGGGTCCATGCCATGATTGACGTCGTTGCATGCAGCCGCGGCACGCTAGTGCCACGTGCGTCACTTGAGGTTTGCCCAACACCATGACTACTATCACCAGCATGTTGTTTCACACTAGATGGCCACCGTTGGCTCAAGGATCAGACCAACAATTCGCAATACTACTTCATGCCAACCATGCTATTATGCGTCGCTAGCCACATGTCCTCGCGATTCAATTTGCCTGGATCCTCAACTCCCTAGGATTATGTCCGGTCGTGCATCGGTGATGGATCGCTATGTACATGAGAAACCATCCCTTCTGGATCCATGTTAGCTCGATTCGTAGTGTTTGGCCATTCGCAGCCCGTTCCAGTCTCTCACTATGATGAGCGTACTACTCCATGCGCAGGCCATGCATCACGGCTCCGAGATTCACGACCCGGTATAGCAGCCATCTCGTGACACGGCTTCATGTCGTCAGAACAAGAGTCATCTAACTATCGTAAAGATGCATTTCCCGTACATCGCGTCCTCTTTGGTGTTGTCTCTCCTTGATGCAAAGATACCATGAACCAGTGCCTACTCATCAGCCGATCTTCTCTTCTCAGACGTTGCAACCCGCATATACCGCTCAACATGACATCGGTATCCTATCAGGAAGAGTCTAAATAAGGGGCATGATAGCGACACATTGTATTGTCGGCGATTGGCGTAATGCATCCTCAGCGTGCTGTGGTGCCGGTACAGTTCAGATATCCCATGCATTGCATACAACTGTCGCTGACATCTTCCTAGACATTACCTTCGATAGTAATGTGCAATAAAAGAACCTGAGCTATTACCATCGATCGCATACCTTGACGAGGAGCACGCGATAGTGAATGCTTGAGGAGTCTCGAACGTTTCGCCGCCTTGCCGGAATGAGGAGGGCTCTCCCCACCAAGTATTTATACCGTGCATGCCCAAGCGACACGACTCCTCTCCTCTGCGAACTTAGAAGGCACTCGATGACAACGATGACGACGACCTCAATGACCATGGCGCGTTTTTATCTTCCCGCGGAATTGGAGGACATGGTAATCCGTTTCTACGTCAACACGTATGGCGTCCGTGATGCGTGGAAGATTCGCGCAGTTTGCAGTAAGTTCTCCAGCGGTGGGCATGCATATATGTCTCTTCAGAAATACGTCTAGTCTCTAGGCGACGCACGCATGAGGATAACGGGAGCGGCTGAACTGACTGTCTCTGTTTAGGGCGCTACAAAAACTTCGCCGACGACGAAATCTTCGCGAGACAGCCTGTCAGTGCCTTCCTCCGTCTGAAGGAGAACAGCGCCCGCGTCATCCTCAAGAACATGCTCGGAACTCATCTCGCTCATCTCGCTCATCGATTATACAGGGGCAAGCCGTGCGCACCACACGACTTCCTTCCAAAGATCCTCAAGAACCGACTAGACTTTTTGCGTCGCGTCGGTACGATGGAGGATGGCCAAGAACTCGCATTTGCGCTCATGCTGGGTAACGTTCTGGCGAGTGCATGCAAGTCTGCATGGGATCTGGCGACATGTACCCCAACCAGCCGTGCGTTCGAACAAATCCTTCCGAGGTTCGACATCGTTGTCGGGAACGAGGCAGTGGAAGATATCGTTACCGCAGCGGCGGCCGGTGATCTCGAGACCATAAAAGCTGGTGCAGTTCTATACGGCGACGAGCATCTCTGGAACCCCTCGTACGCTTTCGGATATCCGCTCTCTGCAGCCGCAGGCGGCAATCACATGAAGGTCGTCGAATATCTCGTGGCATACTTCAGGGACAACTACCGCAAGTATCCTAACGAGAAATACGACGTTGCCTTCATGAAGGCCATCGATGTATCGCTGATCCGACGGAAATCTACAATGACGTTGCTCCTACTCGATGTCTACCACCATTACTTTCCCGTGGTCCCCAAACACCACTATGATAAATGGCTTGCAAAGGCGGTCATGGACTCGGACAAGCGCATCTATATTATGCTGAGGTCCACTCTTCGACACGACCCTGACGTTCGCCACGATATCACAGCCTTCGAGCTGGCTTGCAAGAGCGACAGCAGGTCCACGGTCCAATGGTTCTTCGACAACCGTATTCTCGGTATTAACCAAGGCTATCTCAAAGGCGATCTTACTATACAAAACCCTGTGTCCACTGCAGTAGAGGCAGGCAAGCTTGCTCCAGTTGAACAACTTCTCCGGCTCGGCGCACATCCCGATGGTGTACCCACTTGTCGCCCCTACGATCGCCCCCTCTGGCGGGCCGCGGTCAAGAATAACCTCGATATCTTTCGTCTGCTTCTGAAATGGGGCGCTGACCGTCAGGCAATCATTCAGCAGTGGGACTCCACTAGTAACGAATTCAAGTGTGAACGTTTTCCCATCTGGCTGTTACTTTGTCTCGGAGTCAAGAACACTCCCGGTTACTGGGATAACTTAGGGCGCCGTACCTATATTGAAACAGCTATGAGTGGTCGTAGCGTGTAGAGGAGGTTTTTGTTCGCGCACAAGTTTTGTTATTGCAGAGAACGTCGCGTTGGTCTGATGTCAATACCTCATTCGTCCGTGCACGCGCACGGACGGAGAGCACGACACAACGTTCAGTCAATACTGTAAACCGTGTGGTGCAAACTACCTTCTCTAGAAGTCTACTATATGTGTCTTCAACAACCGATAGAGTTGGATGTTGTCTTCGAACATGCGAAGTCTGAATACTCGGGCCTTTGATTGGGAAGTTTGTCGAGTACATGCGTCAATGCCTTGGAAAATTGGAGTACAGGGTTCGGTAGGTATTCGTGCAACATAGCACTAATGTTTGATTTTCAATGTAATGTTTCTGACTTTTGTTCCTACGCATTGAGGCTCCAAGTGTCAGTCCCACAACCTGCTCGCTCGCTCCCATGTCATCAGTCTCCTCATGTCTCTTTCGAGTATTCTGTGAACCCACATCGAACTCATATCACCTCATCGGTTACGACTACTTCATGCCCACGGTGCTGCAATTTGTCGCACACAAAACACCATTGACGACTGCCATGTGGTCAACAATGCAAACAATTCCAAATCTTCGCACAGATGAACGAGACGATTGATTCCAGGTGAGGTCGTCATCATAAGTAACCGTGACAACCGTTTGCAAACCGTCATTTGCTCAATTCGCAAGACCCCTACAATAATTACACGGTGAAGGATGATTACTAGCTCACCTTTACTTTGAGTACTATTTACAACAACAATCTCAACCAACGATACAACACCAACCTCTCTGTCTTTTTCTACCGTTCACAACTGCTTTTCCAGACACTACAGTCTGGAAAAAAGCTGACAAACATGCAGCTGCTCGACCTACCTCCAGAGATCTTCCAACGCATCATCGGTGTGCTCGTCAAGAAACATGGTCTGAAAGACGCGTGGAAATTGCGAGGAACAAGCAGTAAGAACAGAACACGTCCCACGGCGTTGATACAAGACTGACATACCATGACAATAGAGTCATTCCGCAACTACATCACCTACGAGATCCTCGCCACACCTTCTTTGTACGCATACAACAAGACGCCCGCCACCCGCGAGATCCTCAAGCGCAACCTAGCCGATTTCCTCTACGTGCGGAGTACCACGCTAAACGGCTTCGTGCGCACCCACGTACCGAACTTTATCCGCGATGTCTTAGTGACGTTAAGTCCATGGGTGACGACCGATGTGGCGTTGTGCATGCTGAGAAAAGCGCTGTGTGAACTCTTCGTTCGCAACCACACCGATGCACTCAAATGCGTTCTAACCGATGTCAACAAGTTGAACGGGACAGTTTTGCAAACCGTTTCGGTATCTGACACTGTCAATCTAGTTGCTGCGGCTGCTGCCTCCGGAAGCGTCGATGCGCTACGCCACCTCGCCGACAAGAATAGACCGTTGCTGTGGGTCAATTCCGCGTCGTTCGGATACCCGCTTGATGCCGCCGTGTACGCGGGACAGTTCAGTGTCGTCAAAGCCATTGCGCGACAAGCCATCACTAACCAACGCCACTCCGTCACTGACATTCCTCACGCAGAACATCTCGCATTCCGTACAGCGATATGCACAAGTATCAAACTCGGGCATGACGACATGACCAACTTCATGCTAAACACGTACATCTCAGCCTTTGGTCCAGCAACCGAGTGCCGCATGAAAGCCTGGCTCGACGCAGCCATCATCCAAGACAACGCATCCATCGTCACTCTCCTCCTCAGCACCTCCACGCAAGCCAATATATCAACAATCTACAACGCCTTCACAACAGCCTGCCGCCGCGTAAAGCCATCTCTCCTACCTCTCTTCTTCGCCGCTGGAATTCCAAACCAGCTATCACTCAACAGCGTCTACGGATCTACCTACCCTTTACTCACAGCCATCGACCGCGACTCCGCGCCTATCGTCAAACAACTTCTAAAACTAGGCGCTGATCTAAATGGACCAAAGTACCTAGCTGGTCTGGAGCGGCCCCTCAAGGCGGCGACGCGGTCTGGCAGCGGCAAGCAAGTAGCCCCGCTGCTGGCGAAAGGCGCTAATCCGTGGCTGGTTGTGAGGTCGGGGTGGAAGAAGATGGTGTTGAATAGGTATGCGCTTGAGACGAGGACGGGGATAGCGTTGAGAGAGGCGTTCTACATCTTCAGGGAGTATCGCATGGAGGTTGATGATGGTGGATTTCTCGCTGCTGCTGGGGAGGAGGAGGATGACGAGGAGGGAGAGGGTATGGATGTGGATATTTTGTG
>JAESFQ010000263.1_pt1 | contig 18945 bp, 12 predicted proteins | sample 9269431 | NCBI WGS metagenome assembly JAESFQ01 (sample SAMN14502588, study PRJNA617103) | algae metagenome | isolation source: Plectolyngbya sp. WJT66-NPBG17 and co-occurring heterotrophs from well... | place: USA: Mojave Desert, Joshua Tree National Park, California | collected 2006-08-06
GCAACTGCAAACTAAAGTGGACGAATTACTTAACGAATTGTCTCACGAAACTGTTGCTTCTCTCACTGGCTATAGCTTTATCCTTGATGCTCTATCTGTTGCGTCTATTCTTTAAATCGGTATGAAAGCCTGTCTTCCTCCCAGCCCAGCTTGGCTCGGTCAATACGAATTTGACGTAGCTGGACGGGTGGACAATCCCAATCCCCAAGTGACAGGTAAGCGCCCGATGAAGGAATTTTATTTGCTCGATGTCCTGTCTCCTTGGGAAGGTGAGAGCGATGTACCCTGGCAAACCCTGATTGGTGTGGATACCCAAGGAAAATGCTTTGACTACATCGGGCAGAATGCGATGAATATCACGCTGACTGCGTACATGCCCGTGGATCTGGCTAACGTGATCGCGTTTCAGAAATTTTCTCATCTATTGATGCACCCAAACGGAAAGGCTTGGATTGAAGCTCTTCTCAGGGTTGAAACAATAGATGAGGATGCTAAGGTGCCAACTAGTCCTGAACCGACTTGGTTAGCACCAGAAGATGCCTGGGCATTGCAGAAATTGGGCTACCAGATTCCAGCCGAGGCAAGAATTCTCGAAACGCTGACTCCCTACCAATTCGATTCCTAGCGATCGTCGAGTTCTGAGGGTGGATGCACCCGGTTATCGCAGCTTACTTGAGAAGCGTCGATTTTGTGGAATCCATCCTCAGTTGCTCTCCAAGCTTGAAGGATCTGAGTTAGCACTTTAACGCGGTAATCAGGATTACTTTTAGCCAACGCAACGATCGAGGGATCATATTCACCCCTGACGTAGCATCTCCTTCCAATTACCTCGTTAAGCCAGGGATTAAAAGCAAATCTCATTCGTTGAACGATTCGTTGCTGGGGAATGCCAGCGCGATCGTAGCCATCAATTTTGTTCAGCACGACCGTAGCTCCGAATTTGTCGTACTTGACTGACCCGTTAAGTTGATCGCTGATTGCCCACGAACTGTTTCCATGCGGCAGTTGTCCCGCAGATTGCGATGCGATCGCACGATTCGGCAACAGTCCCAAAGCCAATATTCCAACTATCACAATTATCTTCATTGCTCTAATCTATGCCTTCTCTGGTTTCAACAAAAGTTTTATTGAGCTTCACTGCACTCCTTGTGTCCTTGAGCATGATGCTTCCAGCCCATGCGTCAAAGAGTAGCTTTGGTTCTCTCCCAGATATCAAGGTGCCCCGGTGGGCGGAGTCTTACAAAAAACAGTACTGGAATCTTCCAACACTGCTTATGCTAGCGGGCGGCGGGGCGGCGGCTTGGTGGCTGCTTCGCGAAAGCGATAAAAAAGGGAAACTAGCCACTGCAAGGTGGTCAGGTGCGGTTGAGAAGCAGGCAGCTCGAAAAACTGCCTTTCAGCAAATCAACGAGCGGCGGCGCGATGGCTTAACAACGTGGGTGAATGCTCCAACGATCACTCCTCTTCCTCAGCCTGTGAAGAAGGGCAAGGTAGTTAAGCAGTTCAAAATTAAGCTGCAACCCTCAACCCTGCTCATTCCAGATGGACAGCGGGGAACAGCCGTTTGTGGTGCCCCCGGTAGCGGTAAAACCTTCTCTGTCATTGATCCGATGATTCGATCTGTGATTGACCAGGGCTTCCCACTGCTGGTTTACGATTTCAAGTTCCCCGGTGGGCAAGCAGAGGTTCATGCTGCCTACGCTCGAAAGAAGGGCTATGACGTAAGAATTTTTGCTCCAGGGTTTGAAGGAACAGAATCTTGCAATCTACTTGACTTCATGAAATCCCCTGAAGATGCAGAAACCGCTGGTCAAATTGCTAAAGTTCTCAACAAAAATTTTAGCTTGAGCGGCGGGAAGGGAGGAGATGATCCCTTCTTCCAGATGTCGGGCGATCAACTGATTAAAGCAGTTCTACAACTGGCGAAGAAGACGAACCACCCCGATTTTCTCATGTGTCAGAAGATCCTCAGCATTGACCCTTCAGAGTTGATCGATCGCGTGAAAGCGGCTGACCTCAGCCCTTGGATCAAGGTGAGTTGGGAGCAATTCATGTCGATGCGGCAGTCTGAAAAGACTTCTGCTAGCGTTGCCGCTACTGCTTCTCTCATGTTTACGAACTTTGTCTCACCAGACATTCTGCCCTGCCTGTGTGGTGAATCAACCATTCCCCTCGACCTTAACGGCAAGCAGATGCTGATTTTCGGAATGGATCAGAATCGACGCGACATCATTGGTCCCATCTTGGCGACCGTGCTGCACATGATTGTGGTGCGAAACATTGCGAGAAAGCGAGAAACACCATTTCCAGTGTTTCTAGATGAGTTACCGACGATCGCACTGCCGTCTCTCGTAAACTGGCTGAATGAAAGCCGCTCAGCCGGATTTTGTGGAGTGCTGGGGTATCAGAATATGACCCAGCTAGAGAAGGCTTACGGCAAAGAGGTTTCCCGCGCTATTCTATCGGGCTGTAACACTAAGTTCGTGTTCAATCCAGGTGAGTACGAATCAGCGGAATATTTTTCTAAATACCTGGGTGACGAAGAGGTGCATTTCAAGCAGAAGAGCCGTTCGACAGGTAAGAGTGGCAATAGTAAAAGTACGTCTGATCAAGACAGAACCAAGAAGATCATTGCTCCTGACGAAATCTTAAAGTTGCCGTCGGGAAGCTGCATCTTCATTAACCCAGCTTACTCAAACAAAACAGAAGCCAATATCCCGCTCAAACTGCGTATCCGGATTGGCAAGAGCGAGATGGAGAAACGAGCGATCGGAGAGCAAGGGTTTGAAAAGCTGATCAAACGGCTGAAAAAGAAAACCAAAAAGCGAGGAATTACTGTGGATGACATTCGTGCTAGAGAAGTTGAGCTAAACCGAGTGATTCCGGCTCCGCCAAAGGAAGGGGAATCGAATCAAACAAACAACAATCGAGTTGCAAGTACGTTAGCTGAATTAATGCAAAGTGCAGCCAAAGAATTCGATGCGGTGGATGAGTTTGAAACCGTTTAGGAGTAGCAGGAATGAGTGACTTATTTATCAATGAAGGAAGTGCGAGTGCTGCTGAGAATAGCATCATTAGCATGGGACAAACTTCAGTTGAATTACTGCAATATCTGATTGCAGAGATGAAGCGCAGACAAGCTGAAGAAGAACTACGCCGACAGGAGGAGCAACAACGCCAAGAGGAACAATCACAACCGGAAGCATCTGAAGAAGCGATCTCAGAAACACTAGAGTTCTCAGCAGATGCGCTAATGGCTGATCTAGAGCGTAAGACTGTTGTAGCAACAGCGGTTAGCGTTTTGGAAGAGTTTGGACAAGGAGATCGCTATCAGTCCGAAGGCTTCACTATCAAAACGAGCTATGAAAACGCCCAGCAGATTTACACGGTGCGGGACCAGGACTTCAACGAAGTTCTACGGTTTGAGAAGCTGGGTGAAGATATTCTCGTCATTGAAGACAACACGACGGAAGAACAGAAAGCTGAGTTTCTGAAAGTTGGGGAGAACTTAGCTGAAAGCGGCGCAGAAGCGCTCAATCGTGACCCAACTTCTCAAACTCAATTAGAGAAGTTAGGTGATCTTGCCCCTGCTGGTTCCAAAGCAGTTTTCGTTGCTAACTTCGTTCTGAATCAAACAGGACAGGAAGCCTACCGCAGCCAAACACCTGAGGGGCAGGCAGATCGCTACAGCTTTAGCCGTAATGAGCAAGGTGAGGTGACAATTCACGACCATTATGAGGGCTACGACATTGTTCAGATGCGCGATGGAAAAATTCTGCAAGCTTTATCACAAGAGAATGCTCAGCATTTTCAAGCTCTGTACGAGAAGGTCAAAGATGCTGACCTCGCACCTCCACGCGATCCAAATTTATCAGTGGAGTCGCCAGAGCGAGATCGTGTCACCCCATCTGAGTCACAGCCGTTTCAATCTCGCCAAGCTACCCGCGATCGCGTGGTTGAAGAGCGCACTCAAACAATCGATCGAGAAATCGAGCTAGAAGCGCCTCCTGAACTAGAACCAAAGCCACCTGCCCCGACTCCAGCAGAACTCAGTGAATGGCTGCTGGCATCGAAGGTCTTAGGGCGTGGAGAGGCTCAAGTCCAGCACATTAAAAAACTAGGGCGTGAGGGAGCAGAAGGAACAGGTAAGGATTTTAAAGACCTGTATCGTGAAGCTGCAAATGAGCCTTTGCCTATCGAGCTTTCTCCTGCTGATTACGAGCAGATGCAAAAAGACCTTCGGCAGTTTCGAGATCTGGTGAAAGAGCGAGGTGCTGCTGGCGTTGCTCAAATCTACCAGGTTCAAACTCACTCGGAGAATCCTGTGAACATCAAGGATAACAGCCAAATTCAATTCAAATCTGAAACTGCTAATGCAGTGCGATCAACCGCTAAAAAAATTGACCTGGAACGTTAATCGAACCTTGGAGCTTTAATAATGACCTTTTCCTTGCAAAACTATGCTGACCTTCTGCGCTCTGACCTCAGCCGTCGCTCGAAAGGAATTTTGAATGCTCAGACTGTTGCTAGAGCCGCGTTCGACGGGACGGCTGAAGAAATCGCTGTCATGATGGTTGCCCACAATTTACTTCGCGATCTTGGAAGGCTCAATCAGCAATATGTTTGCTATACCGTGAAGATTCCACAGCAAGCGACTTACTTTTTCCATGCCCGTCAGAATGAGCTAACTATTAACAAAGCGATCTCATCTGATACGAATCGACAGCAGCGAGTGTTGAGTGCAGTCTACGTACCAAACATTCGGACGCTGCGAGTCAAGTCGAGTCATCTTGCTGAACAGGATTTGAAACTTTTTGGTGAGTTGAGTATTCAATTTCTCCTCTGGACGCATCAAGTCAAATTTCAATCTCGAATCAGCGCCGATAGTCTAGCTTTTCAAGAATCGAGCGTGATGACCCCTCAGTACCGAGGAGGTGCATTCGCAAATGGATGATGAGTTACGTCAACGTTTGGTTGAGGCATACATTACAACTTTTATTGAAGGAGGGCACTTTAGCTCGATCGTCGATGCTCGAAAGCACGCCTCAGAGATTGCGGGTCATTCGATTCAGTCGGGAACACCAGAAGCCAAACTGGTTGAAGAAGCTATCGAAGCTGGATTAGTTCGAGCAGCGCGATCGCTCCTGGCTGAATCAGAGACGATTCATGCTGGCTTTGAGAGATTGGTTGACTTATATGAACGTCAGCCTAACCTAGCAACTCGTTCCTCGACGAGCATTCGCCAGCAGGCTTACAGTACGCCGATTCCGATTGCCTATCTTGCAGGTACGTTGGCTGGGTTAACTGCTGAAACGACAGTCTATGAACCCACTGCTGGGCATGGAGCCTTGATTCTGGAGGCTGATCCTAACCGAGCGATCGTCAATGAACTGAATTCGGATCGAGCCACCGATCTGCGACGACAAGGGTACACCGTCGCCCAGCAGGACGCGACGGAATACCTGCCCAAAGAGCAAGTCGATGTTGTCATCATGAATCCGCCGTTCGGCGTTATTAAAGATGCTGAGACTGGTCAGAGTCAGGAATGGCGCGTTCGTGGAGGTACGGCGACCCAGCCTTACCAGACCACTCAGATCGACCACGCGATCGCGCTTCATGCGTTGCAAGCCATGAAAGATGACGGTCGAGCCGCCCTGATTCTGGGTGCGCCGATGTCGAATAAGGTCGGCAACGATCGTAAGGCTTCCAATACCTACAACAATGCTCAGAATCGAGCCTTCTATAAAAGTCTTTACGACAACTACAACGTCACCCAGCATTTCTGCATCGGCGGAAATTTGTACGGCAGGCAGGGCACTAGCTTTCCGGTTGATGTCATCCTAATTGAAGGGCGAGGCAAATCCAAACGCCGCCTGCCTGCCGCCGATTTGCCAAAAGTTTATACCACTTTTGAAGACCTAAAGGAGTTAATCCCCGATGTACCTCGAAGCCGATCACGCATGGCTACCCCTGACCCAAGATTCGACCGTTCGACAGCTAACGGCGGTTTTGACCCGCAGCAGGAAACCGCCTCAACGGATCGAGGATTACATGAATTTATTGACGCTGCGACTGGATTGGATGATGCAGCAGGACGACGCTCAGACCAGCCGAACCCAGATGCGGCAAGCCGTGAACCAGGCGCAGCTTTATCAGCTCGACCTGCCGCCGATGGACGCACCGAGTATGGAATGGGCGCAGGCACTCACGATCTACAACTTCGAGTTTCAAGAGCGGTTGATGTTTCTGCATCCAGAGGATCTCATCGAGGATCAGAACCTGCTGGAGTTTCCCCTAGAGCCGATTCCCGCAACTCCGAAAGTCAAGAAATTGATTCGAGAAACAACGCTGAGCGAATGGCTGGAGCGGATGGTCGCAGTATGCAATTAGGAGATGAGCAGATGACAGTAGAGCCACTAGAAGAACAAGAACTTAAGCAAGCTCCCTACAATTCTCGCAGCCAGGGAAACTCAGTTGAAACACTCGTTCCGATCAACATGCAAACGGCTGTTTCCAATGCTCTGAAAAGGCTGGAGGGAAAAGTTGGGCAGATTGACCAATATGTGACGGGCAAGCTAGGCGTGGATGACGTTGAAACGCTTCATAGTCGTTTCAGTGCAGAACAGGTTGATGCCTTGGGACTTGCGATCGCAAACCTCGAAAGAAACGAATCCTTCATCATTGGCGATCAAACCGGAATTGGAAAAGGGCGCTTTGTCGCAGGCGTGATAGAGTATGCCCGACAGCAAGGACTCACGCCGATTTTTGTGACGCAAGATCCGAAGCTTTATAGCGACATCATGCGGGACTTGAGCGATATTGGCGTGAATGATGTGAAGCCTCTGCCCACAAATAACGGACTCAACATTCCCTTGCCGGACGGAACCAAGCTTAAAACGGCTGCGGCAGACGGTCATGCAAAGTTAATTAAGAAGTTGACAGCAACCGCCGATTTAGGTGAATACGATGCGATCTTCACCACGTACTCTCAAATGCAGACGGTCAAAGGCAAAGACACCGATCGCCGCGATTTTCTACGAACCTTTGCCCCTCGCTCGATTCTGATCCTCGATGAAAGCCACAACGCTGGGGGGACAGCTAAGCAGTGGAAAGATAATTTTGCAGCCCCCGATCGCGCTGATTTTGTTCGGGAACTGGTCCGCCGCTCCGTAGGTGTTGTTTACTCTTCCGCCACCTACGCCAAAAATCCTTATGTGATGACACTTTATTCCGCTAAAACTGGAATGCGTCACGCGGTTGAGAACGAAGAGAATTTGGTGCCGATGATTCAGTCTGGTGGCATCCCGCTCCAGCAGATGTTAGCTGCCAAGTTAAGTGAAGCAGGGCAGTACATTCGGCGAGAACGCTCCTACGAAGGCATCGAATTTTCTGCCAAAGTTGCAGCAGTAGATACCGAAATGGCAGAGAACTTGGCAGGCGTGATGAGCCGCATCATGGAATTCGACCTTGCCAAAAAAGAGTCGATCAAAGACCTAGACGACGAACTCAAAGCCGATGCTAAGCGCCAATTACGAGATAACTCGACGGGTGGAGCCGGGGCGACGAGTACCAACTTCACGGCAATCATGCACAACGTCATTGGTCAGACGCTGCTGGCGATGAAAGCAGAAGCAACGGTACAGGAAGCCCTGGATTCTCTAGAACGAGGAGAGAAGCCTGTGATTACAGTGGCAAATACGATGGGATCGATCATTGGACGTACCGCTGATGAGCAGGGATTGAAACCCGGTGATCAGATCGATCTTGACGTTGGGGATTTGCTGCGTCGATATCTGGAGCGATCGCGGGAAGTGACGCTGCAAGATTACTCAGGCAATAGCACCCGATACCGTTTAACCGATGAGGAATTAGAAGGCACAGCCCTGGATCTCTATGAGGAATGTGTTGAACTGATCGAGCAAACCGATTGGAGTAGTGTCCCAATTTCCCCGATCGACTACATTCGTCACCGTCTGGATCAAGAAGGCTACCGCGTGAATGAGATAACTGGGCGCGAAGACCGAATTGAGTACGCACCGAATGGAGAACAGTTCTATCAGATCCGGACTAGCGGTGAAAAAGGGACAGCGGCTGCAATTAAGCACGTTAATGCTTTCAACGCGGGTGATTTGGATGTCATTCTTCTAAACCGATCAGGTTCAACAGGAATTAGCCTTCACGCTTCAGAAAAGTTTGTGGATCAGCGTCCTCGACGCATGATTGTTGCTCAACCTGAACTCAACATTGACCAGTTCATGCAGATGTTAGGTCGAATTCATCGCACGGGGCAGGTCGAGAAGCCCAGCTTTACGATTTTGATGGGTGATATTCCGGCTGAAAAACGTCCGGCTGCGGTACTGCTGAAAAAGATGGCAAGTCTCAACGCCAACACAACAGCAGCGCGAGAAAGTGGATTTAGCTTGGGGAATGTGACCGACTTTATGAATGAGTACGGCGACCAGGTGGTTCTAGAACTCATGGCAAATCGCCCAGATATTCACGCCAAGCTGGGCTACCCGATTCGAGGGTTAGGGGAAGAATCTGAAATCGATTCTTTTGAAACCGATGGATTAGTTAACAAGGTCACGGGGCGCATTCCCTTATTGCCTGTGGCTCAACAGGAAGGAATTTACAACTTGATCGAGCAAGAGTACCGGGAACTGGTGGAGCGCGAAAAAGCGATGGGACAGAGCATTTTAGAAGCAGAAACGCTTGACTTGGATGCTAAAACCCTGGCACGAATGGAGCTTTCTTCTGCTAAGACAAACATCGACAGCCCGTTTACGGCAGCGGTGTATTTGGAGGTCGTGGATGCAAAGGCTCAGCGGAAGCCAATGACGACATTAGAAGTCGTGAATGCGGTGCGCTCTGAACTCGCACTAAGCCCAGTTGAGCAAGTTGAGCAACATGACGCGATCGAGGTTTCTGAACTGGCAAAAACAAAATCAGCCGAAATGATTCAGGCATTGCGATCGCGGGCGTTTGAATATCGGACGGAGCATCAATCACGGCTCAATAAACAGTACGTAAAATTAGACGCTGAAGAACAACTTAAAAAGCTGTCTGGAGCGATGGATCGATTAGATGCAAAGCTCAATGATCAATTCACTCACGTTTCTCGAACCATGCGGGACTATCCGGTGGGGGCACCAATCGCACTAATGAGCGAAAATGACGGCGTTTTCTACGGGGTCGTTGAAAAGTACGTCGATCGCTCTGGTACAGGTGCAAATCCAACATTGCCCTCAAATTGGAAAATGCAGGTCCAGGTTGCCGATTCTGCTCGTCAAATCGTCATTCCACTGTCGCGAGTGAATACAGATCGCGTCAACAGCGTTCAGTTAGAGGCGCGAGAGCAAACGAGGTCAGGCACCGAAATTTACGATTTGTTCGATCAACGGCAAACCCTCGGACGAGAAAAGCGTCAGATGTTCACTGGAAATGTGATTCGAGCGTTTGAACAGTTTGCAAATGGGAAATTAGTGAACTTCACCGATGCGAGAGGCAACGTGCGCCAAGGCTTGCTAATGAAGCAGGGATTTGATATCGAAAAAGCCTTGGATGAGCGCCCTGTGAAGATGCCTACGATCGAAACTTGTCAGGAGTTTTTCGATACAACCAAAGCAAAATTAAAGACACAGGATGAAGTGCTTCAGGTCTGGAAAACTGGAGACGACGGCTTGATCATGGTGACACCCAAGATGAAGGCAACAGGTGGACGGTACTATCTGGATGAAGAACTGCTCGAAGCATCGCAAACAGAATTTGTTTCGATCGGCGATCGCATGGAAATGCGGGTTGACTCAGAGCAGGCGATTCCCGTTCTTCAGTACCTCTACGCCAGTGGCAATCCACTATTTGCGTTTGAGAAGCGCGACCAGGCACGGGAGATGCTGGGAATTGAAATGCCAAATCTTGAAACCGTAGAAGCGGCAACTGATGCCCTATTAGACGAATTGCCTCCCTATGTTGAAGAACTCGAATTAGTGGATCAGGTTGCTGTTGTGGCTCAACTTGAGTCCTTGCTCAATCGCAGTGATGTCCCCACTCAAGATATTGAAGTTGCAGCCTCAGAACTCGATGAAGTCGCTGTTTTGCCAGTCGAGATTGAACTTGCAATTCGCAGCCTTGAAGCGGAATATCCGACACTTGAATTTGAGGATGTGGCTGAAGAAATGTTTGCCATCATGGAAGAGGAGGGAGTTAGCTGGCAAGAAGCGATCGCTCAAATTCGACAGGAACTTGCAACCAACGAAGAAATACAAGCGCAAACTCAGGCAGAGGCCCAGACAGAACGGAAAGGGCTACATCAAGACGAGATAGAAGAGATTGGTCAGGCAACCCAGGAAGTCATCGGAGAAGTTGTTGAACTCACTGCTCAATTGAAGACAGCAGAACCGATCGCTTCAAGTGAAAAACCGTTAGTCCCCAAAGTAGCCGCCCCAACCGAATCGGCTGTACCTGATTCTTCAAACGTGGTTGATATCACTCAGCGAGAGTCGAGCGAATACAGCCCGACTTTACAGCAAATGCGGGATTGGTCGCTCGATGCGCGAATTCTGGGTCGGCAGAAAAAGTACGTAGATCGGATCAAAGAATTATCTCAGGATATGTTGGATGGGACGGCACAGGCGGCATTGCCTGTGAAAGAGCGCGATCCGAATTTTGTTAATCCTGACTTTCAACTATCAGAGGCGGCTCATCAAGCAATGCTGCGAGACGCGGCTGAGTCCGGCTCAGTTCGCACTCCCACGCGATCGCAGCTCATTACCTGGTTCCAATCGGCGCGGGAGCTAGGGCAAGATGACCAGTTAAATCACATCAAGCAATTGGGACAGGCGCAACTGAAGGGGACAGAGCAGGAAATCAAACCGTCGAATGAGCGTGATCCAGGCTTTTCTAATCCCAACTTTCAACTGGAGCGAAAAGACTACATTGTGATGCAGAACACGGTAGCTGAGTATCAGAAGACACTCAATCGCGCTCAACAGCCTACCCGTTCCACAGTATCGCAAGGGCGCTAATTCAAATCTATAACCACTTTGAACAACCGGACTAAAAGTATGACCAAATTACTCATCGTGGAGTCTCCGAACAAGATTAAGACTCTAAAATCTATCTTGGGCGCTGATTGGAACATTCAAGCTTCGCTAGGACACATTACTGAACTTGCTCACGATGGCGAAGATTCTTTGGGGTTCACGCTGCACTTGGATCGGATCGAGTGTCGCTATCAGCCTCGTGCCGATCGTGGCAAGAAAGTCATTGCCCAATTACGAGAAGCTGCCAAACGTGCAGAACTCGTTTATCTGGCAACCGACCCTGATCGTGAAGGTGAAGGCATCAGCTTTCATCTAATGCAACAGCTACGCTTGAAGAAAGGGCAGTACAAGCGCGTCACGTACACCCAAATTACGGATGCTGCGGTTAAAGCTGCGATCTCAAATGCACGAGAGCTAGATTTCGCGCTAGTTGGGGCGCAGCAAGCACGACAATGCCTTGATAAGTTGGTTGGGTACAAGGTGTCCCCAATTTTATGGCAGTCTAGTGGCGGCAAGAGTGCAGGACGAGTTCAGTCACCAGCATTGCATCTGGTGTGCGATCGAGAGCGGGCAATTCAAAATTTCAAACCGACTGACTATTGGAGCGTTTGGGTTGAATATGCGGAAGGACTTCGCGCCTATTATTTGGGAGGACTAAACGATGCTCAAACTGAAGAGAGCGATCGAGACGACCCGCAAACTGATGATGCGGCTGATCCTTCTCAAACTCAGCAGACTGAATCGAAACGGGTTCTCTCTCAAGCTCAAGCTGATCGTTTAGTTCAAATTGCTCAATCTCATCCCCACCAGGTAATCGAGTTTGCTGGGCGAGAAACTAAGAAGAATCCGCCTCCACCCCTGACGACAAGTTCGCTTCAACAGGCGGCGGGAGTTCGATACGGTTTTGGTGCGGAAAAAACGATGCAAATCGCACAAACGTTGTTTGAAGGTGTAGACCTGCCGCAAGGACGAAAGGCATTGATCACCTATCACCGCACTGATAGTGTTGCCCTAGCACCTGAGTTTTGTGAAGCGGTGCAGCAGTGGCTGACAAAGCATGATCCTCAAAACGTTCCGGTTAAAACTGTAAAGCATCGAGATAGGTCTGGAGCGCAGGGGGCACACGAAGCGATTCGTCCCACCTATCTCGAAATTACGCCAGAGTCAATTCAAAGTCATTTATCGCCGGAGCAGTTCAAGCTTTATGACCTGATTTGGCGACGAGCGATCGTATCTCAGTGCGCTCCAGCTCAATTACAAAAAACTCGTGCCGTCATCCGTTCTGCTGAATTGGTGTGGGAGGCACGAGGCAGTGTTGTTATTTTCCCAGGTTACACAAAATATTGGAATGATCTGGGGCAGGATGCCCAACTGCCTACGCTTCGACAGGAGCAAGTTCTCACGCTTAAGCAAGCGGCTTATACAAAGAAACAAACTCAGCCACCCGCACGCTACAGCGAAGCCAAGCTGGTGCAAACGCTGGAGCGTTTGGAAATTGGTCGTCCCAGCACGTATGCCACAATCATGAAAATTCTCAAGGAGCGGGGCTATGTGCAGGTTAAGGGAAAAGTTCTAGTTCCGACCGAGGTGGGTCTTAAAACTGATGAAATCTTGGTGCAAATTCTGCCAAATTTAATCGATGCCGGACTGACCGCCGAAATGGAAGCGGCACTAGATGCGATCGCCGAGGGTAAACGAGATTGGCAACGGTATCTGATTGATTGGAATCAGGGTGCTTTTCAACCTGCGTTAACTCGTGCCCGTCAACGATTAGGCGTTACTGAGCGCCCGACTTCTAAATCTGAACAGGCGGGCAGCTTGACCGAGTATCCTTGTCCAGTTTGCGGAAACTTTTTAGAGGAGCATCAATATCAAAAAGATAGTGAAGTTAGGGTGCTGCTACGTTGCTCTAACCCTAAAAATCGCAGTACATCTTGTAAGGAAGTTGTCTTTTTCAAGACCAAGCATGGGACGTGGTGGAATAAGCAGTTTGGAACGATCGGAGAATCCTCAAATTTAATCCAACGAGAAGATGAACTCTCAGATGTTCCTTGCCCAGATTGCTCGAAGCCCCTGAGCAAAATTCCGAGCCAGAAAGTGACGGGTGGGTTCTTTTTGAAATGTAAGCACAAGTGCCCAGACGTTGTGATGTTCTGGAGCGATCGTACAAATCAATGGGAACAACCGAAGCCAAAATCTGCTTCACCCGCACCTGCGTCTTCTAAGTCTTCTCGCCCCCAAAAGACGAGTAAGCCAAAGTCGCGAGTCAAATGAAAAAATTCGTATTGTTTTTAGGGTTAGCGGTAAGCATCCCCAGTTTTACGATGGGTTTTACTGCACTACCGCTGACCTCTCCCCAAGGTCAAGAGTCTCAACCCACTCAAGCAGCATCCAGTTCAGTTTTCAAATTTGCAATGGTGCCAGGAAAAGATAACCTGGAAGTTCAAAACGCAACGCTCATTCAAAAGGCATTGGGTCTTCAGGCGCAACAGCTACAACAGTGGCAGGAAGAGCAAAAAATGAATCGCGATCGCCAGCGTAGAGGGTCGGCTGTAGCGCATCCTCAAGCAGTGCAAACCGAGAATGAATCACTTCCGACGACTCATTTAGATACCGCCTCAACTGCGATCGCCCAATCTCCTCCTCCGATAACGATACGAGTTGCGATTGGGCAAGGGCTTCAGACAGTCGTTGCAGGTGGCTCTACTCCAATTCAGATTCTCGATGCCGAACGACGAGTGATTCAGGAAATAGCCGCTTCTACAGCCATTGTTTTTCAGGCGACTCAGGGCATCCGGTGGGGCAGCGCTGAGAGTAATACTCCCATTTGGCTACATCCCCAGAACGATGGCTTTGTGTCTGTTGGCAATCGCTGGTATCGCGGAGAAGTTTTGCTGATTCCGCAGGGTAATTCAATCCTGGTCGTTAATTCTGTGGATCTAGAGCAATATCTCTATTCAGTTGTTGGAGCAGAGATGCCGTCTTCCTGGTCGATTGAGGCGCTGAAGGCGCAAGCGATCGCCGCTCGGTCTTATGCTCTTGTTCATCGTCAGCGTCCTGCAAATCTTTGGTATGACTTGACAAATACCGAATGGCATCAGGTTTACGGTGGTCTTGCCACAGAGACTTCTCAATCTCAGGCCAGTGTTGAAAGCACTCGTGGGCTAGTCCTGGCGAAGAATGGGCTGCTTTTTGAGGCGATGTATGCTGCTACAAATGAAATCGTGGCTAAACATCATTCAGGTTATCAGTCGATGAGTCAAACTGAAGCACAGCGACAAGCATCACTGGGGTTTGATTATCAACAAATTCTTAGCACCTTCTACCAAGGAACTCATCTTGCTCGTCTGACTTTTGAATAGGGACGGATGCGCTGAATTTTCGTATGAAAAGCCTATGTGCTAGATCCAAATCGATAGAATTGACAGAGCAGGTCAAACGCAATGTGGCAAGAGAGTTTTACATCGACTCGACCACATCGCGTTACGGTTGGACACGAGACAGATCCGACTCAACGACTTATCCAGCGGCTAATGATGGAACAGCTTTAGCATTCCACTGAATCTTGTGTTGAACGTTGATCAAGTCAATTAGATTTCCGCATCCACCACATTTGAGCGAAGGCACGTTTTTCATAACTGCATTCTGGTGGCAGCAGGACGGACAAGAGATGCTCCCTTCACTAGCTGTAGGTAGCAGTTGATGTAGCAGCAACTTCTGTTCTTCGGTCAGGGTTTCACCCAGTTTTGCCACCTTGAGTTTGGCACGGGTGAGATTCCGACTGAAATAATTCTTGGGAATTGGAATCAGGTCTTCTTCAAGATGGGTTAGCATAGCGTTGGTCTGGTTTACCGCTTCTCGAAATTGAAACAGAACCTCGAAGGACGGCTCTCTATCGATCGCTTGCATCAGCAGTAACAAACTATTTTGTAGCCTGACAACCAGATACAGCGCGTCTTTCTCCAACTCGGACTCGGCTAGCTTGCGCTGGAGGTCACTAACTCGATCTTTGCTGGTATCTGAAAGCTCGTAGTAGCGCTTTTCTAACGCATCACGCTTGTTGATTAGATCCGCGTTAACTTTTTCCAGGTGTTTTGCTGCCTGACGATCTTTCTCACCAGCCGCATGACTCGTAATTGCACCAGCCGCGAAACTCACTGCTGCACACAAACCTCCAATAATTAGAGGAAGCATAATCAACTCCTATTACTCGATGATTGGAGGAAGAAAAATTTGCTTAGAACTCTCGATCGATTGCACGGCTGACGGAGAGTCGGATAAAGATTGCTTAATTTGCAGGGACTCCATGTACCGCTTCAGCGCACCCTCTACACCTGCTTCACGGGGACGACTGACAGTTGCTTCACTGGTTTCTCCTGCCTCTGCCAGAAATCCCATCGCCTTATTGTGTTCATAGATCAACTCTTCTTCCGCGTGTGCCAAATACTGCAATTGATCTTGAGTCAGCGAAGTATAGTAGGCTCTGACCTGAGATTTGTGGTTCTCTAAAATTCTGAAGAACTCGTAGACCATGCCTGTCCCGCCTGCTACAAGCAAAGCGGGAGAAATAGCAGAAAGTGCAGTAGCAACGGGAGGGCAAGCTGTCGCGATCGTAGTAATCGTAAAGGCAGAAGCCGCTCCTACTACTCCACCCATTCCAGTTTCTTTTGCAGCTTCCAATGCTGCTTCTTGGGGTGAAATTTCTCCCCGAATGACTCTAAACGTATTTCTAAGCAGGGCAATTGGAGCGGTTGTTGCCGCGCCAATTACCACTCCACGAGGAGCAGCAGCGGCTCCAGCTTTCACAGATCCAGTCAAGTTGTCAAACTGCGCTTTAACGTCAACTAGTCTTTGCTCCTGCTGCGTCATTGGGCGATCTCCACGAGCGCGATTCGGAGATTTGTTTTCCCACTTGATGTTGTCAGGATGGTTTGAACCACCTTTACTATGTGGTTCAATATGGCTTGCATCTTTGTCCTTGAGATACTCCTTGACCTTGCTTGCAGCGTTCTGTCCGTCAACTCCTGCCCTCTCAGAAGGTGGATTTTTTTCGAGCAGTTGCTGCATCTCAGCTTGTGTCCGTCCCGCTCCTTCACGAATTCCACCTCGACGGAAGTGATCTACTTTTTCTGGAGTGAACTGCTTAATATCTTCCAATCGAGCATGGTGAACTCTGACATCAGCCGCAGCATTAACGGCTGAATTACGTTGAGAATCGTCTAACATCGGAGAAACTCAAAAGATGCGAGGTTAATAACCCCTCGATCTTGATGTAGTGACATTTGAAACGGCACCCGTAAAATCTCAGGAAGACGAAATTGATTGAAGTCTTTAGAGAAAATTCAATTCCTCTGAGTTAACCAAAACGTTTTGGTTAACTCAGAGGGACTAAGTTCAACTCATGTCACTACTTCTCGATCAATGCTTCTAGCTGTGCCAAAAGCTTCTCGATTTGGCGCTGTTTTTTTGGGTCACTCCAGACTTTTGCCTTCTTTGCTCGTTGAAAGGTTTCAGTTGCCCTTTTTTCAAGTGAAACCTGGATTCCAGATTCTTCTAGAAGTGGGGCTTGAAGTGATTTGACTTTTTCCCGAATTTCACTTAGCGGTAGATGATGATGTGCGGCTTCCTCCAGAAGTGCTTGTCTTTGGTCTTCATCCTTGAGTTTGGCAATTTCCATCGCCTTTGTATACTCAATTTTTCCGCTTCTAAGCGCATCCAAAACTTCTTGCGGTTTCTTAAGAAGTGGGAGTCGGCTAGAGACAAACGACTTCCATGACAAACGCCCCAAGAACTTGAAGACCTCTTCTACTTGCTGGGCTTCTGGGCTAACCAAAACGTTTTGGTTAACCGTTCCCTTGGTGGCATTATTCATCTGGTAAAGCAAGCTGATGACTTCTTCAACTGAGGAATTTAGCTCCATTGCCAAAGCATCTAACGTCCCCTCGGTTTCCTCCAATGGCGAGAGATCCTGGCGTTGCATGTTCTCAACCAGGGAGGCAAACAGCGCCTGTTTATCATCTAGATCGAAGACTTTGATTGGAACAGTCGGTAAACCTAAAAATTGAGCTGCTCGGTAACGCCGTTCTCCTGCAATCAGTTCGTATTCTCCTGGTTGCCCGTTCGCTAGGGGTCTCACCCAAAGAGCGGAGCGAATTCCATTTGCTTTGATTTCAGTGTTTGCCCAGTCTTCAATCTTCTGTTGATCGAAATAGCGGCGTTTTTGCAGTGAAGTTCGATGGATAGAGGACAGAGGAGCAACTTGCTCTGCGCCATCTACTGCCATTTGCTCAGTTATCTTTTCGCCGAATACGAATTCAGAAAGCTGAGAATCCGACTGAATAGCATCTTTCAGACTGCGCCTATTTGCCATTGAAGAACCTCACTGCTTCATCAAATAAAGCTTCATAATTTGCGGCGGCATCTTTTGCGGGTTTCCCCCGCATTCCGAAAACAGTGGAACCTTGCCCCGGTGCATCCTTAATACACTGTCGATCGTAAATCACGGTTTTCATCAAAGGGACGAGGCTGTCTCCTAAAGCCTCCTGCGCTTCTCGCAACAGAACAGACCCTTTACTAACTGCGTTTAGAAAGATCGCGGCTTTAGGCATTCCTGCCCGAAGCTCTTTAGCATGGCGAATAAATTGGAGAATTTTGCCAGTACTACGAAGATCAATAATAGAATCACGAGAGGGGATAAGGACAAGATCGCATCTTGCCAGAATTGCTTTTGTAACCTCAGAGAGCGATCCAGGACCATCTACAATGACAACATCGAATTCTTCTGACAGCTTTGGCAAAGCCTCAAATAGAGTCTCTGGGTCGCTTATGACTTCATAGGGCAGACCAATTTCTTTAAGCCAGACAGAACTACTTTGTTGCCCATCAGCGTCTACGAGGGTTACGGAGTGCCCTTGCTTTGACAACCATTCTGCTGCGTGGGCAGCTCCTGTAGATTTGCCTGCTCCGCCCTTCTGATTCGCAAATGCGATAATCTTGGGAAGCTTCATAAATTTTCAGTAACCTTCTGGATTTAACCAATGACAAGAATTCTAACGTGAGTTGATCATTTAGAATCTAAAAATTATTGGTCGGAATAATCAACAACCTAAATTGCAGCCAACCGTGTCTTAATCCTTTGAGGCTGGAACAAGCCAAATCCCAGCTTCTGTTAGATCGCGGTAAAAATTCTCCTCAATATTTTCGTGTTGAAGGGTAAATCTGCCCAATAGGAGACCCATCCCTAATTCTACGATCAACGATTTGCGGAGCGATCGCTGAAGTTCTGAAACTGGAATTGGGTTATAGTTTTTCTGGCGTTTAAGCCATTGATTCATTGCCTTAGATCAAGTTACTGAGTCTTCATCACCTGCCAGTTCTTTCAGCATCTGAAGAACCCGCTTCGGTGAAACTGGTGCCGCAATTGAGGGAGAGTCTGTATTGCGTGATCGCGGCTTCTTGATTTTTCCCAGTCTTCCTCGTCTTCTTCTAGATCAAGACTCATCGTGTGTCGTTCCCATTGGTCATCGTCCTCATCGAGAACAGGAAACCCTTCACTGTCTTCCTGTTCCGGTTCTAATATTTCTCAAAATGCTGCTTGCTGCTGGTAAAGCAGCATTTTGAGAAAGAGAACTTCGGTAACCAGTGCGATCGCATTTCCGCCAAGCTGAAGACATTAGGCATCGGGTAGCATTGTAAGAGACTCATCCATCAATTGGCACGGTTGACGGCAATCGGCTTCGAGTGGTGCAGCAAGGGCGCTTTGAAGGACACTGTGAAGGCGTTGCTGAATACTGGGAGGAATCAAGCAGGAATCGGGACATCCCAAAATCTCAAGTAGTGAAGTAACAAGCGGATTGAATGTCTCAGCATTTCTTCTGATTTGGAATAGCACAATGTTTTGCGA
>JAESFQ010000264.1_pt1 | contig 18915 bp, 20 predicted proteins | sample 9269431 | NCBI WGS metagenome assembly JAESFQ01 (sample SAMN14502588, study PRJNA617103) | algae metagenome | isolation source: Plectolyngbya sp. WJT66-NPBG17 and co-occurring heterotrophs from well... | place: USA: Mojave Desert, Joshua Tree National Park, California | collected 2006-08-06
CCAACTCTATCTTCTTCAACCATTTTAGCCATTGCCTGCCAGGCCCATTGGGTTCTTCAATCTTCTCGAGCAGAGCTTTGAGGACAAAGGGTCCGCAGCTGAGGTAGACGGTATGGTTTTTGAAGAGGATCTCGAGGGCTTCGCGGGCGACTTGACGGTTGAGGAGAAAATATTGATGGCGGGTTATAAGAAGGATGGCAGCAGCGCTGGGCTTGAAGTACTTCAAATGACGGCGCTCAATAGCCCGGTCGATGCTAAACTCTTGTGTGGCGAAAGTGTGGTTGTATATCTATGTCGCAGTCAGCCTTGGATGCAACAGAGTGGCAGAAATGCATACTTGATCCCGCAGCTCTCGTGGGAGGCTGAGGAAGGGAAAAACATGCGATGGCACTGCATCCTCATGCTCAAACTTGTCAGCACCAACAAGAGGCACGATGGGCGCGGATGGGACAGTGACGGCCATGGTGCCTGCTTCCAGTTCTCGCGTTCTTTTCGTGTTGCGAACCAAGGCTACCAAGCCTTGCCCCGCAGCACCACCGTGCCGATCTTCACGTGACAGTCGCTTCGCCTTGCACCCCGCCTGCATCCGGCCATCCCTGCCGTGTGGCAAAGCCCCGGCGGCGAAGCTAGTGACAACTCCATCAGGCAGGCGCTTGACATGTTCCATGGATAGACGGGCCGATTCCTGTCTGTAATGACCGTCATCTTCGTAGCGTGTCCATACGATCGGGTCGCCAGCAAATCGCGATTCCAGGTGCTGTGGGTACAGTGCAAATTGGTCGAAAAATGCGCACATATCGTGCCAGAACCAAACGGCAATGGTGACTGAGGCCAATTTTCCCGTACCAATTGCAACCAAACTGATCGAACGATAAGCATTCGAGGCTTCGGCTGGTGCCGAAGCGAAATGCGGCTGGTAGCTGCACCACATTGAGGCAAGACTCCGTTCAACAACCAGACTCCTCTAGTAGTCATGACCGAGATGAGACTTGAGTGTTACTGCATCCTCGAGGTAACCGCTGCAGCGCCGTTCGGTTGCGGGAATTACAGGTATATTGCCTTCAGGTACGCGACCGCTGTTGTGCTGCTTGACTTCAGGGGCCTTGCATTCGGAATGTCACAAGGGCTCAGATCCTCGGGGAATGTCACTGCAATGTCCGTCTAATGATGCACTGCAGGGGAGACACGGGAGCTGTACCGACTGGTCTTGTTTGCCGATAGCCTTTGAGTGCGTAACGACCCACCTGGGGTAGTCTTGCATTTGTGCGACCGTCACCGCCCCAACAGTTCCACCTGTGAGCGGATACCAGCTGCTGGCAGGTTGACGCGTCCGAGTACAGTATCTGTTCCTCAAGCCTACATCTTGTATGAAACTCGCCTACTGAGAACGTGTTGCGCCTGTGCAACACAGAAGCATGCACGTTCGATGATGCACGTTCGTGGGTGGCTTAGATCGGACAACGGTAGAGGCAAACACGAGACCTGAATCAAACACGTCATTTGAAAACACAATGATGGCTGTAGAGTCCTAGAGCCGTATCGCCCTGGCACTGCCCAAAAGCGTTGCCATACAACCTGCAAGGACAGCAGCGTAGTGAATATTATATCCCTCATAGCCTAGTTATGCTGTGGCCGTCCCTAAGCCTTCTACATGTTCGATGCAGAGTGGAGCCGTGGGACAAGACGAACGAACATGCTGTTGAGGCTGCAGTGTCCATGGATCTGAACGTGGGCGAAGCATAAGTTTTGCGGTCCACTTGACCATGGCATTCATGTGGAATCCGGAATCGGCTCCTCAGCCATCGTCGCCCAATCTGAGCACTGAAGTACGAAACATGCTCTGGCACCTGGCACAAGACCGTTATGTTTGTAACCTGGTCGTCGGGTCTGCGTGTGGTAGCACCACCAGGCCGAGTACAGTGCGAGGAGGCGGCGACACCGCCATGTGGTGTAGAGTTGCTTGACTGGCTTGGGTGAAGTGAGTGTTACTGATCTAAAGGATGCGTGAGGATGGACATATATCGGCAACGGCTGCCGTCCGCGGTCCATTCTCGGTGGTTGTATTTGATTGAGACAGATGCATTTCAAGAAAGTTGGCCGTCTGTGTACCCGGAGGACCATACCAATAAGGTGCTTTGTCTTAGACAACACTGGTGTTCTGGTAGGCGATCGGCGATCGATGAACGATATTGGGCTTTGCCCGAATGGTTGTGACGAGCTGAGTCACGTTATGACTCAGGGGTCCAAAGGTCTGATCCGTAGAACATGGAACTCATGGTATAGCTCATGGTGTGGAGGATTACTGTATGTAGGTTGGTCGCTCAAGGTGGGCTCTCTGTCGATGCTCACATGGTGCCCTGTGTCACTTGATCGATGGATGCGGCTCCCAAGGGTTCAAGCATCAGGTGCATTGCAGGCTCCGAGAAGCAGCCAAGAACGGATGAATGTAACGGTCATGGATGATCTGCCATGTCGACCAAAGCGCTGCCGATAGCACGGTGGTCAGTGACAAGGGGTCGACTTGCTACCGATGATACAGAGCGGGCGCAGTGCTTGTATGACCCTCTGCAACCGTAGATGAGTTATTGGCAGGGCAAGAAAGGCTATGGGCTGCAGGAGTTCTGGCAGAAGTCGGGCCAGGAGGGATGGTCTATGGGAGCGGGTTGATTCACAGCCGGGATGCAGGGTTCGGGAGCGCCGCGCCGCGCGCTGCCGAGGCTCGTGATGCTCAGCGCGTCCATCGGAGTCGGTGAAAGACTAAGACGAAGACGGTGGCGGTGTCCCCGGAGAAGCGTTCACGTTCAGTGGACTTGTTGCATGTTCTGCAGTTGTTCTGTACCGTGGACACATGCAGCGCTGGCCGGCCAAGTGTGGCCATGTTTGTTTGGCATGGGCACGGGCCAGGTGGAGCAGGCGGACCAAGGCCAGCTACTGCATGTCGGCAGCGAACGCAGGCTGCAGAAGGATGCGCGCTGCAGGCGGCCATGAGGGATCGGCGCTGGAGGACAGCGTCGCAGAATTTTGCTTTTGGCCGGCGCATTGGCCGGTTGGGTAGCAGGCGTGGAGGGCTAGTGGACCTCGTGGCAGTACAGCGGGCGGCGGGATAGCAACACGGGTTTGGCTAAAGTGACGACAGACTACAAGGCCCTGCCATGCTCGCCAGCCCGTGTCTTGTCGGCGCAGCATTCGGGGCCTTGTGCATGCATCTGCTCTGCACTCGAGGGCGGAACGATAGTCTGCTGCCACGGCCGGGCGGACTGGCGGACTGGCGTCACGTCGACGTGTGGGCAGAGGGGCCTTCTTGTCATGGGCACCGCCATCTGACAAGTGCACCAGTTCGCGCGCAGGCAGGGAGCCCATAGTAAGTGCAGCTAGCCGCCGCTAGACGGGCTGCTTAAGATACACGAGGCCTCGATTGAACGATTTCCCACGTGCGGTCGGCTCACTTCTGGGCACCCACATAGCCATTAATTGGCTGGCTCCCTGGCTCCCTGCTGGCTCCCTGCCTGGCTGCCCTTGCGACTCGACAAGACTCAACCGTCGCCTTTAGCTCTCTGTCGCGCCGCACCTCGTCCCCTTCCAAAAGGTCCCTTCCGAACGTCGTACACACGGCTAGACCGCCGGCTGCCCGCTGCTTTGTTGTGCTCCTTGCTGCCACCCGCCCCCCAGGACATGTACTCGACCTGTTAGTCTGCTGACTGCTGCTCTTCCCTCCCCACACGCGCACCACATTGAGACTCTCTCTCTCTGGCTTTGACCTCACTCGCCGTGTGCCACCTCAACGCGCCACGCATCCGAGTCGTCCCAGCCAGGCCAATTCTGCTCCAGCGGCAGCCAGGACGCCTCGCTCGACGCCCACGTCGTGCACTCGCCTTTGAGCGCGCCATCATCGTGTCGATTCCAGATCCCGCTGTCTGGACGCCGTGTACCAACTGGCCCGGGCATAAGCACCATTGCATCGTCCCTGCTGCAGCGAACACCGACCGGGGAGAGCACTGCAGCCACGTCTCTTTTAGCTACGAGCATCCATACGGCTCTCGTGGTAGATTTGCACCGGGAACCGTGTTTGCCTTTGTTTCGACCCGTGCTGCTGCTGCTGCTGCCGCTACTGCTACTACTGCTACTCGCCTAAAGAGATCAATCGGGCATCCCCCGCAGCTGGCAAATCCGGAATACCCAGCCATCGTTCTTGCCTTTCTCGCGGTAATCCGCGTGGGTCGTTGCATCGCGCTTGCCAATTGAGTTGGAACGGTCTTGGCGGTCCTTTCGTCTTGCCCCACTTCACCCAACTCCCATCCTTACCTTGAAGGAGGAGCGAACCATAACCCATTACCCTTCCTACCACCCTGCGTTCCTCTTCCACTCTGCGCCATTGCCCTGTCCCACTCTTTCGTCCCCGGAACTCGGCCCTCTCTTACTTTTACTTCTCCATCTTTCCACCTGGCCAGTCTCCACGATCGCCAAACGTGACGTAAACCAGTTGCTCTGGTAAACGCCATTCTTCTCCGCCTCATTGGCTCCGCTCTCTTACCCTTCCGAGTGTGGACATCATCACGAGCTCACACGTATCTCGCTACCACAATCCCCGGACACGCACGACTATTCTATAAAGCACCTCGTGAGCCACCTCCATTGCCATGGATTCTGTCTCTCATCGTCCACCGCTGCATGGCAACATGCCGCAAAGCAACATCACCCCAGGCCAGCAGTCTCTGCCACCCTTATCCTCACTCACCAATCGTCTCTCCACTTCTGAGCAAAGCTCGGCACAGCCCAGGCAGCACTCAGAAGCTCGCGAGGTTCGCGATTCGGGCAACTGGTCCATTGCCCCGAGCAAACGTAAGTCCATGCGATACCCATCGTCTACATGTTGTTAACGTGCCTAGTAGATTCATCCACCGTGTCCCAAACATTGGGACTACAGGTGCAAACACTACTTAATCCTTCTGATGATTCCCCATCTCGTAGTTCGATACCAGAGACGCCATCCTCGGCTAGGTACCCTTCTGGCTTCTCACAGTCGTCTCAGGTACGCCACCATAGTGCTGTTCAAACCCCGTCTAATATAGTAGTAGCATGGTGTTCTACCTCCTCTCAACCAAGGGTTCGACAACCGACTAAGCATCGATGCCGGCTCTCAGTTCGACTCCCGACGCAGCAGCGTAGACAGTCGGATGAACTCTGGCATGGGGCATCTCACCATTCATCCACAGTCGCCCTACGAAAGCCAAAACGCTTCCCGAGTTTCGCTTGTCTCGACTCTCCAGCACCAACGCGGCATCACAAATCCCGACTTACGACCCAATGGCACTTCCCCTCTATCACCTAACCGTGCTGGTCCGCGTGCCAACCACCCTCCACGACGCGCTCCGGTTATTAATCCTAATCCCAGGAGTGTATCTGGCATGCCAGATCCTATGGCGGCGGCTCCGACTAAGGGTTTTGCTTGGGCCTTTCCCGCAGATGACTTCGAGCATGAGGAGAAGAGGAATTCGAGCAGCGGTGAGTCTAGCGTAGATCGCTCAAACGCCCCTTCGCGTCAAGGTAGCTTTGCGACGTCGATCAACAGCAGCATATACACTACAGACTCCAAGCTACCGCCTGGTCAACAACGACTGAATGACGGCACGCGTCCCAAGTCTTATTTTGCATCAGAAATACTGACTAGCATAGACATTCCTAGTACCCACCACCACTCCATGCAGCATCGCAGTGTCACGAGCCTCCAAAACGTTGACCCCACGAACCCACTTACGCCCGGGAGTGGAAGCTACAGTAGGACCCCTGAGCTTCGTGTCAGCCACAAGATGGCTGAAAGGAAGCGGAGAAGTGAGATGAAGAATCTCTTCGACGATCTCAACAGTATCCTACCCAACAGCCCTGGTAGCAAGTCAAGCAAATGGGAAATTCTCACCAAAGGTTAGCCGATACTTGGATTGTTGCATGGGTTTCCCTAACGTGTCTCTAGCCATTGAATACGTCACAAATCTGAGTCGTGCACACCAAAACGCTCGCGAGGAGATCAGCCGCCTACGACCGGATGCCGAGTACTGTCGAAGAGCGCAAGAAGAGAACGAGTTGCTACGAGCGGAACTGAACGCTGTCTGGAACGCTCTCCGCCGCGTCGATCCTTCCAACACTCATGTCTACGGAAGCATAACCGATCAACTTGCACAAGGACTCCCTGCAACCCCTGCATCGGGCAACAACGTGCTTCCACCGCTACAGCAACAGCAGCAGCAGCAAGGACTCTCACAACCGCCACCACCGTCGCAGGCTCAGTGGGCACCACCGCCACATGGAGGCGCTATGCAGGGTCCCATGCAAGGCGTCGAGTTTGGTGGTATGCGGCCTTATGAGCATTCTCATCGTTGAAGAGGCCTTTCCTCACATCACAGTCGTCTTGTACAGGCGAGACGACTAGGCGAGCTATTCGCAACCCTGACATTCACTGGACTGTGTTCCTGCCTTCGTGTTCTGCTTTTCATTGAGAGGCTTCAAGCAAGCGTTGTTCTTCTGCTTTACATCAACGGATGGGTACACGCTTTAGCCGACTTTTTCGGTCCTAAGACTATCCGTGCCGCCAACACTGGTTTCGATCATTTACCGACTGTGTTTTACGACCCCATCAGCATCGAAATGTATCATGACACGACCCTATGCGACATCATCGACATACTCGACACCCCTGCTGGTTTTTCTTTCACTTACCTACTGGAGCGTAGGATGGCGTTTCATGAGGCGGTTTACATGTACGGAGTGAGAGGGTTCGGAAAGGTTTCTCAGAACAAGGTCAGGAAAAAGTATATGCCATCAGTCACCTGAGGGTGAAGCGCAGGTTACCCATCTCCATATCAAGAGTGGGTTCTGCTGTGGCAGGCGCACGGTTGGTTTTTTGTCATGCCCCAGCGGTTATTCACTTCTCAGTCGGATTTTGCTTGTAACTCATGTACCCAGGACCTTGGTCTCCCGTCGGTTTCCACGTGGGCCTATGTCTGTACCAAGGAAACCACTTTTCTTTAACATGCATCAATAGCGTTTAGCGGGGGGAGGGTGGGAAGAGAGATACATTCTTAAACATGGATCGCCGCTGCAGGTTGCGCGCCGAACTATAGCCACACTTGCACTTTTGTTGATCTTTCTTCTGCTATGATGAATATTCCAAATCCCGGGGGTCACTTGGTCGCTGGAAGCGTGCCCGATTCCGCGCCTTCTTGGCCGCATCTTACCGGTAAAGGCGCGCGTGGGCTCCCTGACTTGGCTGCTGGTTTCAAGTGGTGTTGCTGTATGCAAGACTGTTGGTCGACGATGCAACTCTGTTGCATTTACTACGGCTTTTGATGACTCGTCGTCTCTTGTCATGACTAGGTTAGTGCGCGCGCGGTTCGGTAGGACATGCCCGAAGTTGTCGAGCGGGCGTACCAGTAAAGCACGTCCGGCGCACGAAACAAGTGGGGTATCGTGGTGTGATTGTCGATATGGTATGGTATGGGTTAGGTGGGGAGTTTGACCGGTGTGTGTGTTTCCTGATGTCACGTGGCTTGGGGGAGATGTGTGTTTGGCTTGCATGAGGCGCAGATAGTGTATTGTGCGAATGTGATTAGAGTCAGGTAGCTCATGATGGAATTGTGTGTCTGGATATGTCGACCGCGGCTACTATAGAAAGACCATGCTCACATTGATGCAGAACAAAAGGCTGTACACGGTTGATGAAATGCGAAGAGAAAGAGGCCGTTGCAAGCGCCCAAAGGGTATAATTAAAACATGCGGTCTGGCTATGATCATGATCATTATTGTCCAAGAACCTTCTAGGAGAAAATAAGATTTTAATGTTACCCGCGATGCAAAATTGTATCCAGCGGATTCTTAGGTTCGCCCACCATCTCCTTCTTCACCTGTTTCTTCTGCTTCTTCGTCATGAGCCCCTTGGCCTTGAGACCACGTTCCTTGCGGAGTTTCTTGAGCGCTTCTTCCGTCATTTCCTGTCGGAGGATTTGCTCTACAACGAGCTTCTTGCGACTGCGCTTGTCGCCGCGGCTGATGAGGATGCCCGCGGTGATGTTGCATGTTAGACTGAAACTTAGGATGATGGCGGTAAGTTCCTTGGGACGGACTTTGTAGTAAATTCCCCAGGTCGTGCCACCGAGTGCGCATTGGAACATGGAGTGGCAGTCGAGGAGGACGATGATAGTGATAAGGAGGCGAATGGAGAAGGCGTGGTGTGTATATGTCTCATGGGGCCGGTAGAAGGTATGTGATTTTTCGAGCTTGGCTTGGTGGTGTTCAAGTTTCTTTTGCTCCTCGGCGGTAAGAACAGGGGCTTCCACGCCTTCCTGCTCTGCTTCGCCTGTTTCCCAAGCGTTCGATCGCGGCATGGTTGGTAGTTCGTTGTGATCCTTCAACTCTTGTAGTCCTCGTTCTTTGCGTAACCGCCAAGTCCTGTGCGCGTAGAAGGCGACGAAAGCCATATGGTAGGTGTCGACGATGCGGAAGGGGAACATGGTGATTCCAACAACACAGAACAGGGCAGTAAGGACCTGATCAGCAATCTCGACAAAGTACGCCTGTCGATCGCCCACATAAATCCAGCCGATAAGGAAGAGCACCCATGCCGCTCCCCAGAAGGTGATAAGGAAGAAGTATAGGGTGACAAGAAAGCCGAGAGGGTTGCGGACATAACGTCCGAAACCCTTCATACTCCGTTTGAATCTTGCGCGTCGAGAGTGGAGGAGATGCCGAACATGGTCGTCTAACGCTGCTTTCTCTTCGTCGGTCCATCCCGTCAAGGAAGCACCGTGTGGTAGTACAGCGTAGTGGTGGCCTTCACCCTCTTCCATCGTCGATAGGGTTGAGTCGATGGTGTTCTGTCTTTGCAATGGTCCGCGGTCTCCGCGCGCTGCCTGCTCTATTTCGCCTTGTTGCGTCATCTGCGGGAGTTGATCTTCCTCGCGTCTCGCTCCGCTAGCTGTACCCATCTCTTCATCCGAGGAGTCGGACGTAGTCTGCCCAAGGTCGTATGTGGGCTGGCGGTTATAAAGCCACGGTAAGTTTGGTAAGAAAAGCGAGTTCTGAACGTTATTCAGTGTAGTAAGTGTAGACACCTCAGGATCTGATATCTTGTCAGCTCGTAGTACAGTGTAGAATACTATTGAGTGTACTGACCGATGACATCAAGCACATCAACAACGTTGTTGCCCATCATATTCTGATTCGGGGTTTTCTGATTCCGTCGCATGTGGAAAGCAGAGGATTGACGAGTCACTCCTCTTCGCGCGTTGCTGGGACCTTGCGAAGGCGGGGGGCCGTTGCCGGTAGTAGCATTCGCTGCGCGTGCGCCATCCTCGTACAGAGGCTGTAGATGCGGGCCAGTTAATTGACGTCTTATACCATCGTCCTCGACCATGGCCTGTGGGGGTGGGCGCGGCTCAGAGCTACTTCGTCTTCGGCCAGCTTGCCATGTGCTGTCGGATTGTAGTACCGGTGCTGGGTCGGGAGTGGGTTGGGGAGTATTCACGCTTGGCTGCTGTGTAGGTCTTCTTATGCGAATTGACGAACTGCGTGCGCGCTGGGCGGGATTCGAAGGAGACGCGTATAGTTGAGCGGTGGATGGCTGCGTGGAAGGTGAGCGAGTCGTCGTGGTAACGGCAGGGTGCGTGATAGTGGTCGACTGTGGCCCAAAATGTTGCACGGTTATGCCCTGTCCAGGTGTGGTTGGCGTGGTTGTGGTAGTAGTATAGGGAGCAGAGGTGGTGGTGGTCGAAGTTGTCGACGACGCCAACGGGCGTCCCTGGTCGCCTGGCCCTTGATCCATAATGGCAGCGGTGCGACGAGAATACCCCAGGAAAGGAATCAATTTGGGTGAGGGTGCGGCGCTGGGGTCAAATAGTGTCTTCCTAAGCGTGCAGCGATCCGGCCGGTCGCGGCATGGAATTAGTTCATTGTTCAGTCAGCAGCGTCTCCGCAATGCCCCCGTAAGCAAAAAGGTTAGAAGCGCGCCGTGATAGGTAAGAATCGCGTTGGCACGACGATGGTAACGGTTTTAAGAAATAGGAGCATGCGAAGTGTCTTGGAAAAGGCAGTCAAGCTTTCCACTGCGCGCGGCTTGCAAAGCAGCCGTCTAGTAGTGCTTCGGCTACAGCGGCTTCTACGAGGATCCGAGCGGCTGTTTGCCATCACCCTCCGCTGTGAATTGCTACATCATACCTACAATTCTGTGGAGTGGAAAGACATCTGGCGACGCTGACACCTGCACAAGAAGCTTGTATTAACAATCGCTAATGCTTATGGCATATGCGCCATGCTGGCAGCCGTCAGCTGCAGCCTCAAAAGGAGCCACCCACAGCTAACTAGTCGCATTGCGCAGAACCTGTCCGATGTGCACAATGGTGACGGGAGATTGACATGTGCATTACTGTTATGCTGTTCTTAGTGAACTCAACAGATGTCACTTACAGGCAAGTTTTCAAAACAACATGCCAACTACCATATCCATATCTAGGGCTGAAACAAGCCCCAGCGGGTCGCGCTCGGGCCAACGTTGACGTAGCTGTGGATCATATCAAGCGCGTCGGCACGTACCTGAGAGATGATGACTTTGGACCTCCACAATAATCTTAACCTACACGAGCTCCCCTAGCATCTCTATTGCAATCATCTCTTTAAAATGAAGGCGATCCGCGCCCTTGCACTGGCCTTTTTGGCAGCCAGTCGTGTTGTCGCAATGCCACAGCGCAGCGCGCCGCAACAAGCAATTCTCGACGCGTCAACAAAGCATCTCGCCAAATCACTCGGGGTAGGCCACTTCAGCGAATGGAGTCGTGCCACAAAGAAGGAGTTTTTGATAGACTGGCAAGCCGGCAGGGAGTCGGAGTGGACGATTGTACAGGGCAATGAGGGCGGTGATTTGGATTCCATGACGGCGGCACTTACTTGGGCATACCATCTTGAGCATTCGACAGAGAATACGTCACACCCAATCAAGGCGATTGCTCTTCTCCAGACTCCGTCGCATGCGCTCGACTTGAGGCCAGAGAATAGACTGGCTCTGGACAACTCGCAGATGACGTCCGGCCATGAAGACTTGTTGACGCTAGACGAACTGCCTGAGGACCCCGAAACTCTGGCCAAGAAACTCAAGGGCATCGTGCTGGTCGACCATGGTAGCCCGTTACGCAAGTGGAGCGGAGCAAAGATCCTGAGCATCTTTGACCACCACAAAGACCGCGGTACTGCTCCCGATGCCGAACCCCGTGTCTTCGAAGTAGTAGCAAGCTGCACTACACTCGTTGCCCGCCAAATGCTAGACGAGCTCGAACAGCTCGACCACGAATACCATATGCCGCATGAACTGCTCGAGTTGGTACTCAGCGCCATCGCGATCGATTCTGGCGGCTTAACAGGCGATAAGACTACCAAGACCGACATTGAAGTCTCCAAGCGCGTCCTTGCACGAAGCAACTGGAGGGAAGATAGCCTCGAAGACGTCATGGAGGACCTTGATGATGAGCTCAGCAAAGCTCAAAAGGAGATTGACGACTTAGGTCTGCGCGACCTGTTGCGCCGAGACTGGAAGGGTGATATCATTGATACTCCTTCCCCTCGCACACCCACTGTGAGCATCGGCTTTGCATCGATCCCTTACTCTATGGATGAGCAGATTCTCAAGACTGAATTTGAGGAACTCTTTGGTAAGTTGCTCTTTTTTTCAGCATCTCTTGAAGTGCAATTCGATTAACATCCCCTAGACTGGTTCGCCGTACATGCAGCCTGGACCGCCGAAGCCGGCGTCGACATCGCCATCACGCTCAACAAGTACAAGAAGCACGACAAGGACGGCAACAAGGAGAAGATCCGCGAAGTCGTCTTGACTGTCCGCGACGACGTACGGATCGATCAGGATCAAGCCAAGTCCTTGTTCGAGACAGTCAAGGAGGCATTGGAGAATAACAAAGAGGGCATTGATTTCCAGCCGTGGCATCGTGCTGATGAGTTAGCGCCTAGGCAGATGGTGTGGACGCACAAGAGTGATGCGGGCAGGAAGGTCATTCGACCGATTGTTGAAGAAGCGGTCATGAACTGGGATTAAGAAACGGTGAAGGGATGGCAACTACACTGTAATTGTAATCAACGAACATCACAAGTATGCATTCCTAGAACACGATCAAGATCATAACTCGTCATTCTTTGCGCTGCGTGAGCTTCATCGCTATGCTATGCAAAACTCAAAAACTGCCAATTCCAACAACACGTACAAAAACCACAAACACGGTTCCAAATAAAAATCACCGTAGACTCAAGAAAGGCCAATCCTAACAACAAGTACAAGAAACAGAAAACCGCAGTCTCAAAGAACTGGTACAAGAAACGCGAAAACACCATGTCAAACAACATGTACAAGGGAAGAAGGCAATCCCACAACAACCACTTCCACCCGGCTGTGTTCAGGAGCCCCGTGAGAGCCTGCTCTTTCGGGCGGCTCTAGATATCACTGCTCGAAGTGTATGTTATTTAAACTATGTAAGTAGCTTCTAAGCGGTGTTTTGTAGCGAGATGTGCTTATTAGTCGCGAAGCGTGCTAGAACAGGTTAACAGCAGACGCATAGCTAGCGTCTATAGTAGGTGATAATTCTTTCTGTAGGCTAGCAACAAGGCTAACGGCTGCGCCGCAGGCTAAAGGCTAAGAGATGAGAGAGGTGCGCTGTGCAGGATGCCGTGCAGGACATTGCAGAAGGTCTATCGCTGGCAAAGTTCTAATAATAGCTGTTAGCGGTCAAGCTACCTTCATGAGTGTCCTGCCGTGCGCAGCTTGTCACTGTCTTCCCTCTCCCCTTCTCTCGCTCGTCCGTCACCACCGTCACTACTGTGAGACGGACAGCGCTAGTGTTGTGTTATCGCGGTAGTCCTTCGCTACGAATCAACAATATCTTTCGCCTTGAGCTTATCCCACAGTATTCAAAATGTGCCCTTGCAATCTTCTGTACATGGTCGATGATGCTTGTCTTCCCGCAAGACTACCAACAGTAGAAGAAATCGAATCCGCAACAGAAATCTTTAGCGACACCACCGGGCGTAAAGTTGTCGGAGTTGGCGATCACTTTGTTGTCAAATATGGAGTACAAGTCGATCTACTAGAGGGAGAGACGATGCTTTTTCTGGGACAAGAAACAACTGTTCCGGTACCGCGCATCTATGCATTGTTCCGGAGCGCGGACCAAAGAAGCAACTACATCGTCATGGAACGTATCAAAGGCTCAACTCTGGCATCGGAGTGGCCAAAGATGGATCAGGCGTCAAAAGAGACTGTTTCCTCGAAACTCTGGCCCATTTTTGAGGAGATGCGAAGACTAGAGACTCCTGGAGGATACTGTAGTGTTGGTCATCGCGGGTTGCCGGATGGTCTTTTCTGGACGGACAACCCATCGAATCCATTCTCAGGGCCATTTGATAGAGAGGCGGATCTGAACAATGCCATGTTGGCAAAATACGTCCAGAACGGCCTCTCTAGATACAAGGCGGATTATTACTCGCGCACATTCAAGGATGTTTTTCAAGGCCACGTACCTGTTTTCTCGCACGCAGACTTCCAGCGAAAGAATGTCCTGTTGCGTGATTCTTCGACAGCAACGAAAACTGAAGCGCTACGGGACATTACAGATCGGCAAATCGTGATTATTGACTGGGAATTTGCCGGTTGGTATCCAAGTTACTGGGAATATGCGAGAACTATATTTGCCTGCGGACGATGGGACGATGACTGGAACTATTGGGTTGATCGAACGCTTGACCCGTTTCGAAATGAATATGCCTGGATGCATATTCTTCTTCGAGAGCTGTGGTCGTAAAACTGTGTTCGATTTTTGTTTAATATAAGCCCGTGCAGTAGAAAATATACTAACTTCTATCTACGCATAACGGAACAACTACCGTAGTAGAACACTAACAGCACTTTCTCTCTTAATAACACCAACAACAACTATATTATATTACAGAAACGCCTTAAGAGGGTGTAATACGCTTTGATTTGATAATCTATCTTCTAGTTATTGCTATGCTCTTTCTTGCTACATAGATTTACTTCGAGGGCTAACATTTACTTTGAGCAGCAACTTTCACTTCGAGTAGCGACCTCTAGGCTGGGACTCAACAGGGCCCTTCATTCAAGCTAGGGTGGACGGCGATACGGAAACAACCCTATCAACGCCGTCTGTATGCAATAACGAGGGGTATCAAACGCCAGAAAATAAGAAATGCTGAGTCGTCACGGTCAGTCTAGGGGCGCTACCGAGGACGGACGCTACGCGCAGCAGGCTTGCGTACGTTGGCAGCATTGGTTTTGGGCGACAGTACTTGTGATGTGGTGGTCTTCGTCCGGGAAGCTGCGCGAGTCGCGCGCGTAGTTGGAGCTGCAGGTGTCGGTTTCTGAACTACATTCCTGGTGCGCTTCTTAGGTACAGGAAGGTCTGTATTCTCCTTATCTTCCCCCGACATCTCGTCGCTGCTGCGCTTTTTGGCGCGTGTTGTCTTCGTCTCTTTTGCGTAGGTAGGTGTTGGCTTGTTGGTTTTCGGGGCTGGCTTGACGCGCCTGGTGTCAGGAGAAGATGTGGCTGGAGCGGAAGAACTTGGTATGGGGTTGGCGGGAGCTGCATTGCGTGTTTTGCGTGCAGCAGGTGCAGGCGCAGATGTCTTCTTGGATGGTACAGTTTTGATTGTAGGAGCGGGCACAGCAACCGGTTGTGCTGGCGCTGATGCCTTCAGGAGGTCAAGTAGCGTGGTTTGTCGCGTCACTGTCGGGATGCGATTGACGCGTCGCTCAAGACGCGACTGCATGCTGGCGCATTGTGCATCGCACTGCGCTCGCAGTTTCTCTTTGCGCGAGTCGATTTCAATTTGAAGGTTGACGAGCATGTTGGCTTTCGCTTCCGCTGTGAATCCGTCTTTGATGTTGTTCATTGTCGCGCTGTGGTGATGAACAACGCGTAGACAGCGGTGATGTGGTTATCGAGAGCGCAGAAGAGTAGCAGCTAGTAGAAGAGAACTGATGAGACTGTTGGAAGATCTCTGACTGATCTTGAGCAGATCGGGTGTGGTGGTAGTGGAAGAGGGTTGCACCTTCCAAAGTTGAATGTGGTGGAGAGCAGTAAACAACGCGAGAAAAGTCGCGACGAAAACGCTGGGGACAAGATTTAAGTAGTAAAAGTAACCGATTGAGGCCTTCTGAATCTTTTGCAACAGTTGTGAAGAGTTTCTGAGCAGTTTTGGAGTGGTTGCGGGTGGTGGTGGTCGCAGCTTCTGATTCTCGAGTGGGATGTTGGAGGATGGAAGGTTGGAGGGTCTGCAGTTCTGTCCTTATGCCAGTGCCAAGGGCATCCAGTCGTCGCCTCAGCGGTACGCTTGCTACGTTGAGGTTGATAGCTACGTCAGATAGAACACCAAAGTACTGCAAAGCAATCTGCGCAACGATAACTGTAGCGAAACGCTGTAGAACTGGACTGACAATGTTTGGTGTTGAATTGCACGAGTAAGTTCACAGGTGTTGCAGATGCCATTCGAGTCATTTACCCTTGCGTTTGCGCACGGCCTCCCGCCGACACGGTCACATCAGAGGCACGTGATCTCGGCGGTCTCATGGCCAGCCTCCGTCCTCCGCTGCGGCGACCTGAGCTCAGCATCATAAGGTTACCGTCGATCTGATCAACTGCAAAACAACCACTTCAACCGTACACATAACCGGCCCTCAAGATGGTGTTAGAAGCTTCTATGATAGTGTAAGGCTGTCCTCACTTACTCGGCCATCACATACTAACTCCAACAGCGTTGACAACAGCGAAGCTAGTCGAAATGGCGATTACGTACCCTCGCGGTGGGAAGCACAACAGGACGCCGTGAACATGATCTTCTCCGCAAAGACTGGTGCAAATCCAGAGTCTTCGGTCGGTCTCATGAGCATGGGAGGCAATACCCCGGAGATTCTCACGACCCTGACAACGGACATTGGCAAGGTGTTGGACGGTCTGCACCGGACAAAGATAAAGGGCAGCTCGCACTTCGTGACTGGCATCAACGTCGCGGCTGTACGTTACCAGGAACCTTCGGGAAGACACGGAGCTAATACAATACACAGTTGGCCCTCAAGCATAGGCAGAACAAGTCGCAGAAGCAGAGGATAGTCATATTCAACTGCAGCCCTATCGAGGAAGACGAAAAGAACTTGGTCAAACTGGCCAAGAAGATGAAGAAGAGCGGCATCAGCATCGATATCATCGCATTCGGCGAGCTGAGCGACGACACGACGCGAAAACTCCAGGCCTTTAGCGACAACGTACAAAGCGCCGAAGGCTCCTACCTTGCCACCATTCCACCTAGCGCGAACCTGCTCAGCGACTCGTTGATTACAACCCCTATAGTTGGAGGAGAGGGTGCATCCAATGCTGGCGGTGATGGCGGTTCTGGGGGCGGAGGTGGTGGTGCTTCAGGCGGCAATGACTTCGAGTTCGGTGTAGATCCATCGGTTGACCCTGAGCTCGCATTAGCGCTAAGGATGTCTTTCGAGGAAGAGAAAGCACGGCAGGAGAAGGACAAGAAGACAAAGGAGGCCGCGGAAGGCAAGTCGGAGCTTGAGCCGGTCGCTGAGGGTGACGAGAAGCAGCCGCTGCTGGACAACCAAGGCCAGCCTAGCGGAAGTGGCAGTAAGGACAAGAAGGACGATGACCCAGATAAGATGGACACAGCATAAGCTGGCGCGATCACGACGAAGCTGGAGAAGGGAATGGCCTTTGAAGCTTCAAAATGGGCAGAGCATTCACGGCGTCTACTGTATGACTAGAGCTGGCGTCTACCGCGTGGCATAGATGAATAAACGAAGCAAATAATGATAACTACGGTCTTCATTGATGGGTATTACAAGCACTGGCATCTTCCACAGCATTGCTCTCACATGATCTGGCCTACCTAACGGGAGTTCTTATGACCCCCTTTGTCCAAACATCCAATGCTATCGGACACATTTCAGACCCAGGAGCGATGCTCTGGGGCTCTGCAACAAAGGTACATGGTGTGCCCCGAACTGCTATTCAGCCACGATAGTGTTGCAGCAGAACGCTCATCGTACTGTCATGTACGCTAGCGTGCTTTCCCTCTTTCCGTTCAAGTTCATGGTATCATACTCTAAGTAACGCCTCCCTCACCCCCGAACCTTGACAAAACCATCCAGCCCTCGATCAAACTTCTCGCACCGAATGGGCATCTCGACGGTGTAGAACGGGTTCTTCATGACGTAGTCTGCATACAACTCATATATCTTCTTGATCATCGTGTCGACATTCGGTTGCTGGGGCTCAGTGAAGAGCAAGAATTTGACGCCGGTTTGCGTCTGGAAACATTGGATGCGGAAATGAGAGCTTTCGAGGACTTCGATACCGGTTGCGCTTACGGGAAAGGTCTGGAGGTTTGGAGTTGTGGCAGAGGGAGGAGGCGCGCGGACGGGTGGGACTGGAGAGAGTTGCGCTGTTATGGCGTGCATTCTGACTGCTGATCAGTCTCGTTTTCTAGGCTACGAAGATGTTCAAGTACCCATGGAAAGATCCAGCGAGCATAAGGTAGTCATTGCTAGTGAGCTTGCTCATGCCCGTGTGGAACTCGCGGTTGTAAATGAGGCCGCCAGACTTGCTGATTATGAAGAGCGCGAACACCACCCTACACTGTAGTATTAGCCAATTATCAAACAAGTGCAGAGGCTTTCCATTACATCTTGTCGATGGGTGCGTAAGATCGTACTATGGTGACAGTCTAGGCGGCGTCGTGTTGCGACTCGCGTTCCGTAAGCGGTGAGGGTTCTGCCCCTCCCCATTGTAGCTTCACCAGACTACCCACTTGCCTTTGACAGCTCACGCTGTTTGCTTGGCCCTTCACACGGTTGAGGCCCGCTCACTCCTATCACTTTTTCTTCTCGGAATTCACTCCAATAAAAACACACACATTCGCGCAAACAGTACCAGCCCGGCCAACGCCGACTGTTGAGCTTCACAGACCCCGCGAACTCAACTTTCGAAACCGCAGCCGGGAGACCTTCGCAACACCATGTCGAACCAGAGTATTCTTAGAATTACTCGCGAACTGGGTGAGATCCAGCGTGGCTCCGACCTCTCCATAGCCGTTGCCTGTCGCGATATCGATGTGCGCCATGTGCGGGCACTAATCATAGGCCCACCTGACACGCCATACGAGTTCGGCTTCTTCGAGTTCGCGGTCAAGTTCACGCGCGAATACCCAACCAAGGCGCCGACCGTCACGGCTACGACTACTCATGGCGGGCGCACGCGCTTCAACCCCAACATCTATGCCGGGGGGAAGGTGTGTCTGTCGATTCTCGGGTAAGTCACTGGAATCGCTACAGCTGAGTCTATGCTAACGAGACACAGTACATGGCGAGGAGAGCGTGGTGAAGAATGGTCGTCTGCACAGGGTCTCGAGTCTATTCTCATCTCTATCCAGAGCCTCATGTCTAGCAACCCTTACGAGAATGAGCCGGGCTTCGAAGACGCGAACTCGGACTATGACAAGAAGAACCAAGAGGCATATGTAGACAAGATCCGACACGAGTCGCTGCGCATATCAGTCATCGACCGGCTTGAAGAGTATCTGGGCATCACCTGGGGGAGGTCTGGCGTGTCAGTTTACAACGCGGAAGAGGACTACCAGTCCAGTAGGGATGACGCGCCATTCGAACCCTTCAAGGACCTCTGCAAGCGACGCTTCTTGTGGTACTACCAGTCGTATCTGGCTCGTGTGGATGAGGCAGCAAAGAAGAACAAGGATGGGGACCGGTTCGAGAAGATGCCGTTCGAGGGCCCTGGCAACGCAATGGAGGGCACGTTCCAGTACACGCAACTCCGGGAGCGTCTCGTCAAGATCTTCGAG
>JAESFQ010000265.1_pt1 | contig 18884 bp, 20 predicted proteins | sample 9269431 | NCBI WGS metagenome assembly JAESFQ01 (sample SAMN14502588, study PRJNA617103) | algae metagenome | isolation source: Plectolyngbya sp. WJT66-NPBG17 and co-occurring heterotrophs from well... | place: USA: Mojave Desert, Joshua Tree National Park, California | collected 2006-08-06
CGTTCATTCTCTTGTTGCGCCCAGGACCTTTAGGGCGTTCGTCAGCGCTGTGTACGCGTAACGGCCGGAGTCAGGAAAGCAGATGTGGCGTTTCGCCGCGATTGGGTCATGACTTCAATAACGAACAAGCAATTGCAATCTGTGACTCCTGGCATGCATTGGAGAGATGATGCTGCGAATGGTTAGAGTACAGAATACGGTGAATAAACGAGTCGGCAGGGTGTGTTGGGTTTTTCTCATAACCTGGGTCTCGTCTAAATACGCCAGGGCTGAAACGTGGCTGTTGGGGGCTTCGGGTAGGAGGATGCACCGGGAAATTTAGACGATGCTTGTTGTTGGCGAGCCTTACTGCTTTCGCTGGCCAAGTAATCCGCCTTAATCGCGGCCCCGTCTTATAAGATCGAGCAATCGCTTGAAGGCCGCCCATTGTTGTCGAATTGTCCGTTGAACTTTCCTCGCACTCAGGGGCTTCGGCGCGGCCGCATCGAGGGTGGTCGGTTTTCAGGTGGAAGAGTAATCATGCGCATCTGAGCATTACGACGGCATCCCCCACAACAGCGAACATCCCTACATCAATCAAGTTGCGGTGTAGATAAGGCGAGTGCGGCAGTGTTGAGGCAACACGTACAGCAGCAGCTACAGTATAGGGTCGGGCATGTCACAATCGCATTGTCACAAATGCAGCCGCAGCCAACCAAATCGGGCGACCTTTAGGCGAGCATTTCCTTTCCTTTCTTTCCCTCCTAGTACGGCTCAACTGCGACCCCTGCCCCCAATGAATGAGCAATTGACGTCACAATGCTTTGTGCTTGGCTCCGAGGACAGGCAGCTTTACCGATGTTGCGATGCAGTGGCGGCAGCAGTCCACGGTCATGGTCGCGTGCTCACTCTCGTTGTGCACGCGACACCATGGAAGACGGAAGCGATGACGACTGAAGCATCGGCATCGGACCAAGACAAGACGAATGAGAAGAAGATGGCTAGAGCCTGTGTCTTTGCGGCTTGCGCACCACTGAGTAGGTCCAAGCCACTAAAGTCGAAAAAGTGGGACTTCATACGCTGTACGCACGCTTTGATCAAGATGTCTGACCTCCTTTGCCGGCAACTTGGCCTTGAATGCGAGCTTCTAGGCAAAGCACCACCATAGGTCCGCTAAGCATCGAGCGAAGCAAGCTGTCACTCCTCGTCTCTCCACTTGGCCTGAACCCTTTCTCCTCTTTTCTTCCCAGTCACTCCTTCATCAGTGTTTGTTAACATATTTCGAGCCCGACGACAAAGCTCCGCACGTATCCGGGGACAAAAGAGAGCCGACAATTGCAACCGCTGTTGAACGGATCTGAGCAGCATATTCTAGGAACACTATCAAATAGTAGCCGGCAGATCCCTCTAGCAACACGGTTCCAAACTTGGGCGCACGCGACACAACATGGCAAACCCGACCTTGCCAGACAACGGCCAATGGAACAGCAAACCAGCCTGGAAGCTGCCTGGATGGTGCGAACCAGTTGTACGTAACTGAGCCGCTTTACTGTGTCCTAATGCAAAGAACGGCATGCTGACAGTGTCACGCGAGCAGATGGTCGCCAGTATACTTTTCTTCGCCATGTTCATAACACGGAAACGAGACTTTAAGATTTTCGGTCGATCATCACAGCGGACCGGTATTCTCGACAACACACCGAACGAATCTACAGACCGCCTCCTCCAGTCCGACAGCGACAGCGATTTCGATGAGGTTAGCGCGACCAAGAACCCCAACGCTCCGAAAGTTCGAAGCATATTCTGCTGGAAGGTCATAACACCCAACACTTCGCGTTTCCGGCATCATGTACACAGTCGCATACTGCAGCGCTTCCCTTTCTTGATTGAAATGTTCTATTGGGTCATCAACTATGCATTCTACCGCATGACCGCCATCGCATCTGCCAAGCTTTTTACTGGGCGCGGAATCTGGGATGTAGCACAGGAACACGGAATTGCAGTACTGGAAGCGGAAGAGTATGGCATACTGAGGTTCTTTTTCCCTGTTCGGGAGAGGGATGTGCAACAGTGGTTCATGCATGGACATCAAGATGCGCTGACGGTGCTGAACAAGTGCTATGCGCTGATTCACATTCCTGGAACTGTTGGGTAAGTTTGTTGTCGCCGAACGTATGGAATCTCTACTAACATATCAAAGCTTTATTTGCTGGTATTACTACGTAGCCCCGTCGTTCGACACTTTCGCAACCGCACGCCGAACCCTTACCCTTACCAACTTCTGCGCTTTCATGACCTTCGTTATATACCCATGCATGCCACCACGACTGCTACCCACCGAATACGGCTTCCTCGACACGGTCCGTCACGACGATGCACAAAGTGTATGGATGAGTGGCAAGTTCGTCAATCAACTTGCAGCCATGCCGTCGATGCATTTCGGCTACGCATTCTGCATTGGCATGACTATGATTTACCACTCGGGCCTGTTCCGCCGCACCTTGGAACACGGCGAAGTACGCAAGAACGCTTTCTGGAAAATCTTCTACCTGATTATTGGAATTGGATACCCCTCGTTCATCTTGACAGTCATTGTCGCCACGGCCAACCATTACTTCATGGACGCGCTGGTGGCTACCTGTTTCGTTTTTCTCTCCTTCTTTTGCAACAAGGTTTTCTACGTTTTTATCCCGCTGGAGGATCTTTTACTCTATGTTATCCGAGCGGACAAACCCGTCCCTACGACTGGTGCTCGCTATCACGAGAAGGGTGGTCGGCTGTAGTATGACGGCTTAGTAGCTTCTTTACGGTCTTTAGCTCCCGTCCACTACATCATTCACTTGTTCATTGTTGCATTTACAGAGCATAGCATTACAGGTGGCGTTGGTTAGAGCAGTAGACGGATCGCGCTTGGATGTTAAGCATATAGCGATTTTGTCTGCAAATACCCTAGATTGAAATCAAACAATACCAATTGACCTGTTCTTTTCTCGTCGTTACGCAATTCAGCTGAGTGCGCCTTGGTACGATTATGCTCGTTTTAACAAGCCAGAACGCGCCAAGACCTGTTCCTGCGTTAGCGCACGTGAAGGCGCCCCCAGACTTCCGAGCTTCGACGCGTCGGGGCTCCCGACGTGTGCCAGCCGCCGCCAACCTCCCCTCATCGCTCCGTAAGTCAGTCCACCCGCTAACGGACGCGATTTGTGTAGGAGACTACTGCGCTTATACTCTTCCCGCTTTTGGGGATCCATACTAGTTGCTGTGTGCCTACATTGACCTTCTGTATAGCTACCTCGGAGCTCCAAACAGCTTCACTCGCTTTTGCACGCATACCTTCGTTATCGCAAATACGCAAACACAGTCGCTATGGCGGATTTCGAGCAGCAAACTCCCATTGAGGGCACACCTGTCGAGGATATTGAAATGGAGGGCGCTGGCTACGCTGGAGCTGGCGCAGGCGAGGAGACGACCCTCTTGCCTGAGATTGAGCCCGAGATGCCTAAGCTGGTGCTTTTCGCCGAGTAAGTGCTGGTTGTACACATTTCCTGGGACTAGGAAATTAGGTGATGGGCGTGACAGTTGCGCGCATGGGTTTGACAGCTTCAAAGGCTTGGGAGACACGAACCACTGGAATTGGGAGGCTGGCAGAACGCAAGGTGGACGCGCAGCTAATATGCGACCAGTCTCATGAAGAGTCCAATAGTCGAGGTTGTGGTTGGAGCAGGAGACGACCGCACCACATACTCAGCACACGAGGCTGTTCTTGTGAAATCACCGGAGCTCGCCAAACAGGTTGAGAAGTTTGCGCCAGGAGGAGTACGCTACCATGTCCATACCCAGTCACAAGTTGCACACTAACAACCTTCAGCCCCGCCAGATCGTCTACACAGATTGCGATGTCGACGCCATGGGCTCAGTAGTCGAGTACCTCTACACGGGCGAATACTTCCCCAAGAAGACGTCAGCCGCACGCGATGCGCCTCTCGAGAAAGACCCGCGACAACCCTCTACCGATAACGATGGCTTGGGCCTTCTTGTCCACGCACGCATCTACACGCTCGCCGATCGTCTCCAGCTTCCCGAGCTGAAATCGCTCGCACACTCCAAGATCCATCGCACAGCCTCAACCGCAAAGGGCGAGCTTGCATACGCACGCTACGTATACAAGGAGTCCAATCCCGAAGACGCGACGATACGCAAGCCTGTCGCTGCTTTCTGGGCCACGCGCAGTTATAGCCTGCGCCACGACGCAGAGCCCGAGTTCAAGGCCATGTGTCTGGAGTTCCCGCAATTCTCGTATGATGTGCTACAGCTCGTATTGGACCAGCAAGAAAAGAAGCGCCATGGGGATGATGGGCCGAGTCGAAGTGGGCCGACTGTAGTTCCTGGAAGCACGAGGAAGAGGGCTAGAGTGAGTCAGGTGTAGATGCGAGATTTAACTTTGCATCGTACTTGGTCTATCTCTTCACCCTGCATATGCGTTGTCACTTTCATACCCGAGAGTTCTCCCGATCTTGTTCGCAACTCATCCCGGACGTTCAGCTTCGTGTGCCGCGTGGCTCCGGCGAAACCCTGCTTTTGGGCCTGTAGGATGTGTTTACCATCTCACACGGATTTCTTTTGTCAAATCTACTCGCATCGTTGTCAGCCGCATTGGTCGTCAAATAGAAAGCAGCAAACTTTATATTCTGTACTGTCGAAATTCGGGCTTGGTATGCGGACTGAGGTAGCGTCATCTGTTCTTGAATGTAATACCATGTACAGTAGCCGCTATAGGCGTTTTCGGAGAGCAACTTCTAATACCTGATTAGCAGCTAGAGCAATGCCTCGACTGCGCCATGGGATGAATAGAGTAGTGTTGAGACGAGCGATTGTATCATGAAGGTTGTGACATGGCGAACAATGTATCGAGAGACTCGGCCATGTCCAATGTCCAGAGTTGCGATTGCCTGCATCGAGATGCATGGTGACGTCGACGGGTACCTTGCTGCAGGGACGGGGGTTTCATGTAGCGTGAACGTAATGCTGCGCTACAGAGGTACACATATTGTTGGGACGACGGTGTTGCATGCACATTGGCCTTTGCGGGAATGTAGAGCAATTTGTAGCTTGGGTGGATAGGTACCTAGGGACGCTGCCAAGGGCGGTAGAATGAGGGGTATATGCCGCTTCGTGATGTGGAGGTAATGATGCTTGAGTGTTTGGCAATGGATAGGAAGGATAGGAAGGATAGGAAGGATAGGAAGGAAGAAGATGCTATGATGAAAGAGAGTACACTGGGCTCCGATGTTGTTAGGTAAGTACGAAGAAGGTAGACGGTACTAACAACGCCGTCATTCAAGTGTATTGACTGTGACGCGGACAAAAGGGCTAAGATGGTACGCTAGAGTGCAAAGGCTCGTGGCTGTCGGATTCGGGGCTTTGCAAAACTCCCGTAGCCCGGCTATTGTAGCATGCTGTTCGGTCCACGATGTAGTAGCGGTGATGGCGGGCAATAGCCCTCTGACATGTGTCACCCACGCCGTCGCGATATTGCGGACCGGCTATCGACGAGTCGACGACGCCACCCGAGGATGAGAGGGCCCGTCAGGTCTGCGCGAACACGTGGAGGTGCATCGCTGCGACCATGTTCGGGGTGTATACCATGAGGCGATTGGCTGCAAGTTGTGCAATGGTAGAGTTTGTGATAGCGCAACCCGGGCCCGCGATGCATGCGTAGTGTTGCTTAATGGACGATCGGCCAGTGGGAGGGTGTGCGACTACGTGCCGCCATTGCTCACAGGTGAAATGCGGCGGGCTTGCGGTCGGCAGACATTGGCAGCACATGTTTCTTAGCCGACAATTTGTGAGAGATGGTCACGATGGCAGAAGTGAAGTCTGAAAGTGGTCGAGGCAAGACACAAAAGGGAGGTGATTATCCACCCCAGCGCGCTTCGGCAGGCATAAATGTAGAGCCGGGTCTGGCCAGGCGCTTGATTCTTCCGAGCCTCGTCTGCATATCCACAAGTCGTCTCACATGATGATCCAGTAGTCCGGCCCAGCGTGTCTAGAGGGCTTCTGTGCTTGTTCGCAGGCGTGGCAGACCCTGCAGCGCGTCGCATGTGCCCCGCAGTGCCCTGCCCAATATCAACCCGCTCAAGCTCTCATTCGGAACCCTCTCCGCAAGTGTCCAAAAGGCATGCATGTGCTCATCCCGCAGCTTCTTACTTAAACAGCCAATTAACCGCCAATCACGCCTGGCTAGATCCATTGTCTTCTGCCTGTACTGCGACGGCCCGGTAGGCCAGCGACCTAAGCCTTTTTCTGCACTCACGAGACCCGCTCTGGGGCCTCGCATCGTGAGTCGCACCCTCTCCAGCGCTCCACGTACCCTCACATCGTGACCCGCCAACGCATTCGGCGCGCTTCACCGCGCCTCGTAGGGGTCTACCCAGCCACTCTACGCTACTTGTCCATGGCCACCGTTTATACAAGCCCGCAGCGAGCTTCGGAACGGCGCTTGCATTGCAGTTCCGCCCAGCTTGAACAAGTCAAGACGCAATCCTTCTAGCGTCACTTGACCCTACAAACGAACGCCTCGCCCCGAAGCTATCCATGGCCGTTCAGTAATTCCGTCCACTACCAGCACTACCAGCACTACCCTTCTTCAATATCTAACCACGGCCCGCCTACACCATCCTGCTACACATCAACACTCACATCCATCCTCAGCCGTCTACATCCAATACGAACCTCTCAAGTCGACACGCTAGCCACGCTGATCATCACATCCAAGTGTAAGCTAACGTCCAGCACTACACTGGACTTTTTGTTGATCCGTTGTAGACATAGCACATACGACTCCATACCTTGGTCTCTTCCATCTTTCCGCTATACACTTTCACCTGCAAAGTATATCGGTAGACTTCGGCAACATATCCACACGTCCAAATGATCCAAGTCTGTCACTCCGCCCCTCCATACAAGACCGTGCATCCGAGGCGACTCGTCCTCGCACCGGTCATACAAAACCAAACTACAATGAATCCTCCCTCAGCACCCAATCCGGCAGGCGATGCAGGCGTGTTACCGGACTTCAACAATCTCAGCCTCCAGGACGCACCATCACCACCGGCCAACGACGACGATCTGGACGTTCTGACCATGTCACGGGAAACCGCCATGAAATTGATTGCACGCTCGATAATTGCCATTGCCAATGCAGCTGGCGACGTACCAGCAACACCACCACTTTCGAGGCCTGGGACGCCTGGCGGAAGGGAAAACCATCTCCTACGCTCCCACCGACGCACAGCGTCCAGGCCAGCGACGCCTATACCCGCCGAAAAAGAGAATCACCAGCCCACCGAACTAGCCCCACCAGAAGCGGGTCACGATGAGCCCGTCACTATACACGACATTGGCGCCGGAGCGCAGCCCGAGTCCGTGCAACGAGCCAACATGGCTCGAAAGTTCTTCTCCAAGACGGTGCCAAAAGTTGGCGTGGAGGAGTACATGAACCGCATCCAGAGATTCTGTCCATTATCCACTGCTGTCTGGCTGGCTGCTGGGTCGTACATGCTGCGATTATGCGTCATCGATCGGAGCGTTCCCCTCACATACCGCACAATGCATCGGCTGATCCTGGCATGCGCCCTCGTAGCGATGAAGGCATTGGAAGATCACAGATGGCCGCAAAAGCGGTTTGCGGCCGTGGGAGGTGTTGACGAGGCTGCGCTCAGCCGACTAGAGCTATGCGTAGAGTTTTTGTTGTCGTTCGATGTGCAAATCTTCACACCAGAAAAGCTGAAGGAGTTGACACTCCAACTACAAAGGGCGGGACAGGCGGCAACCATGACATGCAGATTACCGACATCTTTCAACTTGAAGCTGGGCACCCCAAAAGTACGGAATGCGCAGGCTGTTTGATTTGGAGCGGCACAAGGACAAGCATCTCCTTTGTTTGGATTTTTAGGATATCCCCATTTCGCATAACAATGGCGTTTGAGTAGCGAGACACGGGCACCATAGCCCGGAAAACTTCTGTACTATAGACACCACGAGGTGTATTGGAGAAAATTGTCAAATTTTTCGATGTGCACAACGCAGCCTGCTTCAAACCCACTTTTGGCGGTTGATTGTGGAGACCCGATGCTGTTGATTCAGGTACCGGCCCAAGTGGAGGAAAGGCAAGCCGAGCAAATCATGTGTAGCAACAATGTGAAGAAGGGTATTCGCTGTAATTGGCGGATTGTAGACATGGAAGATGTACTTTCTTGGGTATGGTGTTGAGGCGGTCACAATTAGACAATCATCCCTGCCAGTCGCAGATTAGCGTGCGCGGCAACGACGATCGTGCCCCTGGCGCGCCGCATGTTGCTTGATGATGCCGTTCCAGACTGCATCCTTCACCCAACACCAACAACCAGCAACCACCGCCCAACACCCGTCTCCGCCCACCCTGACTGCACGCCATCTGCCTCGAATTGCCAAGATACGCGTATTCAGCGTGCATTGTGCCCCTCGATCCATCACTGCGGCTCGACGCTCGCTTTCCTAGACCACACCGCCGCCCGATCGTCATTCGCTACCCTCACAATCAGTCCCTTACGATGACACGGATAGTACTTCCCTTCGCCGCTCTCGTCGCCGCCCTATCCCCGCTTGTAGACGCCGGCGTCAAGTTCACATCACCGAAGGCGGGCGACAAACTTACGGCTGGCACAGCCGTTACGGTGAAATGGGAAGAGGGTGGCACAGGACCGAAGCTCACCGACCTGGCGACTTATCAGCTGCAGGTCATGGTGGGAGATAACAACGGTTTGCAGGTAGGTCGCAACCAGTGTATTCGGTACAGGCGCAAAGACCAGATGCTAATGAGGGGCAACAGCTCCCAGTGGGCGTTATCACGACCAGCGGTGCATTTACAGCTGGCAACGTAGCTTCAGGTAGAATTGAAGCGACCCAGTCTGAAGACCTCAAGACGGCCAATGCCTAGTATGTTCCCACCTGTGGCGCAGCTCAGCAAGAAGTTAACCTGGCTGCAACAGCTTCATCCAGATGACGGCAGTTGGAAAGACTGGCGGCCAGCTCATCACCTACTCCGATCGCTTCTCCTTCACTGGCATGACGGGCAAGAACATTCTCAGTGATGCCATCAAAGCCGCCGTTACAGACATCGACACCACCACCGGGCCTCCGACCGTAGATACGACGACCGATGGCACAAATCCTGCTGAGCCAAATCCCGTGGATGGCGACGTATACCAGGTGGACTACGTAATGCAGACGGGTCTAACGCGTTATGCGCCCATGCAACCTGTACCGCCCACCAAGATTACCGCAACGAACACAAAGCCGCTGTATCCTACAAGTAGCGTCAAGATTGCAAAGACGATGCTGCCGATACCGAGTCAATTGACTACACTTACGCAGAGTCAGACTTTCTCTGTCAAGAGCATGGAGAACACGGTACGTTGTTTAGTGTGCGCAAGGATGCGCTGTTATTTTTCATGTCGTGTCATGCGGAAGCTGTACTAATGTTTCTTCAGGTCGCCGCAGCTCCTCACGCTACCGACGATATGGCCAAGTTCCTGAGACGTTGGCAGGACTAGAGTTCCTTTTGTTACAAGCATAACCGATCCATCACGCAACCCGACGGACGAAACGGAGCGGCTGTCGCATGGTTGCTTCATCACATCATAAACACCGACGCAGGGCGTGGTCGCCCGCCTGTCGTGCGGAAGAGTGCTGGGATGGGCATTCAAGGCATGGGTCGCACCGGACGGCTCAACGTTCGCGTAGACATTTGCGAGTCTGGAGGCATTGTTGGTCTTTCACATTGATCAAGTCGGAGCTACGTGATGATGGCATAACGGACTGGCGTTTGGAGCTCGAGCGTATTTGCCGGCGTCGGACGCCTTGTTATGGGTTAAGAATTTAGACATGATCATGTAGTACTATGAAAATTAGCGATACGACAACGATTTGCGGCGTGTATTCCATTATCGCAGCAGAACAGGTGCACCTTCCTCTTTTTACAAGGCACGACTCGTAGACCGCGGCTACCCGTCAGACACGAGCTCACCCCACCACCCCACCTTCCCGGCCTGTAGCTATCAACGCGCCTAACTACAGCAAAGCTCCTCGAAGCTCCCCATGCGCGCCCTGCTACCTCAAATCAGTCGTACACTTCGACACACATTACGTCCACGCCAACCATCACCCCCGACACACTCGGCAATTGCAACGCCTTGCTTTTATACCTTGTCTTCAGAGAGCGGCAGCTGGACCAACGTGCACAAGATGGCCATTGCCGAAAACTATGAAGATGTGCTAAAGGGCAAGTACCCGGCCAAGGCACACGCGAAGAAGGTTGCAGAGTGGATCATTGAGAAGGGTGGGGACAAGAACGGGACAATTTACCTGGAAGCGCAGAAGCAGAAGTTGAACGAGGTATGCATTCCTGGTGGTATACAGAATCGCAACAAGAGCTGATATGCTTTCCAGGACAACGATGGGGAGGCGCCATTCCGGTAGGCGGTACATCGGTTGGGCGAGCATTCAGCTAATGATTTTCGTCTAGTCAGCGACGGTACTTCTTCTATCTCAGCGGCTGCGAGCTATCCGATTCATATCTGGTTTACGAAATTGCCACGGAGAAACTCACACTCTTCATCCCTCCAGTAGAGCCAGATGAGGTCATCTGGTCCGGTCTGCCCATGAGTCCCGAAGAGGCCAAAGCAAAGTACGACGTTGACGAGTGTCTCACCACCAAAGACGTCAACTCTCATCTGACAAGCCAGTCCGAGTCTGCGCAATCAACCATCTACGCTATTCCAGAGCAGGTCTCGGATCACATCACTTTCATTTCATATAGAGAAAAGGAGTTTAAGCTACTCAAGACCGCTATCGAGTACTGCCGCGTCACAAAATCGGATTACGAAATCGCGCTCATTCGCAAAGCAAATGTCATCTCCACAGCAGCTCACGAGGCCGTCATGAAGGCTGCGTCGAAAGCGCAGAACGAATGCGAACTCGAGGCTGTCTTCCTCAAGACGTGCGTAGAGCGCAACGCAAAGAACCAAGCCTATCACTCCATTGTCGCAGCCGGCGAACATGCCGCGACACTGCATTACGTCAACAATGCCGCCCCAATCTCAGACCAGAACCTTTTGTTGCTGGATGCTGGTTGTGAGGTCGACTGCTATGCTTCGGACATTACGCGGACGTTCCCTGTAAAGGGCAAATTCACAACCGAATCCCTTGCTATCTATAAGATCGTGCTTGACATGCAGCATCAGTGCATCAATGCACTCAAGGCTGGCGTTGTGTGGGATCACGTACACGAACTCGCGCACAAGATTGCTATCAAGGGACTTTTGGAGCTTGGTATCTTGAAGGGCGATGAAGAGGACCTGTTCAGCAAGAGGATCAGTGTAGCCTTCTTCCCCCATGGTCTTGGGCACTACCTTGGTAAGAAGTCATCCAGTTCTGGTCTCACTGGCGCTGTATACTAACTGGAACGCAGGAATGGACACTCACGACTCTGGCGGTGACCCCAACTACGCGGACAAGGACATCATGTTCAGGTATCTGAGGAAGAGGGGCACCTTGCCCGAACGCAGCGTCATTACTGTCGAACCTGGTATCTACTTCTGCAAGTTCATCATTGATCCGTATCTCAAGGACGAAGAGAAGAAGAAGTACATTGATGAGGATGTGCTGGAGAAGTACTGGAGTGTGGGTGGTGTGAGAATCGAAGGTATGTGTGATGTCATGGCATGTCGAGAATGCGCTAACATTCTGCAGACAACGTGCTCGTTACCAAGGACGGGTTTGAGAACCTCACACCGACTGTGAAGGAAATCGATGACATTACTCAGTTGATCGCTTCTGGGCAGTAAGGTAACACTAGTGCCGTTGCGGAAGCTGGGTGTACTACAGATAAATGTCTCGGAGATATTCTGAGAGTTACACGTAGTCCTGGCTACTATATAGATTTGATGTACTGCTTCATCGCTCATAAATCGTGTTGTAGGGTACAACAGCTAAACAGTAGGAAAAGCACATCACCCCCGACTATGATAGCACCAAAGGATAGGCGTCCTTCATTACTGGACGCTTGCTTGAAGATCCAAATCATTGTCCTCGATTTACACCGCTCCATTCAACCACTGCATCCTGAAAAACCGTAGCACTAGAACATACTAACCGAGTTCAATCACACCACCTCCTGAAAAGAGAATCATCAACTAAGAGCCAGTTTCTCCCACGTTTTCTTCTTCTTCTTCCCCTTCGCCGTCTTTCCACTCTCATTCTGCATCCCAGACGCTTCCTTCGTACTACTCGCACTTTCCTGCCTCTGCCTCTCCCTGTCCGCCACAATCCCGCTTTTGTCTTGTCCAAGAGCAGCCCAAAACCCGCTTCTAGTCTCAATAACACTATTCCGCGGCTTCTGCTGCTGCTGCTGTGGTCGTTGTACCAAGTCAGGAAAGTGCTGTTCGAGTTTTCGCAAAGGTTCTTGTGCCGTTGCGCGGCGGGGCGTGGAAGTAGGTAGTGTTTTCTTTGGTATGCTTGGTCGGGGTGGGAAATAGAAGTTGGGCGGAGGAGTAGCGGCCCAGAGACTGTTTGCAAGGGGGTTTGCGTGCGGGTTTGAGTTGGTGAGGGGTGGGAAGGAGGATGGGAGGGGAGAGGTTTGGATTGGATTCGAGGGTTCTCGCCTCTCGACATTGGTATGTGTAGCTATTGTGTGTTGTTGTTGCAGGTCGAGGCTGTCATGCGTGGTTGATGGGTCTGTTGTAGATGAAGCTGTGATAGACGCAGTTTGGTCATTGAGTGGCTCAGCATCGCGTACTGACTGGTCTGCGTCATCGTCTACCGTGGTGGTGTCTTGATCATTATCATGCGGATCTACAAAATCCCACAAGCTCGCCATACAAGTCTCGTCCTCTTGTGCTGCTGTGTTGGCAGCTGTAGAGTCTTGCGATGGAACGATCCACGTCCGTCCAATCTGCGACGGCAATTCTTTGAGCGGACCATCTGAACGTATCGCATTCAACAACCTGTTCCGTACTCTAGGGTTTGGATGTCTCAACGCGATATGTCGCGCAGTGAGGGTGTGCACGCTGAATTGTTTCGACGTAGACGATGCTCCTAGAGCCTGTGTGAGGGCTTGGTAGCGACTGTAATCTGTACAGCACGCATTGTAACTGGATGCAAGACCAAGACGGGGTAGAGGTCGCTTGCATGGACACTTTGGGTTGAACGTGGGCCCATGGAAGGGAGTAATGGGTGCATCAGGATCAGCACCATGCTGCAACAGCAAATCCACGATCTGATACGCGGCATGGATCAACTTTCGCTTTCGGAACTCGCCGGTACTGATATCAACGGATATGACGCGGGACAGAGCAGAATCAAGATAGCGTCTGTGCTTCAATGGTTGCTGTGGCCGTCGTTGAACAAGGTGCTGGACGACTGTGACGAGCTTTTCGTTCGAAGCAAGCTCGATGAATTCCCCAACAACAGCATCATCATCAAGCCTTGCATCGAGTTCGGACGCCTGCAGAAGCCGCATGATGGCCTTTACTTGTGCTTTGTGCACATTCCCGGAGAACGAAGCTAGTTTTTCAGAAGAACCCAGGCGGATGAGTTCTGCGATCGTAGACAAACTTAGTAGCTTCGAGTAGCGCATGGCCTGGAGAAATTGCAGGACGATGTTTTCATGTCCCATCTTCATGGCTGCACGAAGCGGTATAAGTTTCTCATTCACGATCGGATCAGCACCAAATTCGAGGAGTAGTCCAACGACGCGTCCATGACCTCGGAGCGCTGCAAGTACAAGAGGCGTTATTGCAGCTGTCTTTGAACCGGCCGCGTTGTGATAGGACGCATTCGTGCTTGCACCCCATTGCAGCAGTAGTCTGACCATGTCTACGCGATCATAGTAGACTGCGGTTGAAAGCGGAGAACCACCGCGTGTCTCCACGTCCGCATCTCTTTGCAACAGTCTCTTTGCTAACCCTATCCTGTCGTGCCTCACGGCCCAGATGAGCAGCCTGCTGCCCTGTGTGCGCACATCACTGCGTAGAATGGCGTCCATGATAAGGGGATAGAAGCGGTGGCTTGTTCGCGCAAATCGGCTCTGATTTTTGTCAGACATATGTCGGAGAATCTCTAGTATAAGCTCGTTTGGCAATGCAGATAAGCCGACGGTGTGCTGTCGCTCATAATCGAAGACGAAATCGCAAAGACGGCGATTGGCTTGACTTAGACATCGGCGGTACGCGGGGTCGAGACGAGCAGCTATGTTTCGGAGCAGTTCGTTGGGGAGCTTGAGAAGCCCCGGCAGTGGGTCGGTCATGTTGGACATGTCATGCCAATCCATTGGGCGAGAATGTGAGGTCTTGATCAGTTGCAGTCGCTTGGGTTGCGAACGACAAACTTAGTGTCAAAGTAGAGGATTGGAAGAGGGCGCATCTACATATGCGACCAACATATTACAAGACCGACTAGACTGCGTGAGCGCGGGTGGGAGAAGAGAAAGGTAAACGTCCCAAATGATGGCTGCCTGGACACGACAGTGCCCCGCTACGCCGCTAGTGCTGTGCAACCTACACCTTTGACAGCGCCCTTTTCTTGGAAGCCGGCCAACAGCCATTCCATGTGGGCGCCCGAGAAGCCGAGATTCGATCAACGTACATTTCTCGCCATACCCGTTCTGGATGCAATGCTGTCTGACAAGTGCCACTGGCCGTGCAGTGACGGCAGCACAACATACAGCACCACGACCAGAATTTGTTAAGACAAAAGTAGATTGGCACACAAAGAAGCAGATTCAATAAGAGATAAATGCACTATATTGCCCCCGAGAATGCCCATGCTACGCTACCAAATGCTAAACCGACCTGATATCCCCCATTCTTGACTAGACCAACCCTCCTCCAAAACGCCTGAAATGGAGATATAACAAGCTGTCCCAGGAACAACAAATCGCACGTTATGAAATGAAACGCAGATCATGATACACAACGCCAGTCGACCAAAAACAAAACGCTCATAGACCAAGCCCTGATGAAAAAAGCTAACAAAACAAGAGAATGAAGGAGTTGAGAACGAATGAACACGCACAGGGATTAAAAATGATAGTAAACTAATATGAAGACACAGTTTAAAGCGAATGCATGTTGGTGGAAAGAAAAAGAAAAAGAAAAGAGTAAACGAATGAACGCTTTCAATGTATCAAACTTTTGGTCCTTGCGAACCGTGACCCGTGGTCTTCTTCTGCTTCTGTTTCTCATGTCCACGCGCGTAGGAATCGATAGAATGGTCAAAGAAAATGGAGTGGGAGAGGTAGTCGGAGAGATCAGACGATGCTGGTTTGTGGTTATCGTCGTCGTCGTCGTCGTCGTCGTCTTCGGCTGGTGACATGTAGTCATTGTAGAGAGGGTCATGTTGTGAAGGCTTGCCTAATAGCATGTCTTTGGATGATGAACCAATAGTGAGTGGTTTATCCAAGGTGGGTTTGGTGTCAGTTGAAACGACATCCATGGAGTCGACGGCTCTCGGGCCTGCGCGCTCGGATTTTCTGACACGGGGACTGGGCGGTCGGATGGTAGTGTTGGAGTTCTTCTCTTCCAAACCTTTGTCTTGGACGTCCTCGACACTGAGCACGTTTGTCGGCCCAACACTCGGTATTGGTGGAGGCGGCATCGATGTGCGCGCCTGCTTTTGTTTCTCTTGTTTGCGCTGTGACGCTGGGATGGTGAATTTGGGTATGGGCTCCGGCCTGATCTCCAGCTCGGCTCCACGGACACCCTCACCGAATGTCGGACCTCCCTTCTCATCCCAAAGTCGCTCGTCGATTCTTGCCTCATCCTCGTTAGAAAAGTTCAGATCCTTGATACTCTCGTCAAGACTATGGCGTATCCGCTCACTTTCAGATGATATCCGCTCGGAATCTCCGAACCCTGAATCTTGATGTAGTGGCATTCGGTATCCGTGCGCTATCGAGAAGCCCGTTCCAACTCTCCGCGAAGGTTGTGGGCGGTCAAAAACAGAGAAGCTAGTGCTCGCCCGTGATGGAGGTGTAGTGTTGGAGGCGGAAGAGTCCATGGCAACATCGTATTCTAGGTTGGTGAGTACTTTGGAACCAGGTATGTGGAACTGCCGACCCTCGTAGTAGTCTGGCGTAGCATCTGAGTCTGAGGGCGTGTACTCTGGCTGTGTTTGTGCCAGCTCGTGTACGCGGGTGCTAAAAGAGGCCTTGTTCCCTACCCCTCGATGATCCTGGTCAGACGATTCATGGAGACTGCTTTGCATGGAGTGTGGCTGGAGCCCACCAACAATCGACACGCTAAGCCGATTGTCTTCGGCTGGCTTGTTAGCGAGGAATGAGTTTTCCATCTCGCTTGGTGGACTAGTGATACAGATATCCTTCGGCTCTTGTGCTACAAAGTCGTGGACGTCAAGGTCGGCACATCCTCTTTGGACGAGTTTGGTATCGCCATCAACGTAAACCTGCTCCCATCTCGTTTCCCTACTAGCTGGTAGGCTTGCAAGCTCATTCTCAAGCTCAGAGTCATCAAGCGACATGACGGATCGGTGACCGGGATAAGGTGAGCATTCACTCCGTCTGTTTCTGTCACTGATGCTTAGGGGGCCAGGAGAGCGTCCACGATCGGAGCGGTTGTTAGGAATGATGTAGGAGCCAGAGGATGCGGGATACTCTGTGCGTGGCACATGGATCTCCTCGAATGATGACTGCTGTCTAGAGTGGCGGCGGTGTTTCGATATGTCTTCAAGGTCGACTGCCGTCCTAGGATCGATGTATTCCTTGTCGCTTCGATGGGTTGAGACACTGCTTCTAATAGCAGCCCTGGGCTCGAAGTCTCTGTCGAGTGTGTCCTCGGGAAACCGCTTGAGGAGGTTTGCAGCTGATGGTCTGGCTCGGGGTGAGTCGCTGAGGCAGGCTCTAATGATATCGCGAAAGTACACAGGTACATCAGTGTTTTGTCGATCGAGGCTGCGAATTAGCGGTCGAGGCTGGCGCTCTGGCTCGTCTTGTTGTTCTGCTAGCGCCCACAGCACCATGCCCAATTGATAGAGATCCGACTTGACGCCGATGTATATGGATATTCGCTGTCCACTTTCGATCAGCTTGGCCAACTCAGGTGGCTCCCAGCCGACTGGGCAACCTCGACGGTTGATGTCGATGATCTTGGCATTGTCGTCGTTGTCTATGACAATATTTGAGAGTGTAAAGTCGCCCTGCACAAACCCAGCTTCGTGGATCTCGGATAGGCCCTGGATGATCTGTCGTGCCCACCGCTCACGGCGCTCCCAGTACAATTGACCTGTGGGCTTGAAGTCGTAGATCATGTCTACCAACGCACCTTGCTCGGCATAACTGATCAGTAGTCCCTTGATGAGCTCGTTGCGCTCATCGACTATGACGCCTTCGAATCTAATCACTGACTTGGACTCTTGCAGGCTGACCAACGCGTTGATCTCGTACAGAAACTCCTCGACTGCATCTGGGCCTGGAATCTCCTTCTTGATATATGTCCTGTTGTTGACGGAGACTTTGTATACGAAGCCGGATATGTGTGAGTCGAAGGAGACTGCGTTCTCTCGGAAGCGCTTGCAGTCTAGGTGTTCAATCGCTGAGGTTGCTGGATATGGGATAATCTCATTGACATCCTCCGTGACGTGCACATGGAGGCGACCGTCGGCTGTTTCGAGCTTGAGGTTCGTGACGGTGTCGTAGAACTGGATAGCGGGTAGGGAATCACGGATGGCTTCGTATATGCGGGTGCTCTTGTCGCGTTGGTAGTGCAGCGTCTTGAGATCAGCCTCGAGAGACTCAGGCTCCAGATGCCGGTAGTCGCACGACACTGTAACTCTTCTCCATCTATTTGGCTCCTCGGCAAAGGTGACGAAGAACTTTTCGCGATCAGACATGTCCCGGAAGTGCATGCTGAGGTTGAGGATCCACTTTGCCTCGAGCTCCTCCTGCAACTGTATATCGTCGATGTCTGAGCGCGAGCGATGCGAGCCATGTTCGGAAAAGGCGTCGGCCATGTCTACCGGTGGTGGCCCCTCGATTGTAGATATTTCGCCGGCCGACATGTAGTCTTCTGGTTCTTCTATGCCGTAGTCGACCTGGCGCGCGCCTGCTGGTATGTTGGAGTCTGGCCCTCCGCCAATTGTGCGTTCTATATGCGGGAGTGACTGTTGCTCTGGCAATGACTGCTGCTCTGGCAATGACTCTTGTGCTGGCAATGACTCTTTTTGCGGCAGTGACTCCTTCTCCTTCTCACTGTTGGTCTCGTGCGGACTCAGAAGATCAGGGGCGGACATGGAGGGGACGGACATGGGCGGCGGCGAGAGGTTTCGTTTCGAGGGCACAGAGCTCTTGCGATCTTCCGAGACGGCTCTGCGTGTTTCGCTCTCGGGTACCTCGAGCAGCTTATCTCTCTTCTCGCTGTTCATTCGCTTGAAGGTCAGGGGTCTAGGCAGCCCTGGGATGACCTTTCTGCTGCCTCTTCTGCCCAGCAGCCCACCACTCGAGTGAGGCCGTGTAATCTCCTTGCCCTCCTTGTTCTCTTTACTGTCCTTGTTTGCAGTGTCGGACATCTTGACGAACTTGGTCGGCGATGGTGGCGGCGTCTGCTCATCCTTCTTCAGCCAGGAGCCGATCTTTTGGAAGTTGAGGCGATCCCACATGCTCCTGTGCTCGCTAACTTCGGTGCGCGCGCGCTGCCGGCTGCGACTCCTGCCCGAGTCGCCATTGTCTGCGGATAGCAGCGGCATCTTCTAGACCGCACTCGGCGGCGTGGTGTCGTCGGTCTCGCAGCCTTCTTAACCCCTTCGACCAGCCTTCGCGGTGCGGAGCAAGAGGCTACCAAGGCGGGCGTTACGTG
>JAESFQ010000266.1_pt1 | contig 18872 bp, 19 predicted proteins | sample 9269431 | NCBI WGS metagenome assembly JAESFQ01 (sample SAMN14502588, study PRJNA617103) | algae metagenome | isolation source: Plectolyngbya sp. WJT66-NPBG17 and co-occurring heterotrophs from well... | place: USA: Mojave Desert, Joshua Tree National Park, California | collected 2006-08-06
AAAATCTTCTGTGTCGTCTGCATTGTCGCTGCGGACTGAATGACAGAAATGCACAGAGAGTAGAATCGTGAAAGACCCTCGGCATCGGGCCCGGGACTTGTGGGATGGGCGAAGAAATGGAACGCCATTACATGTATGCGTGCGCAGCTGAGTTGCAGGGTATCTAACTCGTCAGTTGAAGTTCCGTAAGAGCCTGGTTGAACCTACCGAGATCGCTTGGGGAAGATGGAGCCAAGCTGAGGAGTTGCGAATCGAATATGCCGATCAACGACCGCAACACACGAACATCACAGTTATTGGATTGTAGGTTGGTTTTGCCCATGGCCACCATGGCGCGCATTAGAATGATGTAGACTTTGTGCAAGAACTGCAGATCAGACGGGAGGTATGGAACCATGTCTTCTCGGTCTTGCTCATCACCATCGAAGAAGGACTCAGCAAGAGGTGGTATGCCTTCAACACAACTCGTTCTAGATGTTGTCAGCACAAGTCCTGTTACCGTGGTCAAAGTCTCACCTTATAGATACGATGACGCAACACAGCCAAAGTCTGGCGCGTTGCACCTTGAGCGACTGGTCCTTCTCGAGTGGCATCCTAGCAAAGTCTTGGCCTACACCTGCTATGTGTAGACCAATCTGCGTTGCTAGATGTACCGCCGAACCACACATGAGGTGTGTCGTATCCTTGTACATTGAGTTGGTAGGTAGTCGCCAGGTGCAAAGGATTAGTAGACCTTGGATGATTGGAACTTGCGAGGTACGTAATGCCATGGAAGAGAATGCAAGTTGGGTAATGGGCTGACTCGTCCTCTCAAGCACTTCGTGGTCGGAATACCGCCGCGATCCCGTGACGACGATAGCCCAAAACAGGAAGGGCGATTGGTCATAGTAGTCGTTCGGCCCTATTGAAGGGTCTAAAATAGGGAATAGCGGATGGTATTGTGTAAAGTAACTACGCTTCTGTGAGTATATATCGAGAATTACGTCGTAATCCACTTACATGGTGAAGCAGTCGTCGATTCGTTTTGCATCGAGCAAGTAGCCGTCTATCACACGCGGAACTGTGCCGTGGTGGTCGGAACCTTTTCGCGTAGGTGGCCGTGAGTCGAAAGCTGGAGACATTGAATCTGATGCATCGGTCCTTCCAGAGGGATCCGAATAGGTGCCCGAAGCATGGTCAAGCGGCGTGTAGTTTTGCATGTCAACCGTCGGTGATGCCGTCGAATGCGGGTAGTTTGCATCGCCGGGATTCTGTCCTTGTCTCATATTCCATCGCAATTCCTCCAATTCTCGTCGCATCTCTGCTTTTGTTTGGCGCAGGTTTCTGGTTGATGTGGGAAGGATGCGACATTCCAGGCCCATCTTTTTGCAGCGACCGCATGGGTCATGCGGTACCTTGTGCTGCTCGACATCACATCGAATCTGTACAACAATCCATCAGTAAGCCATCAATGACATTGTCGGACGGCGTCGCGTTCCATGGAGGTGGGCAAGTACCTTTTGCTGGCGGCACTCGACACATGCTTTCCGTCGTGGAGTGGTCATGCTGGTCTGATTCATCTAGTTGGTATCCACAGGGGGTTGGCGAGGCGCAAGCATAGACTACTGTAGTATTTCCGCGTCTCAATCGGCGAAAAAAGGCATGTAAGAAGGTATAAGATAGGAACTCGGCCATGAGCTGAAGAACCACATTCGCGATTAGCACCTACGTCGTCATCAAAGCCTGTGGCAGCGGTGCGAATCGGATGGCGGGGGAATGGGACCGAGTAAGGACCGACGGTGATCCTTTGCTCAGCAAGCAGGTCTCCAAGGTTTTCTGCGCAGCTTCCCTTGGCTTCTCGCCCTGTGCTAAATGATTCTCTTAATAATGTGCCATGCTAGACGCAGCTCGTGCGCAATGAGGCTAACAGGCTTTGTTGTCTGGGTGGAGGGAATGCCAGTCAAGACGCACGCGATTTTCATGGGGATCCACTCTACCGCCTAAGCCCTTGCGGATTTAGTGATTTGCGTAATGGGCTCCAGGGCTGTCGGAGCACTGCACTGCTTGCATGGGTGGCCGCCATGTCATGTCGAGTGAACGCATCTCTTACACTGTCACCCAAACAATCCATCTGTTGAGCACTCAAGCTTTTTGCGATCTCCGTGGCGCAGCCGTTTCGCCACACCTTGCCGCATCAGAGCACCGCGGCCCTTCTTCGCCGCTGCACTCCTCTCCTCTCCCCTCCCCTCCTCACGATTCAGCACCTCACTTCGCGCTTCTCAAACGTGTTTGGTGGGTCGGGTCAATGCAGTCGTACCTGATCCTCATCTTGGATGAGACGCCTTGCCTTGATCCGGCCTAGCAGTCACAAACGTCCTCAGTAGCTTCACTCCATGGGCGGGCACTATCATCCGGTGTCGACGGCTCAGGCCAGTGATTAGAGTTCGTACGAAGCGACTTACTTGGCCAGGTGTTCGAGACCAGCACTTCACGTGTTGCGCCACATTGATACGAATGCGACCGGGAGGCATGCTGTGCCCATGACTATGCTTCAGCCCGAGTCAGCCTCACAGCTCAAAAGCAATGAACGACAGCGGCATTCACTGACTCTAGCACCTTCACACGTGGACTTTGCAAGCTCAAATCTTCTGCCTTGGCCTCCTGTATTTCCCAATGATCGTCCAACACATGGTTACTGTGCGCCAGCCGCTTACTCGGAAAGGCAAAGCTGCATCGCTATCATAGACAGCTCACGACACCCGTCTCGCTGTTCAAACCAGCTCATTCTACTTCACCGGCTCTAAGCGCAGACATGGCTCCCCTGGTCCTGACGATACTCCCTATCCCCACACACACTCCTTCCTTCCTTCCATGCCTTCTAGCTCAGGGTCTCTCCGCAAGCCACATTGCCTTCGTAGGCAAGTCAAGCGTCCACCCCACCAGCTCCGCGGAATGCATGCAGTGCAGATCGCAACGGACTTGCAGATCAGCCACACCAAGTCCAACTTCATGTTACCAATGACCAATGAGCACGCCCTTGTACCCTCCTCTACTGCGTATCGCGTACCAACTACCAGCAGCGCATGCAATTGTGCAAGCGAAGCACGTGCGGGGATTCTGGGGAGGATTCTCGGAATAGGAAGTATCCATCCTCTATGCATTAGATTAAGCACAGTCCGTGTGGTGAAGACGCTCGGTCGGGTACTGCTCACTTGGCGGCCAAGCCCACAAGAAGAGACTGTATCGTAGAGGCTGCATGCATCCATGAATCTTGCGACTACGGAGATTTCCCGTGACGTCGTCTAGCCACGTTCTGCTTCTTTGCTTTTGGGGGCGGAAAACACGGAACTAGGGGGATGGGTCGAATCCACATTATCGGGAACGGTACGCTTTGCTTTTGATCCAGTTCTCGCCTCCCTACTTCGCCGTCCTCAGAGTCGTCGTGTGACCACCGGAATGAGGGGAATACTCCTGTCGGCCGAGGAGAAACACAAACCGACACCATTTCCCGTGTCGTAGGAGGGGTTGGTGAAACAGTGCAACCCCCTCTTGGAAAGCTCGCTCGTACCAAGTCCATCACAAAGTGAGGGACCATGGAAATCTCCGCTTGCGCTGATGTCCGGGCGCGTGCATCTATCAGCTGCCATCAGCCCAAACATACACTCATCGAAACTTCCTCGACATTCAGCGTCATTCACAAAGTAGCAAGGACAGCTTTAATAGTTAGCAGTGCCTAGTCACCAGGTCAACGCGCGAGGTGCAGGCTCGAGCTGTCACAGCACGTAACCGCGACCGCCAGACAGTTAGCTAAACGAGGCTCTACGCAAAGATATCCAGATAACTGTACAGCTACCAATAGGCATAGCAACGAATTTGATATCATAGCTTACAGAAACAGCTAAGCACGCTACTACATACTACTGCACGCCGAGCTTTACTAGCACATCCCGACATGCTAGAACCTGTTTTGCGATCTTCGCTCCTAACCGGCGAAACTCCCAGACTGCAAACTTCTCATCTTTACGCCGCTTCCAGAGCCTGAAAACATGTTCTTTCTCAATTGCACTTTCGTCCAGACCCTCCAGTTTCTACAGAGATTCTTCAGGTCGCGAACGGGTAGGGGTGTATTAACCAAGAGCCAATTAACGGCGCTGACGAAACGATTGACAGCGAGGTCAACATCGCTGCAGTTCTTGCTAGAGGCTTGTTCACAGACAAAGAAGAGGCTACAGAACACCCATTCATTGATCACAGGTTTCTACAATTGCGAAGAAGAGATAGCGAAGCTCCCAAGTGCGAATGCGTCCCGTTACACCATGTGTCCCGGCACGCTTGGGTGGACGTTAGCAAACTTGAATATCTTTCAAGACTGAGGTCAAGTACAAGAGAACAGTCTTCCAACGCAGACACGGTTCACACTACATTCCCACCTCTCCCGTGTTCCTAGTGCCAGACGTGGAGCATCATGGACTCTTTCTATCCCCCTTACCCTGATCAAGACTACATCACTACACCTAACGGCAGTAGCCAAGGGACCGCACCGAACAGTAACATGAAGCGTGAGTTCTAAGGAAGTTTGTAAATGTCTAGTCCCAGACAGTACTGACACCTGGTGCCCAGCTCCGAGAGCCATCGGCCTTGACCAGTTTGATCTGCATGGAAAGTATCCTGAGTTAGTTGACGAGAACACCACAGACAGTTCGTCGAGTACCTATCGAATTTCTGCTACTGTTTGACGGAAGGATACGCAGCATACCAATGGAACAGTCCCTACAATGCGCATACGACTTCAGCTTCAACGGAAGTGCAGGGTGCCTTGAAGGAGTATGATTACTGCTCTGGACCTGGCATGTACCTCAACGACCAGCCGTGGTCGGCGCTCAACCACTGCGATATAAATTGTAACAGTCTTCATTGGGTGACATCGCCATACAACGCACATGCGATGAGCGACCCCGTAAGCATGACCCAATGGACACCGAACAATTATTTCGTCACGTAAGTGTTGCTGAAGACAACAACCCTACTCGATAGCTAATATATCATACAGCCAACTCTCCTCAACTCCCTTCACTCCAGTGGTCTCCTAACCTAATCCAGTTATGATGCAAGTCATGTCACTTCCTGACATGGCAGTTTATCCTGTTACGTCGCATCTCCCACATCTCCGCTATCCAGGCAATGCAGCATACGCAGAGCAAGAACAAGAGCGAGTTCACAACGCCAGAACCGCAATGACCGAGGTAGATGATGTTGTTGTTGTAAGGATCGGCTCCGTACTCAGCAACGGCAAGTTTGTGTATGGCGCTGAATGGTGCGGAAGCCAGACCTTTGCTCGCCAGGCTGAGCTTAGACGACATCACACAACCCTGCACGCCGCCAATCGATGTTTTGATGAGGGCTTGGACTCGGTTTGAAAGATTACTACGCAAGTGTATTCATAAGTCCCAGTGTTTGGGGTAGCTACCAATAGTAGTGTCTCAAGATGCTCGGATCAGCTTTAGCCAATCTCCACTTAATCTCGATAGGCAAAAGAAGTCGAACGTATCCCTACAAGCTGCAGTCTCTCGACGAGTTGTTGTTGCATCGACACACAAAGTGGCAAGCGGCTCGCCTACGTAAGACGCTCGTTCAAGCTCAGACGAGGCATGCTAAGGTGCATGTCATCGTAGTATTGCGCCCCGACCAATCAAGGCGCTCGCGTTGCTGAGATTGTACTTTTGCAAACACGGGCGGGGCGAAGGCGCTCCCGGTGAAACGCCTGGACAGGTCGCGCACAGGCGCTCCGCCAGCGCCACGCTGCGTCCCAGCATCGCTAGCGCGCTCCGCCCAGCGAGCGACAATGGGAGTTTTGAGCTGCGTCCAATTACCTCCATCCAGCGCGTGCCGTGTGGTTTGCGTGACGCGCGACACCTCCTCAGTCTCACGAGCGACTACAACATGGAGCATAAAGCGCCCCTCAACTCTGCTCCTAGCCTGGACAAGCACTCTTTGTTTTGCAAGTCTGGCAAGGTTTGGCGACCGGCCACTTTCTTGTTTCCGTACGACTGACGATGGACTTCGCGCCGCGTAGCCTGCCTGACCCGGCGCCAGCCTACCTGACCCAGCTCGAACTTCCACATACTGGGAACTACAATGCTCCTGCTCAGCAAACGTACGGACTGCACGGCCTTGACGGAGTCTCTGCGTTTACTCTGCAGGCACAGCGCTCTGGCGGACTAGTTGCAACTACGCAGAATCACACCCCGCACCCACTCGGTCCCCTGTTGCAGCATGGTCATATGCAGCACGATGCGGCGTTCGCTGGTAATAACAGCCAGTCTGCGTCGGCATCTACAACGGCTGCGGGGCCTGCATCGCCCATGGGTCCTCCAGATCGGCAGCGAAAGCGCAAGGCGGCGACTCTTCGCGCAGACGACTGGGAGCCATACAAGAAGCGCATCCTGGACTTGCATATTGAGCAGAAAAAGCCCCTGCCCGAGGTGAGGCAGACGATCGAGAGGGAGTATGGCTTCAAAGCTGAGTATGTTGCCTCTCTTCGAGCAAGGCCGTGTGAATCCTTAGCGTGGTGCTGACGCAGACACGTTCGCAGGCTTCGGCAGTACCGAACGCGCATCAGCAAGTGGGGCGAGGACAAGAACGTTAAGCCGCAGGAGATGCAGGCGATCGTGCGAAAGCATCTGAAGAGGAAGCTCGTCGAGACTCACAAGGGCCAGCTTGTGTTCGAGGTGCGAGGCAGCCAGGTAGAGCCGCCGAAGATCGAGCGGTGGATGAAGCGGCACCACGTAGTGGACAGCTTTCTGTATAAGCCTAGCCCGGCAGTATGTAAGTTTGCACGAGACAGACGTGTTCCTTCTTACTAACAGAGTATAGCCACGCCGTCTGCTGTGGGATGCTACACAATTTCTGAGCGAGGCTCGCCTGCGATGGTGTCTGTGTACTCGCCAGCGGCTTCGGTCCTGTCGCCTGGGGGCGTGTATCTCACGGCGCAGAGTCCGCAGATGCCGTCGCCCGCCCTGTCAGTGTCGAGCATTGTGCGGCATCAGTACAGCGCCTTCGCTGGGCAAAGCCCTGCCCTCACATATCGATCTCTTCCGAGCCTTCAGCTTAGCTTCGTCCACAACCAAAGCATCTCTGGAAGCGCCACGGATGTCGGCGCACAAACTCAATACAGAGCGGATGAGGAAGAGCGCCTGCGGGATCGGATTCTTATAGCAGAGATGGCGCCCATAAGTAACCCTTTAGAAATTTCGGGCATGCTGTACGAACTAGGAAGTGTGCTTATCGACCAAGGTAGATACAGGGCCGCAGAGGATGTGATCCGCAGGCTAGTAGGTCGTCGTGAAAGCGAGAACGGCGGCAGCGACGACGATGCGGAGACGCTGAGGGCCTGGGATCTACTTGGTCAAGTGCTGGACTATCAAGGATTGTATGCCAAGGCTGAGAGACTGTTTCGACGAGCACTACAAGGAAGAGAGAAGGTGCTGGGGCCTGAGCATCCTGATACGCTGGGGAGCATAAACAACTTGGCGTTAGTGCTGTACAGGCAGGGCAAGTACGAAAAGGCTGAGGCGATGCATAGACAGACGCTGGCGCGGAAAGAGAATGTGCTGGGGCCCGAGCATCCCTCTACGCTGAGAAGCATGAACAACTTGGTGTCAGTGCTGAACAGCCAGGGCAGGTACGAAGAGGCTGAGGCGATGAACCGACACGAGCTGGAATGCAAAAAGAAGGTGCTTAGGCCTGAGCATCCCTCTACGCTGATGAGCATGAACAACTTGGCGTCAGTGCTGGACAACCAGGGCAGGTACAAGCAGGCAGAAGAGATGCACAGAGAGACGCTGGCGCAGCGCAAGAAGGTGCTTGGGCCTAAGCATCCCGATACGCTAGAGAGTATTAGCAACCTTCAGTCGGTGTTGGAAAGGCAGGGAAGGCATAAAGAAGTTCTTTCTCTATAGTACAAACCCAGGATTTCGACAGTACGACTAAGCACACATACTGTAATCAATCGTCAATATCTCTAACAATTATGTGCATGCGCTACAGCTACTTTAAATGGTTCGTCTGCTGTACTGTAAGCATAGCGCAGAATTTATTACAATAACGTCCGGTGATATCTAACCACGTTACTGCAGGCCGGCCGCATGCTAAGTGCCGCTAACAGTGCACGCTCTGTTAGATGCGTTTTGATGATCTTGCTGTCCGCGCGGAGAAACTAACGGCATGTATCCTTATTACCTTTTAATTAATCTTTCAAAGCTGTAGTCTTTATCTTGACTATCTTAGCTCCCTCTCTAGCCTACTAAGCTCTCTATAGAGATGTACTGTTGCGAACAAACAGAGGAGTGTTAGAGAAGAGTTAGAGACAGCGTTAACAGAATAAGCACCAGCACGGTTAACAACGCGCTTTTCAGCGTTAGATACTACTATGCGGGAAGAAACGAGAGCTCTACAACGAATACACGCTAGATTTGTTAATTTACAGGCGTACTAAGAACATTCCGAGCACCTGAAAAGAAAACGTGTCCTGTTACACCGTTGCGTCCCGGCACGCCTGGATCGACATTACAACGACTAGAATATCACCTTTACGTATTACAAAAGACACTCAAAAACATACTAATCATTCCACAGCCAAGAAACGAAGACAAAACATGATAATCATAACAGACGTATTCATCGATATCAATCTAATCATTGTCCGACAAATGCAAACGCTATGATATGGTATAAGAATACAGTAATAATAAGAAAAGGAAAAAAAGGTCGAGCAACTTCGAACAGTAAAGCATCCAGCAAAAAATGGTATACCGTTCTTCCATCCCATCGCAATCCATCACATTTTCACACTCTCAATTCACTTCTTCTCTTTCCTCTCCCTCTCTTCTCGTGTCCTTCCCTTGATATCGTCACCTATCGCTTAGATCCTCAATCCCCTCCTCATCTTCCTCGCCTTGGCCGCGGCACCAACGTCCTCGGGACCACCGTCTGGGTTTGTGACGGCACCGGGGAAGCCAATGAGAGTGTTGAATTGATCAGCAAGCGCCTTGTTCCTGTCTCCGCCCTGGACAGCGGCGGCAGCACTCTCGCAAGTGGCTACGGCGGCGGCGTTTGCCTCGCACACGTTGGTGAGCTGGTTGCAGAGCGCGTTGGTGATGATGTCTGGGTTCAGGGCTTCACCTTGACCGCCGCGAGCGAGTGGGTCTGCGATCTGGAAGGTGAATTCGTCGGCTGCGCGGCCGTTCTCGCCGCCTTGGAAGGTGATGGTTGGCGTGCAGAGGCCGAAGTCTTCGGCTCCGCCTGCTCCTCCGGCGGCGTTGCCGGCATCAGCACCGGCGTCAGCGTTGTTGTTGCCGTTACCTGCTGCGGCGTCTTGCTGGTTGTTTGCGTTGTTGCCGTTTTGTTGGTTGTTGGCTGCGTTGTCGTTGCCGGCATCAGCGTTGTTGCCGGCGTCAGCGTTGTCGTTGCCATTGCCGGCTGCGGCGTCTTGCTGGTTGTTGGCGTTGTTTCCAGCGTTATCGTTGGCGTTTTGCTGGTTGTCAGCTGCATTGTCGTTGCCTGCGTTGGCGTTGTTGTTCTGGTTAAGGTTGCAAGCAGCGTTCTGGTTGTTTGCGTTGCCCTTGCCCTTGCCAGCATTGGCGTTGTTGTTCTGGTTGGCATTGTTGTCACCAGCCGCGGCATTGTCATCAGCTGCGGCATTGTCATCGGCAGCAGCGTCGTCACCAGCGTTGTTGTTCGCGTTGCCGTTGTTAGCAGCATTGCCAGCGTTGGCATTGCCGTTACCAGCAGCCGCCTGGTTGCCACCCTGAGCAGCACCGCCCGCAGCAGCAGCACCACCAGCAGAAGCCTGGCTAACGACAAGGTCACCGAGACCAGCCTGATCCATAAGATCAAACACACTCAGACCATCAGCGGCAAGAGGAGATGCCGCACTGCTCTGGCTAAGCGCCGCAGCGTCGCCGTTGACGTCGACATCAGGGTCAATAAGAGGAGTGATACCACGGAGCTCAGGAGTAACGGGGAGCGAAGCATCGCCACAGACGTTCTGGACGTTGCCGTTGGCGAAGGGGTTGGTGTTCTTCTCAGCAGTTACCATGCCAATAGCAGCAGCAAGGGCATCGGCACCTCCACCGAGTTCAGTGAAGATCTGGTCTGCACGGACGAGCTGTTTGGTTTGTTAGCACCAGATCGGAGCAAAGTGGAGGTGAGAGTGGAGATGACATACCTTGTCGCACGAGTTTGCTGCACCGAGGAGATCAGAGATGGCCGCACCGGCGATAGTAGCGGCAGCACCGCCAGCACCACCCTGAACACTGCTGATAGCAGCGATGGGGACTTGCTCCTGACCGAAACGTGCCTCGACGTAGGCGATGATGGCCGCGATGATGAAAGTCTTGGAAACCATGTTTGCTGATTGTTGTGATTTGGGATTCGTAGAAAATAGTTTGTAATGCGTTAAACGTTAATGTGGAAACGAGAGACTAGCTCTATGAAGGATGAAGAAGTAGTAGGATAAGAAGTTTATAAAAAGCCGACCTGGGCGAAAGAATGGAAAAAGTGCTGAGAAGCGAAGGGAAGAGGTTTGCTGGATGCTACTGTTGACTTGCTGTTGTCGAAGTTGCTGGCCTTGAAAGAGTGGGCGAGGTATAACCGACTTATATACTACATTTCTCACCTGTGCCTCTTTCCCGTCTTTCTCCAAGGAACTTGACTCCAAGCGCCAGAGCTGGGGAGCGGTGACGCGACCAAGACCAAGCATCGTTCACACGTCTCAACCATGCGCCCAAGGCGTACGTCCCGCCTTCCATCCGACGCCCAGAACACAGCGGAGACTTGAAAACGCAGTGGAAAAATGACAGAGGGGTGTTTGTGCCAAGGCGTCATGCGCTCTCTGGCGTGCTGGAACGTATGATTGCCGGGCTGCGACTTCGCTAACGCCTTAGCATCCGTCTCCTGCAGGCTTCCGCGCGGGCATAGACTCAGGTTAGGGACGTTGCCGATGCCTGATGTTGGGGGTGTTGTGACAGCCTCAGTCGCGGTGGGGTTTCATGTGACTTTGCGACACGGGACTACGCCTATAGCGTAGTATAGCCGCCGTCAACAAACGTCGCTTGACAGCGCCGATCGTCAATGCGTTGTACAACCTGAACTTCCATGCGCATTCTCAAAAGACCTTTTGCGATGCATGAAGAAACAGTGAGATGTTCGGGCAGAAACACAATGCAAGGGAATGTACGTAATGGTGGCTATTGGATAGTGATATTCGGAAAGCAGACGCGGCTCTTTCTAGTGCTGAATGTGACCAAAATAACGTGCTCAAGAACGCCAAGGTGATGCGCAGGATTCGAAAGAGGAGTCGAGTAAATTCGGTATGCCTTCTGTCAGCCAGATGGGCCATAGGGAGGCGACTGTTCAAGCCGCGCGTGTTACTCATGGTCATATGCGACCCGTTTCGCACCTGCGCAAGCGACATCGAAGTCCCAAGGCCAGCATTCCGCGCGTCGGTGAAGTGATTCTCTTCGACCTGGCCATGCATGTCTATAACGCCAACGCTATATGCTCACTACAACCTGTCCAGCTTCCTCCGCAACAGCCTCGTCCTCTTCATGAGCTTCTTGTACTTGTGCTTCTTCATCTTTAGCTTTCGTTGCCTCTTTACACTAATCATGTACATGCCGTATCTTCGCCGCGCAACGTGTTCGCGGAATGTGCTTGGCTTGCTCTCTTCCGAGGGCAGCGGAACCTCGGTTATGCGCTGGTTGATGCTAGCGGAGAGGGCTTCAGCAGAGTACGACTCGGCCTCGGGCGCGCTCGCTAGTGAATCGTACGGTTCGGGTGCTGCTGGTGCTCGGAAGGGAACAAGGCGAGCGGCCCAGTCTTCTATGCTTTGCTGTGTGGGTTGAATATCGAGGTGATATATCACCTGTTCTGATTGTATTGCGTCGGCTCGTTGCTCCTCTTGTGCATCGATCTCGGCGTGCATGCGATCCAAGAAGCCACTAAGCACGTTTCTAGTGGCTTGCATTCTCTGCACGTCGTTTGCCCGGTTCACGTCGAAGAAGGCGTCGAATTCAGCGGTCGGCGTTGCGTTGGGGAAGGAGCGCGAGATTGAGATGGGGCGGTGGAGGCCAAAAAAGGCGGATAGTTTGACATCTACAGCACGTCAGCATATGTATGTCGAGAATGATGCTCGGCGCGTCTTACCATCTTCCCGGAGGTGGTTGGTGGGCGCAACAAAGGGCACGTTGTTGCCTGTAGTAGCCGTCGAGGGCTCCTTCAGCTTCTTCGTCTCCTTGGACTTGCTCCCCGCACCCTGGAGCTCTGCCGTGGCATTCTGATCTAATTCGGTAGGCTTCTTTTTGCTGCTCGGGGGTGTTGACGGCTTCGAGGACGAGTAGCGCCGCTGGTGACTGGGTCGGAAGGCTTGTTGCGGCGCAGTGCTCGTGCTCAGCGCAGAGCGGGCGCAGCGGGTGAAGACATAGGAGCTCGCTGAGGTAGTAGCAAAAGTATTTGCAGAGCGGGCGACTCTGCCAACAGCGGGCGAGAACATGGCCAGTTGTGTGGAGGGGTATTGGGTATGACGATGGTGTTGATGAGGCTCAAGGCGGCGAGCTATCAGGACTTGCTGCACGTCGCGCCACGCGCCGATGTTTCCCCGATTGGCGCTAGCACTGGCAGCTGTCACGAGCACCTCACCGTACAATCAGCATGATGAGAGATCTATTACCGGTGAATGACCTCGACTCTATTCTTTACCTGTCTAGATCCCCTCTGTTGTTCCAGCATGTGACTTTTGATCTCACTGCCTCTGGTACTCACTATCCAAACTATGGGATAGATACATAGTAGTACTATGTCCACGAAGGAGCGTTATCTGCACAACAAATCTACTCAGTCATTCATGTGCACGCCTGATAGCCCGATGTACTCAGAAAACGACCCATATTTACAGCCTCTACTCATCACGCCACATGCCCGTAGTATTATAGCAAGCGCCCGCTATCGTCTTCTCACAGGGAGCTGTCCCTTACGAGGTTCTCTAAAGCAAGGGATTCCCGCATCCTCACTACTTCACTTCGCACACCCCTCCTACACCAACACAACTTTTCCTCGCTCTCTCAAACAAACACTCCGAGTATCACCCCCCAACGCTAAACATCCCAAACACCTTGCTTCTACTCCCACATTCCCCATCTACTCCACTACACGGCACAGCACTGCATTTCACTCGTCCCATTCCCTCTCCCCACGCTATCCCGTCACATGTCCCAAGCCAAGCCAGGTCCCGCGGAGCTCCGCCAGTCACACGCTCCTCATCAAGGGATGGACCGTCTCCAAGCTCTATTCGTTCGCGAGTCAACGAGACGGAAAGAAGCGGCACGGACCGAGCAGCGAGGTTGTTAGTTTCTGGTCTCGAGGTCAACCACGCCGCAACCGCGCATGATGCATGGACGCGCTGGGAACTGCCACCCCCTCCTGCGGGTGCGGCTTTTTACTTAACCCGACGTCTCCTGGCGTCATCCGTCGTTCGCTTGGGGGAGAAAGCTGGGTAAATCGGGGTAAATGTCATAGTAAGCTGCAAGTGTTGCTTGAATATGGTGGTGGGTAAGTGGGTGAAGGATTCAGACGATTTGCAAGTGGGTAGATAGTTTATGATATTAGACTGCAGCAGCAGAATGTAGCTCTCCTCTGCACGTCAAATGCCATGTACTATATTCTCATACACGGCACTTTCCTAGCCCCAATCTGTGACCCTGCCGCCGCTTTCAACAAGCTTAGTACGCAGATACACAAACGCCCATTGAACGCCACGTTTTCCAAAACCCAGGGAATCGAGAGAAAATTTTGCGGACAAAGCCAACCTCTGCGTCTTTCGACAGTCAAGTGATCCAGGACTTGCTCATCTTCCTCAGATCTGCATACAGCTAGCAATCTACAAATGTGCGGGTCCGCTCTACTGGAATCGAGAAAAGAAGAAGAAAAGACCAAGATCGAGACCAGAATAATGGAGACCAAGAGATTATGTCGTCAGATCGTCATGTATTGGCGAAAGATGGATGAAGTGGAGAAAGGGATATCGAGGGTATAAAATGGAAAGGGCCGTGGAAGTCGTCTCTTCTCGTCCACTAAAAGTTCGTTGCTCCTCCGGCCCCGCCACGCGGACTATGTAATTCTGGTGGGTCGATAACGCGGGCGGGTAGATGCGGATATATCCAGACTTTCGCTTGGGTGTGCGAGCGTTCTTCCCGGGCTGTGCCTACGACTACGACAATGGCCCCGCGCATGGCGAGTATGAGTGATTATTATAGTATCAGGGCGTTGAGGTTGCGCTGGACAATCATGTCTTGTACGGATGCCATGGTGATCTTGAGCAGATTCGTATCGGTCGCGTTGGTGTAGTGGACGTAGACCTCCTTCTTGGGCTGCCGTACGAGGTTGCGGAATTTGTTTGCGAAGAATTCTTTGCCTGCTTCGACATCTCGGTCTCCGCCAGTGTAGTCGGAGAAGACCCTCCTGATGGGGCTCATCCCGCTGGATATTTTGTCCATGAAGAGGTCAATCTTGTTGAGGAAGAGAATAAGCGCAGACTTTTCAAAGTATTTGGAGTTGGAAATAGACTCGAACAGCATGAGAGCTTCGTGCATTTGGTTCTGCTTCTGTTAGTACATGTAGATGGGGGTGCTCATGAGATGACTTACGCCATTCCGGTCTTCTACCAGCACGTGGTCGTATCCGCTAATGGCCACGAGGAAGAGCACGACTTGCACGTTGTCAAAGACGTGAATCCACTTCTTCCGCTCTGAGCGCTGACCACCCACGTCGACCATCTTGTATGTAAGGTTGCCCAGCTCGAAGATGGTTTCGGAGATACCCGTCGTCCGTAATCGCGTGCGCAGAATGTCTTGGTCGGTAGGGAGGAAGTCTGGTTGGAACAGGCGGTCGATGTTTTGGAAAAAGCTGGCTTGTTAGTTGGGTGTGCTTGAGATGGGTGGTCGGGACGTACTAGTTCAAGTTGTCGTGCAGGGCGTACTGGTTTCCCTTGAGGATGGTGAGCTGGACGCCCTTGTCGGCCCAGAGAGAGTTGAAGGCCGTGTGGAACTCTTCGGGCATGGGCTCCTCGGTGCCAATGTCGGGCGCCGAGTTGACCATCTCGGAAAAGCGCTATCGTATGTTAGCACTACGCTCGGATGGACAGGGCGGCGCACGTACAATGTTGTCGTCGTCCTCAAAGTCGATGTCGTCGTCTTGCATGGCCGCGTAAATGGTCTGGAAGGCCGAGACCAAGTTGTTGAAGATGGTGGCCCGCCATGTCTTGCGCTCGAGGCTCTGGAAGCCGCCCGCGTTGATGATGCGCATCTGCTTGAGGACAGTCGACTTGCCGCTCTCACCGGCACCTGCACTCTTGTCTCAGTCACGCGATATCACCGGGTTCCCATGGACATGCATACCGAGTAGCAGCAGCTTCACCTCGCGCTCTGCCCGCTTCCGGTCTCCGCGGAGGCTCTTTTCGATCTCGGCATTCTTTCTCGACTCCGGGTCGGTAGCGGAGGGTTTTCGTCCGAAACACATTATTGCCGGTGCCATGTAACGGCCGTGAGGGAGGGGATATAGGAGCTGGAGGCCGCGGCGACGATGATGGTGAGATGGCGCGACAGGCTAGAGATGGGCTACGAGCATACAGTAGCGAGGTTGCACTGTTTGCAGTCGGGCTTTCAAGGTGTCAGTTAAGGTCTTAGCGGGCGTGCGTCGCGTAGGTGATTGGAATGGGAGAGGGTGACGCTACCAGTGTTGGGAGGGGGAGCGGTTGGCTGGTGTTGCGGAGAGTGCAGGCAGCTAGACAGAGGGAGTGAACGAGGGACGACGAAGAAGCAAAAGATAATTGTTCGATCGACAGGCAAAAGGACGGCAAACGGACGGCAAACGAGTCACTATGCTGCACGAACCAGACTACAGAACAGCCGGGACGGTCTGGGACGACGGGCCTAACAAATAAACGTGAGCTTTGCCCAAGCTGCCAGTGAGCAGCAATCCCTGATCGGCATCGTTCGCACCAGGTCCATGCGCTGCCGTGACCCAGCTGGGCGGACAGGGTGATATTAAGTGTGTCTCTGTCGCGACACGGGCAGCCAAGGGCAGGTCAAGCGTGCATGTTCAGCGTGCAGGTTCGGCTGCCAGTCCCCCTTCGGACTGCGATCTGCGACCGCAACGTGATGGACAGCGTCAAAGCCACGAGACACGCCAAGCGGATGCGACGATCGATTCCCGCTGCATACACTCCAGTCTCGCACGTAGGCTGCCTGCTGCCGCAGCATGGCAACATGACTAGAATCTCGCTCCCCAACCCTCTGCTTCGGACCTCTCCCGGTGCCCCAACGTTTCACTGGTCCATGGTAGGGGCCTGCCGATATTGTACGCTGCTGGCCCTGCCACCCGCCGGAGAGTACAACATACCTACCCAGCCGTTTCTACCGGCTCGTGCTCTGCCTCGTCGTCTTTTGCCGCCTCTCTCTTGCCATGCTGCTGCATGGCAACACGTCGACTTGCACGTACAGCTGCAGGGCTGGCGAGTAGAGATGCTTGCCTGTGTCGGTTCCGACCATGTTGCATGCTCTGGGAGGCGGCTCTTTCCGCTGCCATACCTCCGAGAGTGGACCCACCCTGCTGCCTCAAAGCCTTGTCCACGACGCCATTCCTCGGTCTTTCTCCATTAGGCCGTCTGTCATTCGTGCCTCTACGGCCCTTTTTCACCTCACCAGCATTCTCCAACACCACTCAAATGGTGACATGGCTCAGCAGTCCATTCCCATGTTCAGGTGGATAAATAGCCCGGAGTCTCTAAAGGACCCACCGAAACACATTCCAAGAGCCTCGCCAGAACCATAATGAACTAGCTCCATTCCAATCACTTCCACAAAAGGCCAGCCCGTGTCTTGCGCAGGTATTTGGTAGCCTGCATGTCTGGAACCTTCATGTCCCACCCTGAGTCGATTCGATCAAGAGGGAAACATGCCCCCTGCCACGACCAACGCAATCGATCCTGGCCCATCTCAAGCCAATGTGACCATCACACAGCATGTCGAATGGGAACCCGACCCGTCTTCCTGGTCTGACAGGCGAGCCCCATGGCGTCATGGCGTGTCACTTTGCTTTTTTGTGCCTCAGTCTAGTCACCAACGCTTACGTCGCGTCTCGCCACGGCTTGTCAACATATTTGATATACAAAGCGACGCTGTTCGTATTCCGAATCAGCCAAGAGGGCTGTTCCCGTGTCCATGTGCCAAGTGCCTGGCGGGTTGTGGGGACGGCGGGCTGGGCAAGCGTGCATGGCCTGATTTCTCCACAACCACCGCACACCTCCATCAGTCGACATCTTGTCATGTCTTCGTCTTGACCATATTTGTGTAAGAATATTCTGACCTGTACGTCTGCGGCATTGCTATCATGCCCGAGCTCGCGAACCGCAGCATGCCTGTCCATCGCCCATGCCTTCAGCGTCGCAATCGTTTACAGTACCCTGTTTTCACCGATGCATGTCTCTATCAAAGTCACCATCATAATCGGATAAGCCTCCCGGGTCGCTGTGCTAGCACGAGAGAAGGTGAAGGTAACTCTCACCTCTGCCAGCACGTGACTACTTATGTGATCGTAGTTCATGTAGACATTCCTTTCTATTCTCACTTCACCGTGAAGATACATGTCCTGATCAGTCTCCGAGATCTCTTCTATCACGTTCATTGGTCTGATTGGGTGGTGAGAGTACCTGCCTGCGTTGTTGCCCTGACGCGACTGCCCTCTATTACCTAGCCCACGAACACCGCGCCAGCTTCACCCCACAAACAAAACAACCGCATCCCCAAACATTGAAAATTGAGCCATTTGAAGCTCGTTGAGGCTTCCGAGAAGTGTAAGCCGTACACCTCACTCATCGCATCCAACTCGGTGTGCAGTTGCCGCCTCACTTGATATTTACAGCCAATTGTGGTTTGTAGCACCGTAAGCTCTGGCTAACCATGGCGTCTAGCGATACCTCAATCATGGCATCTACGCAATCATACAACGGCCCAATCTCACTTGGATATTCCAAGTATGCTAGTCCGCAGCTAGGGAAGCCAGCATTGGCTGCATCCATCACGCCCTCTTCATCCCTCCCTTCTCCTCCCACCGCCGATACCGCCATTGCCACCAAGGAACAGATCGCCGCCTCCAACACCGGCAGTCATGCCGCTCCCAACCTGGCTCAAAACATTGCCGATGCGCAGCTTGCCATTTCTCAGGGCAATGCCTTGAAGGACCAGGTCGCCAAGCATGCCAAAAAGTTTTCCAGGACTGTCTCTACCACTGTTTCCAACACGCGCCGACTGCTGGAGCTGATCCGTGAAGCGTCACCAGATGCGACCAATCCGACTGTCGATGCTCTCTGGAATGAGTTGGAAGAGCTTTTTGCTGCGGCAAACGAGGCCAAGGAGGCCCTGCCCGCGTTCCTCGAAAAACAGCGTGACAACATGAGTCTGTATCACAGCTCCATGGTGAACGAGGCTATCAAGGACACGCAGGAGGAACTCAAGATTCAGCACAAGAAGGTCAGTACCTGTCGACACAGTTCGCGTGCATGTGAGCCATTTACTAATCCGTAGACGATGTAGGTCAATATCCAGCACAGCCTCATTCTCGAGCACCAAGAGGCTTTCCTCGCGCACAAGGAGCGGACTGCTGATAAACTGAAGGAGCTCGAAGACCTCCAGGAGCGTGTATCACGCCTGACACTTGAGAAGGGCAATTTTCGCACGGAGATCGACAAGTACATTCACCTACTGAAGCAAGAGCGCTCGACAAAGGCTGAAGACCTCCACAAAGTTGGCGCCCTAGAGAAGGAGCTTGAGACTCTTGTAGAA
>JAESFQ010000267.1_pt1 | contig 18862 bp, 30 predicted proteins | sample 9269431 | NCBI WGS metagenome assembly JAESFQ01 (sample SAMN14502588, study PRJNA617103) | algae metagenome | isolation source: Plectolyngbya sp. WJT66-NPBG17 and co-occurring heterotrophs from well... | place: USA: Mojave Desert, Joshua Tree National Park, California | collected 2006-08-06
AGTGTACAGTAATCCGCGCTTTATCATCATCATAACGCCAGACCCTAAGAACCCTTTAGAAACCCTACTTGGTTGACCATCCTGTATATCTGCCAACATTTAGAACTGTAAGTGGCCTTTCTCTTATCTCCGTTCGCTCTCCACCCCGGCATCACCGCGAGTCTTCGATTTGCGCAGGGACTCGAACGGCTTTGCCGAAAAATAAGCGCATCAGAATTGTTATCGGCAACAGCGGCCAGTTGGTTCCATTAACCGCGTTCTTTGAAATCGCCTTCTCCTGCTGTCGTATTACGCCTCTACATATACTATGTTTGCGCCGTCATCCTTCAGAGCCACCAGAACACTGCTCACATCTGCACGCCTGCAAACAGCTATTCACCCCACATCGACCGCAAACCTCTATCGACCACTCTTCACCCAGAAGTTCTTCTCCAACACAGCCAAAATGAGCGACGAAAAGAAGGGTGTACACAACCTGATGAAGTAAGTTGCATTCCCGTCGCATCCCACGTGTGATGCGCGACGTCATGTGCGCCGGGCATGGGCTGACGCGATGGCATGGTAGGCAGAGCGACTTCGATGAAGCCATGGCTGTGAAGGACAGCCTCATGGTCCTCGACTGCTTCGCGACATGGTGCGGCCCTTGTAAAGTGATCGCTCCCCAGGTCGTCAAGTAAGTTTCCATCTTTCCCTGGTAATTAACCGCGATTGACCGTTTTCTAGGTTCTCCGAAAAGTACCCCAGCGCGCGCTTCTACAAGCTCGACGTCGACGAACTCGCCGAGGTCGCAGGAAACCTCGGTATCCGCGCCATGCCTACCTTCCTTCTTTTCAAGAACGGCGACAAGGTTGCGGAGGTCGTTGGTGCCAACCCCAAGGCCCTCGAGACCGCTATCCAGAACAACCTCGATGCATAGAGCGCACGACCTAAGACACCCCGCAAGCACAGACGATCGCGTCCAGTACCAGACTAGGCTTGGACATTGAATACAAGCATGTTGTTTTGCTGAAGGGGTTTGAATGATGGGCAACAAAGGGGAAAGTAGCATTATGATGAGCATTCTCAATATCAACAGCTACAAACATGTCGCATTTGACTGTCTGAGACCTGTCCTAGTTTCATGCTCATTCACAAGCGGGGAAGAAGAGCCTACATTCATAGCCTCTCGATCCATCTCCACACTTCGTCTGCACCTCTCTCCCACGCAACATGGTTCTGTAGATGATGCGCTACCCCCTTTACCACTTTGAACGTTACGCCGTCCCATTTCTCATCGTCATCATCCATGACACACAAATCAGACTTGGAGATACCGTCCAACTTTCCCGCTCTTACGCAGTGATGGAACGCAGAACGGTATCGCTTCGCTGCATCAAGCGATATTGATGGTGTACAAAGAACATCAAGCTCAGCCGCCAGGACCATCAATCGTGGCGCGATGCCAGTCCCAGTCCCACCATCAGTGGTCGATTTTCGAGGTTCCCATCCTGTAATGGACTGAATCACATCTGCACCGATGGCGAAAGGGAAGAGCCCTTGCATCGGCCAACCCATGGACTCGTAAGGGCTGAGAAGGCGCTCGAGGTCTCTAACAACCGAAGTCGGTGTTGACGGCGAAAAGAAGGCGTCATGAACCTGCCTGGTCGTCGCTAATACGTATCTTGGGTGGAAGAAGCGATAGAGCATGTTCAGCGGCGCGGAAAGAGCCCAGAACTTGTAGCATGACCATCTGTTATTTAGTCAGCGATATCTTCATGTGACCACGATATAGAGAAAGACTCACGACCCAAATCCTGGCACCGCAGCAAACATGCAAAAGCCGTGGACTCTCACCAATCCCTTGCTCAACACCCACTGGCTCAGCGCGCCACCTGCAGAATGCGCAATCAGTACAACCCGCACCTTCTCCTGTGTCTCCCTCCTCTTACTCTCTAGTCTCTCAACCTCCTCAATCCCAGCTACAAGATCCTCGGCGATGCTCTCACGACTTGTAAAGTACATGTTCCAGAACCCAGGATACCAGCTGCCGCCATGTCCGCGGTAACTCACGGCGTAGCAAGGGTGTCCACGGGATGAGAAATACAGCATGTAAGAAGTCCAGACGGCGGCGCAGCCAAAGCCTCCATGGGCGAAGAAGAGAGGGGGTTTGTCAGATGGCGATTGAGGGAGGGCGCAAAGGAGTTCAAGAGGACCTGATGGCGTTGAGATGTGAGATCTTCTTATGCCTTCAGGAACGGGTGTGGGAGGCGGCGGGTTCGGATTCGGTGCGCGCCATTGTAGGGCAAAGGGACCGAATGGCATTTCGGTGTTGTTGCTAGCGAAGATGATGCGAATGCAAGCTTGAGGAAAGATGCTGGTGTTTACTTGGCTTCACATATCATTGTTATCCACGGTGTTGGACTCGAGAGCGATGAAAACCATATCTACAAATGCACGTACTTGTTCGTATTCGCGAGAAAGGGCGCGCAAGTGACATGTAGAATTTCTGCCATGCATGCAGCAGTAGCAGCGCTAAATTTAGCAGTGCTTCTGTGAATGGCCTGTCCAGATGTGCGAGCCGTTCAGCCGCACGTATTGCAGGCTGGGCAATGTGAACGGTAACATGGTGCATGCGACGGTAGCTTTTGACAATGGAGACTATAGCATGACACAGATAGTGGTTACTAGTAACGATCATGTGATGCATGTTTGTGTTTGATTCGTTGGAACGGGAAGGTAGAGGTTTGGACCAGAAAAGAAGGCGCGATTGGGCCGCTGGTGGGGTTGCATCGCCCTGTGTTGCCATCATCAAACTCTTTGTCATCTCATAATCTGTGGTCGCATGGCCATCTAATTTTCATTTCTCATATTTAATGTTGAGCTCCTAAATACACTTGGCTCGAATCACGTCTGGGCTGTGCATAGAGACAGGTCGTGTTCCCACACTATCAGAGCCTTTCCATGGGTACCTTCTTCGACGCATCTCGAACCTTTCTCCAGCCATTGGCTTTCATGATCTTATCAACTACGCGCTTATAGTACCAGTCTGAAATTGAATGTATCGCAACAAACTACTCGCGACGGAAGGCGCGCATCTAGCACGACGTTCCTATCAGCCAGCCTACTCCTTAACCCTGCTGGCGCCCAAACTTCCGTCGACGATGAAAGGGATTCAGACCGTTCATGAAGCGCTTCACGCGATCACGCTTTGAATTCCTGCGCTGCACACCCGGGACTATCTGTGACCCTCCTAAAGCCGGCTGGTACATATCGACACCAATGTTCGGTACACGTACAGGCGTGCTGTGATGCTCAGACACTCTTGGCTCAATCGAAAGAGCAGATGCATGCGAAGGGGGAACGAGCTCAGACTGTGAGCGTTTGTACTTCAGCATGGTCTCGCGTTCGTGGGGAGTCTTAATGGCAGCAGTTGTGTGGTGGCGTTTAGGCGTAGCGATGAGTGAGTATTGGGACTGAGCATTTGCATGCACAGTATCGAAACCTTCAGGGAGAAATGAGTCCGGCTCAATGACTGGAAGGTCCTGATCTGAATCGTACTCTTCAGTCGGTGGTGCAGGAAGCGGGTGGTCGGGACGAAGGAAGTCTTCTGCCGTTGGCTGACGGATAGAGCCACTGCGATTGCCATGCGTACCACTCGTCGAATGTCGATTCATGTATTGGTCGTGCAGCGGATACGGTGGTGATAACTGAAAGCCCTGTTCTATTCTGCCCCTAGCCATAATCGGCTCAACGTAATCATTGTGGTTGGGCATATCAAGAGAGGACTGTTCTATAGGCCTTGTATCACTCACAAAAGTGTTGTATGGGTATGACAGCGGTCGTGGCTGGCCGAATGTGTGCTGCATAGCGGCTCCAGGATGATACTGTGTGCCAATACTATCCCTAGACAGGTACTCCCAGGAGTACTGGTCTTCGTACATAGTCGGCCGCGTGATAGCAGAGAAGGGTGGAGATGGCTCCAGTGGTCGTGATGCCGTCGAGTATACAGACGAAGAACCTTCCGAGGGCTCTATCCGCGAGGGTGTACCAGGGCGTGAAGAAGGATGAGGGGCTTTCGCTCCTCTTGTTATGCTTGATGAATTCATGATCCACAGTGCATGTCTTGCTTGGATGTGTATTTGCGCTCTTGCAGTGATGGAAGGGACCTGGACTCTCAGCTCACGGGTCAATTAAGTTGGAGTTGAGAATCAAGGATGAGATGCACAGTTAGGGTGATAACGACTTCGTGGTGGAGATCGAATGCACCGTAAGGCATTACGACACAGCAAAGGCGCTGTGAAAGTCTGGTATGCGCGTGAATGGGATAAAGCAAGCGAATGCTGTGAATAACGTGACGCGATCTCCAGCCACCTAATCCTGTAAGTTCACTGCGTTGTGGTGTCACACATTCATGTTATCCCCATATTCCGAGTTCAACCGCCAGCGGCTGAGCTTTCAATGAACTGCAGACACTTTACGTGATATTTCAGCATTTACAAGTCGCCTTAGCCTTGATGTGTGCCTAGTAGACTTCAGAAAAGAGACGCCATAAGCTTCATCTTCCACCATCATACCCAAGTCCACACTCAACTACAATGTACTCACCACCCAATCAAACCCGAGGGTGTCCCAGTCCCCCTACACTGACCCCTTCTACCAGCACCCGGTGGGATAGCTCTCGAGAATGCAGGCGCAGAGTTCAGCGAGCGCCTCAAGTAGATCCACGTTTTGATATCTCGATCCCAGATGTAGAGCAACATGCCGAGTTTTGGGTGCGGAAGCTCGTCCTGGCCATGATTAATCTCGAAGACATCAAAGATCCTGAAACTTCAAGCGCGGCCAGGACTTTTCGCCCAGAAGCTTACGACTCCCTGCTCCTCGAAGCAACTTGTCGCGAGATCTTCCTAGCCTTGATCGACCGGTGCAAGAACGGCTTCCGAGGGCCGACTCAGTTCAACAAAGTGCTGAAACCTCACCGCGGGCTCGAGCCTGATGCTAACGCGACATGCGCACAACGCATGCAGAACGTAGTGAATGCGCCTCTCTGGAACAAAAGAGTTGCGAAAGATATGCTGTTTGAAGACTGGAAGATTCGGCTACTTGTCGATCATCCGTTGGCTTACGATAAAGAGAAGGATTCGCAGAAAGGCTCAAACGACCAGCGGAGAAAAAGACTGCAATCTGAGAGGGCGAGGCTGAAGGAGACTGAAGAAGAGTTGCTTGCTTATCACTCCAGTTTGAAGGAGATGTAGTTGTGACAGCCGAGGGCTGCATGGGTGGACAAGGTAGGATCATCGAAACACCCCGAGATATCCGAACAAAAGTGATCAACCGAGTTGTTGACTTGTTCAGTATGGTCAAAAGAATTAAAGCTGTTGTCATCGACGGAAAAGTGGCTCTGAATGTCCGTTGTGTTAGTCTACATGTCAGCATCATGTCCCAGGTCTCCGCCAAGATTGAGAAAATTCTGAAGATGGCTACCAAAACCCGTCACCCAGAAGCTGCCTTGATGACCCATTTGCGATAAGCGCTCCTAATGTGTAACAGGTAGATGAACGCTGCTCATGTGGGTGCGAAAGGAGAGATGACGCTAGTCAAATGCTGCTTGGTTGGAGAGGGGTGTGCTTGGCGCTCATGGAAGGACGCGACCCTCCGCATCTTTCCTTCGCGACGCTAACAGCTATTGCGATGGCTTCTTCCTTTCTTGTTCCAAACGCTCCATGTCCGTCCGATAGCGTTACACACGTTCTGAGTGTGGCAAGGAAGGAAAACTCTTACTCTTGCTGGCATAGAGTTTCCGCTCAATTTGTTTGCCCCGACACGGATTTTGTGTACGCCCAGGAACGACGGCAGAATGTGTAAGCTTTTCATACTCATTGGGCAATATCCACGGGTCTTGGATTCTCAGTATAAGAGTCGCCACATCGCTTAATAAGGAAGGTCGTGATGCGGAGTATGTCAAGATATTGTCAGGTCTTGGGGTTCGACAGCCTTGAATTGCTATCAGGTGGCCCACAGCCCCTCCGTATCTCTTTCACATATTTCATTGGGGCATCAAATGCTTGGCCTTGCATAGCGAGGTTTGCCAAGGTCAGATCACACACGTTCAAGAACGGCGTAGCCATTAGTACCGCTCGGCGCCAACCGCGTATCCGAGGTGTCCAAGAATTCCAAGAACGTGGGATACGATCTGAGCGAGTACCGAACGCATTTTACAGACGTTTATCTCTGGGCGACCAAGGTACGGGAAGGGCTGTTAGGTGCCGAGAATGTTGTAAATGGCAATGCAGTTCCACGAGCTTGCTGAATGAGGCAGCTCGAAAGCGGAAGGAACAGGTTGTAAAGACTTATATAACCCAATGAGTCGGTCAAAGTGTTACCGACTGTCCCTTCCCTTTCAAATCTGTCGCCATGTCTTCTGGTGCGAATCTTGAGATTGTTGACGCCGCACTGGCGAATGCGCCTCCCCTGTACAACGACACACGGGGTAGTGCGAGTTTAGAAAAGCACGACAAGTTTGTGTCCACTTCCGAGAACCTTCTCGGCCCTAATGGCGAGATCTACCCTACCGAAGAAGACTGGCGACAGCTTCGGCGTGTATATGGCAAAGTCAACTGGATGAGTACGGGCACCTTTTGAACGAGGCTTTTGTGTACCATGCACTAACGTCCGACCCTACTATTAGTCTACATCATCGGTATCGTGGAAATGTGTGAGCGTTTTGCTTACTATGGAACGACCGCGGTCTTTGTCAACTTCATCCAAAGAGACCTGCCTACTTCAGGACCTTTCCCTGAAGCTGGTGCGGCAGGTGATGGTCAACCAGGTGCACTAGGGATGGGTCAGCGTGCTAGCACTGGCCTTGTCCAATTCAATGCCTTCTTCTCATACATTATGCCTTTAGTTGGTAAGCGCAGCCTTTTTTCCCGAGCAGGAATCGTACTAAAAGATTTCACTAGGCGGGTGGGTTGCTGACGAATACTGGGGCAAATTCAAGACGATATACTTCGCGATTGGTGTCGCGACACTCGGACATATCTTGATCATCATTGCTGCGATCCCTCAGGTTATGGGGCCAAATCCCGAAGGAGCTCTTGCCTCGTTCATTTTGGGCTTGATCTTGTTCGGAACCGGTGTGTAAGTGTCTCTATACGAATCGAATGCGAGACTTGTACTTACTTTTTGACAGAGGCTTCTTCAAGTGTTGCATCTCTCCGCTCATCGCGGAGCAATACGAGGCCGGCCATCCACGAGCTTTTATTCGTACTGAGCCGAACGGTGAGCGGGTCATTGTTGATCCGGGAATCACATACTCCCGAGTATACATGCGTTACTACCTTCTGATTAACGTTGGAGCGCTCGTTGGTCAGGTTTCCATGGGTAAGAAACGTATTCGTGAGTCGGATGATGCGATGGCTGACCTCCAATACAGTTTATGCGGAGAAATATGTCGGCTTTTGGCTTTCTTTCACATTGCCGACCATTCTCTTCATCTTGTGTCCACTTCTGATGGTTACTCTCAGTAAGCACTACGTCAAGAAACCCCCCCAGGGTGATGTGCTCGTCAAGTCCATGAGAATATACGGGCTGGTTCTGAAGGGACGCTTCTCTCTCAACCCCGTGCGTACGTGGAAGAATCTCTCAGACCCGAACATCTGGGACGCTGCGAAGCCAAGCAAAATCGCAAACAAGCCAGTATGGATGACTTTCGATGATGCGTGGGTGGACGAAGTTCGACGTGGTATCAAAGCCTGTCAAGTATTCTTCTGGCTGCCTATCTTTTGGCTGCCCTACGGTCAAATGTAAGTCCCAATATCGTCTTCAATACATGTGAGACAGGCATTGACTCTCACCAAGGACCAGTAACCTGGTTTCGCAAGCGTCTACAATGAAGCTCAACGGCGTACCCAACGACGTCGTGCACAACCTGGTACGTCTTGAATGTCTGAAATGTACACAACATTCACACTAACGTCGCATCCTCTCAGAATCCATTCACGTTGCTAATATTTATCCCCATTTTCGATAAGGTCGTGTACCCACGGCTTGCCCACTGGGGTATCAACTTCACACCTTTGAAGAAGATCCAAGCCGGTTTCATCTGCGCGATGCTTTCCATGGTCGTTGCAGCAGTGATTCAACACTATATCTACCGGATGTCGCCTTGCGGGGAATTTCCAACGGACTGCGATCAGCCTCCAGATCTCTCGGTGTGGACTCAGGTACCCGCCTACGTCCTCATCGCCTTCTCGGAGATCTTTGCTAGCATAACTGGACTCGAATATGCCTATACAGTTAGTCTAGCCTCTACCGACTGCACGTGAAACATATGCTGACTTGGTATGCCAAATTTAGAAAGCACCGAAAAACATGCGCTCGTTGGTAACGGGCATGTTTTGGTTCACCCACGCCTTCTCTTCTGCTATTGCTCAGGCCTTCGTACCATTGGCTGGAGATCCGTTGCTCGTGTGGCTGTATATGAGCATTGCTATCCTTACATTCCTCGGTTGGGTCGGTTTCGCCTGGACCTTCCGAACATTGGACAGGGAGAATGATACGCTCGACAAACTTCCAGAAGGTGGCTTTCAGTCTAACGCCGAGTACGCTGCGGCGAAGACTGAGAATGTGGAAAGGGCCTGATGTTGACTGTGCGGCTTTCCATCGGTTTCTGCCATTGCTTCAGTACAGGATAAAACTGTTGAGCTACTACAAGGTGTCGAGATTGGTAAAGGTTAGGATCGGTAGCGACTACGCTCAGTTGTGTTGTTATCCATGCAATGGAAGGCCCAAAAAAAGACGCTGCAGTATATACAGAGACCAGCTCTGTAATGTTCAAAGTCTGGCTCAGTCTACAAATGAGAGCCGACCGCGGCAATAACAGTTATTCCCGATCTCATACGTCAGGTCTAGCGCTCTTTTGAGGAAAGCGGGGCCTCGGGGAGCATGGGTGGCGCTAACTTCAGGGCTCCAGCCATCGGTATATTGAAAAGTCTCTAACTTTGACCCACTATCGCATCTCCCGGCGCAGGCATTTGGAAAAGTCTGAGTTGTGAACATAGCGTTCGGTCATGTTTCGGAGTCCCTCTGCACTTTGCCATGATGGCTCAGGGACGTCACGAGATGGAGCCTATTACAGTCTCTTGAACTCCTAAAACCTGCGACTACCATTTCCTAACCTCATCTCTGAACCTTCAGTCATAATTCATTGTTTCCTCGATGGCGTTCTTTCTACAGTATAGAGATATCCAGCGATATGTGAAGGAAGAGCTACAACGCGTAGCTGAAGTTTCAAATCCGTTGTCCGCTCGTGTCGTACGCTTGCCCGATCAAGCCCATGAAATGGGAGATTCAGAATCGCTTGATAGGCTAAACAAAGGAGAACCGTTTACACGGATCCCAGGCATCACATTGAGGGAAGATGGTAACAACGAGCCCTATTACCAGGTTGACTGGAGCGGGCCCAATGATCCATCCAACCCGAAGCAGTTCTCAACCATACACCGTGTCTGTGCGACACTACTCGTATGTCTTGTCGCTTTCGTTGCGACGCTCGCATCTTCCATCGATTCTGCAGTGCTCATAAGAGTGTCTGACGACTTTGGGGTATCAGAGGTAGCGGAATCATTGGCTACTGCTCTCTTTCTGGTCGGGTTTGGACTAGGCGCCCTTGTACTCGTAAGAGACGTCCCTTGGCGAACCGTTTGTGGGATACATACTGACTTCGTACGCCTACGTTTAGAGTCCCCTTTCTGAACTCCTCGGACGATATCCTGTCTATCTTGGCTCCCTCCTTATTTTCGCGTGTTTCGTGGTGGGATCCGCTCTAGCTCCCAACTTTGGTGCTCAGATCGTCTTTCGCTTCCTAGCTGGATTTTCGGCGAGCACTCCTCTCACGGTCGCAGGCGGGTCTGTGGGAGATCTATGGAGTCCAGTAGAAAAGACATTCGCCTTCCCGCTATTCGCGATACCCGCGTTTGGCGGGCCAATCCTTGGTTAGTCTCTCATGCTCGCATCCTTCGTATTCTAATGACCTGTTTCTCGTTGACTTTACTAATCTCTGATGAGGACAGGTCCTGTAATAGGTGCTTACATCGGCTACCAGCAAGACATCAGCTGGAGGTGGACCGAATGGATAACGTTAATCTTGATCGGTGTTACCTTTACGCTTATATTGCTCTTCAAAAGAGAGTCGTTCGCGCCACGCCTCTTGCACTATAAAGCACAGCACTTCAGGAAGCTTACAGGCAATAATCGCTTCCTCACCGCGACCGAAGCATCGCATGGCTCTATCGGCGAGCTCTTATCTAGGTCCTTCCTTCGACCTTTCCTTCTCAGCACCCAGCCAATCGTCATGGCTTTTACACTGTATCTTATGATCGTTTATATCATATTGTTCACGTTTCTGGATGGGTATGTAAACCTTGAACGTTATGGAAAGGCAGACGTAGCGCATATCACTAACAGTCTTACAGCTATCCTTACATCTTCGCGGAAACTTTCGATATCAACGAGGGGCTGTCTAACATCTGTTTCGTTGGATTGTTTATTGGCATAGCTCTTTCTGCGCTTCTTGTCCCAGTGGCCTACCACAAGACTGTTCGACAACTTGAGAAAGACGGAGACGATGGATCTGGCAAGGCTATACACCGCGAGTCAAGATTGTTTTTTGCCATGATTGGAGCACCCGTATTGCCCGTAGGGCTCTTCTGGATGGGCTGGACTGACTATGTATGTATTTGGCACGCCATCCCTTGTCAACTCTTACACACAAGTCTAACCGGCTTCAGGCTTCGGTGTCGGTATGGTCACCTCTGGTAGCATCATTGCTTATCGGCTTCAGCAATATTTGCATCTTCATGTCCGCGTACATGTACATCATTGACAGTTACGAAGCGTATGCAGCATCGGCCTTGACGTTTGTCGCGCTGGTTAGATACGTCGCAGCTGGTGGGATGACTGTTGTTGGTATCCCCATGTATCGGAATCTTGGTACGCACTGGACCTTGACTTTGCTCGGTATTATCAGCATTGCTGCACTGCCAATTCCCTATGTACTCTATCGCTTCGGGCCAAGCCTCCGAAAACGAAGTAAATGGGCGGTACGATGAGGTTGATAAAATACGGACAAGAACTGTGGTTGTGCCACGATCGGATATGTTGGAGGATAAAACGGTTCAGCTTCCAGTCCAGCTATATTACGTTGTGCGACTCACCACCTGTGCATGTTTCGGGATTGGCGGAAGAGCCGGTAGGGGAGCAGACCGCAGCTAAAAGGTTCTTCTGAGGGTCTGAGTCATGCTAGGTTCTGCTCGGGATGACCTTCTGGTAGGCGACAGCAGTTGTTAAGTCTTTTGACTACGAATCCACAAGCAAGCATTCCGGTATATCATTTTCTTTGCCTGTGTAGTACTTACTTGCAGCTCTCTCTCAACACTTTGGCGGCCACATGTCCAGATCGCCAACCCTTTAATTGCGTTCTCGCACTTCTACTCATTTCTTTCACCTACTTCAGTCCGCGGATGGTGCCTGGTAGTGTACAGTTTGAAAGGGCTTGCTCTACTACGCTTTCACCGTCACAGGCAACAAGTCGAACATGTGCAGGGTAAGAAATCTTGTTGTAGCAGACATGCCTTCAGAGAAGGCGATAATGTGATAGTTGCCTCCAGCGAGCGTCACGTAAAAGACGTACGAGTGTTGACTCAGGGAAACTGGCCGCATTACGCATATTGCATCCAACATAATTTCCCGGAACGCAAAGTGTTCTATAATATACTCTCGATGCAATTTACCGAGTCAAGCCCGCTCCGCCGATCCTTGCGGTATACAGCAACATAATCCGTTTCTCATATGTTAATCTTTTGCTGTTGCAAGGTTCGGTACGGATCGCTGTATACAGTGCAAGCGACAGACTAGGACGATGCACAAAAGACGGGAACAGGGGCTGATATGTCAACGTCCGTGCATCCCTGCAAAAGGTGGACGTGCCGCAACGTGCAATAAAACGTTGAAAAGGGTCAGCGTACCTTCTCTATGCAGACATTGCAGCGTGGTGTGCGCCTCGGAGATTTTCTTTTGCCGTTGTCGGTCTTCTGCCGGGGTCGAGTGTGGTGGGGGGTCCACATGTAATTTTGCAGGAGGATAGGGTGCGCCGGCCAATCAGATAGTGCACATGTGGCGTGAGAGGAATAGGACGCGACTAGTAGATAGACAAAAACTGTTACAAATGGGTGTTGATTGCGCGCGGGCTTGGGCACACGATCCGCACGTGCTCGGTGCTGCTTTAAGTATGCATCGCATCTATGTGCGAACCAGCAGTATGGGGGTTCAATTAGGTGAGTATTAGCCGGGACGCATCAATGTCAAGGATCGTTCAAGATGGCATAGAATGAATGATGCATATGTGATGAGAACGACTGTGTGAAACGAAAGCATGATCTGAGAGTAGATGCCGCTTCTAGTTGTGCGAGTAAGAAGCGATACCAGACATTGCCAGTGGAACCGCAGGTTGTACGATTTGATGTATAGGTACGGCAATGTGGTGGTATTGTCCTTATGGTTTGTGCAGTCGAACGGTGTGCACTTGTGTGTCGCAACGGGCGATGTCTTCATGGTACCATTACCTGGTACCGCTCTATGCGTGATCCTTGAGCTTTTCTTCAATCTCCTCCAGATCCTCGGCATTGTCGATCTCGATGATCCTGTTCACCTCGCTTGTATTCCGCATCAACTCCTTTGCGCCGGCATACAGCATCTTCACCTCGCTATTGCATGTTATCGGCAGGTAGTATAGCATGACGTATGGCACCGATTGTCGTCCCGAGTCCTATCGAGTCTCAGCCTCTATTCCAGCGTGTGTGTCGGTATAGCGTACGAGGGTCAACGGGTAGCTCAAGAGCACAAATCGCGGGGCGTGATCGGGTAGCTCATCGGCAAGGCTTTGTACATCGGAGTAGACCTCGTCGTCTGCCTGTCGTACTTCCAGTGTCTTCTTATCGATCTCGTCTGGCGCATGTGGGCGTCAGCGCCATTGTAGAGTGTAGGCCCGTGGCGGGCTCTGGCAGGAACGACTGCGGGAAAAGCAGTCGCAGGGATACGAACAGATGACGGCCTGCGGGTCTTTGGCACGCGAGGTGCCTAGACGGAACTTGCGTAGCTTGGTCTTGGTCTCTTCCGAGAAAGTGTAGAGTCGTGCCTCCGAAGACTGGGCCGAGGGATTAGCGGACCGCCGAGTATGACGCGCGTGAAGTGATGGCGGCACTTGCCATGATGTCGCACGAGGGGAAAAGTTAGGTTCGCAACGGGCGTTTGACGATATTCGCGATGGGGGTAAGGCTGAGGAAGTCTGACGGATGAGATACGTTAGTGGGGTCTGTTGGCGGGGGTTGCAAGGTTCCTGAGGTCGCGGATGGCGCTAGCTAATGCACTACTGTCTTGTCCATACACCCTCATCTTTCTGGAAGCCTTTCCTTCTCATGCACCTAGCTACTCATACGCTCTGTCTCCTGAGTTCCATCTCCTGATCCATGTTCGGACGACTGAATCAGGTTGCCAGACACTTGTCTCGTCCGACACCCAACTTTGCGCATCGTTCTGCCGTCTCATTCTGTCCATCGATAACGTCATCAGTCATGGCTTCGACACAGCAAAAGAGTTTGATTCACACGGCGAGTTGTCTGATCATTGGTGATGAAGTTCTTGGAGGCAAGGTATGCAGAGTCGATCGATTGGTAATTCTGACAGCTGACGTGAAACATAGACAGTCGATACGAACTCGGTAGACCATGCCGCATCAAAGCTGTGTTGCCTCGACTAATGTTTCACAGGCGTACTTTGCCAAGTTCTGCTTCTCATTGGGTATTAACTTGCGCCGCATTGAAGTCATCGCGGACGATGAAAGCGAAATCATAGAAGCCGTCCAACGCATGTCGAAGAATTACGACATGGTTGTGACGAGTGGCGGAATTGGTCCTACGTGAGTACAGCGCGTTCGCTACACTACTCAGCCGCCAAGCTAACGGGCGTTTAGTCACGACGACATCACTTACCAGTCAATAGCCAAGGCGTTTGGCCTGCCCTTGAAGTTGCACGATGCAGCTTTCCAGCGGATGAAGCGGCTTTCGAAGCCGCACAAGTCTCAGCCGGATTTTGACTGGAACGTCGAGTCTCCAGCGCTTACAGCAAAGAAACGCATGGTTGAGCTGCCTCTGGATGATTCTAAATCGGATGAAGATCAAGTGGTTTTCGTCAGCGAGTCGCTGTGGGTTCCCGTTAGCGTTGTGAACGGCAACGTCCATATTTTGCCTGGGGTGCCAAGGCTATTCGAAGCCATGCTGGACGGGCTGAAGCCCCGCATCCTACCTAGGTTGACGGATCCAGAGGGCAAAGGCGTGCTGCGGATCCTTATCTCGACTCCCATGGCCGAGAGTGCCGTTGCTGGTTACCTGACGGAACTGGCAGCCAAGGTAGAGCCGAAAGGGGTCAAGGTAGGGAGCTATCCACGGTGGGGAAAGGACCACAATACTGTGACGCTAGTTGGGCGCGACGTCGAGTTCATGGAAAGCTTGGTTCCTGAAGTAGAGAAGGCGGTTCAGGGGAGGCGCGTAAACGTGGAGGGTGAGGACGACGCAGACATGTCGGACAAGGACTCGTAGAGAGGTGGCTGGGTGATGTAGTGTGGCCACAATCAGCGTACATGTCGAGTGCGTGCCTAGATGCAGGGACTTGGTGTGTGTCAAAACAGAGCATCATGCTAGACGACGGCTCGTGTGCTTCTCGAAGATTTGTAGAAGCTTTGCCGCGTGCCACCAACGCTCGCTGGACCCTGATGGAGACGAGAGGATTTGCTTTTGCCAGAGTCAATCGAGTCGCATGTCGTTGTTGTGCTGACAAGCGTCATTGTCGCCGACACCGTTCGTGTGACGGCCCCGTAAGCATCCACTGTGCCATGTCTGTCACCCGCATACTCAGAGAGTCACATGCACGGCCCACAGTCGCAACTCGAGTGAATGGAGCGCTGCAGTGCGCCCAAACGCGAAAGCGACACGCTCTGCTCCCCCTAGACGTCAACGTCTTTTGCCCCTTCCTACCATGCTATCGTGCTGCCATGCTACCACGCCGAACCATGCCGTGTGCACAGTAGTGGTTCGTGGGTGGGCATTCTGCAAGCCGTGCCACATGGGCGTCGGGCGCTGGGATCGCATGCAAGCGTCGGAGACAGCCCGCCCATGCGGTGCTGCATGCCCCATGTCGCGCCGCTTTTACCATCGTGGGCCTCTTTCTTTTGGGGGGGTGGGCGGGCCCCCCCCGGCAGCGAGTAGGCAGGCTTGCACGGCTGCAGGCCAGCGCCCGCCTCTTTACCTTGCACCTGCAGACGCCTTTGGTGCGATTGCGCGTAGTAGTCGTCCTTTTTGGTTGGTGGTTGGAGGGTAGGTAGGCCTGGCTATGCACGGCTAGCGCTAGGGCCGCGCGCGAGCCCATGGCCCACGGCCTTCCTAGTCAGCGTCGCCCTTCCTCCTTCAAGGCCCCAGACGGAGCTACCAGGTCGTTTTTGCTACCGAGATCATCCACCTCTGCCCTCCCGTCCTTCTCTATCGCGACGAGCTTCTCCTGGCCCATTTCCCTCGCTGCCGATAACCTGGACACGAGCTTCTCCGCCTGCCATCTCCGCCCTGTCACGGCGCATCCCATCCCATCGCCACACGACGGCCGCCTCCTGCCTCTCTATTCCGCTCTGCTCTGCTTTACTCTCCCTATACCCTATACCCTAATACACCCATCGTCCACGACTTGTAACTTTGTCCGCCACCCTCCCTCACCTTCACAATGGCATCAAAGGTAGGCGTCCGCCCTCGTCCGCGCCGCACGCGCCCCTGCTAACCCGCGCAGTTTCTCCGAGAATACAAGCTGGTAGTTGTCGGCGGCGGTGGAGTCGGAAAGTCGTGTCTGACTATCCAGCTGATCCAGAGCCACTTCGTAGACGAGTACGATCCGACCATCGAGGGTGAGCACTCTCCGACTCGCGACGCTTGGCGCAACAGCACACTAACATGACCAGACTCGTACCGCAAGCAGTGTGTCATCGACGACGAGGTCGCTCTGCTCGATGTGCTCGATACAGCGGGACAGGAGGAGTACTCGGCCATGCGCGAACAGTACATGCGCACAGGAGAGGGCTTCCTGCTCGTTTACTCGATAACCGACAGGCAGAGCTTCGAGGAGATTATGACTTTCCAGCAACAAATCCTGAGAGTAAAGGACAAGGACTACTTCCCCATGATCGTCGTGGGCAACAAGTGCGATCTCGATGGCGAGAGGCAAGTGTCGACACAAGGTCCGTTTGCGTCCCATCCCTTGCTGTGTGCACATGCTAACCCTTGCCACAGAGGGCCAGACACTGGCGCGGAACTTTGGCTGCAAATTCATTGAGACATCGGCGAAATCCCGCATCAACGTTGACAATGCCTTCTACGACATCGTACGCGAAATCCGCAGATACAACAAGGAAATGTCATCATACACGGGCGCTCCTGGCTCCAACGGAAACGGTCCCCAGAATCCGACATTTGACAGCGATGACCAGGCCGAGAAGAAGGGCTGCTGTGGATGCACAGTAATGTAAGGGCAGGGAAGCCATTGTCGTCGTCGTCGTCGCACACGCTGTCGAGAGATACCTACACCGCTGGGTTCGGTCAACCGCCCTGGCCATTGGCGGTGCTGTTTGGGCCAGCTGAAGAAAACACGCGGTGCTACTATTACGTACTGCCAGTCCGTCTTCGCTTCCGGACGTCTGTCTTTCCAAGACCCCTTCTTTTCGATACTGTCACTTTGGGTTCGCATAACGGGGTAATGGATTCACGTCTGCTCGATGCGCCTCCGAACACCCTACTTCTACCGCTGGCATCAACCCTATTATTTTTTTCTGTGGTGGCGCTCTTCGTATTCGCCTTCCTCTATCTAGACCGAATTTCTTTATGGCATTTTGATCGTTACACTATATTTCCTCTCATCGGTATGCCATGCGAGGCACCATGCAGCACGCTTCGGGGAGTCAAAAGATTTCTTCATCATCTTGGACAGGTTTTTAGGGTCGTTTAACTTTACCTACCTTCTATGAACATAATTCATCTCTACTCGCACCACCACACATGTTGGTCCTTTGCTCACAACGACTTTCCGTTGGCACCTGTGATGCACATGACCAACTCACATTGCATTGCCATTTCTGCTGGCGCTGCTCCAACGCCCATCGGCGACCAGCGGCGTCGCAATGGCTGCCATGGTCCACTTGGAGGCACAAGCGCGTGGTCGACTCGCGAGCCTTGCCCGGCCGTCGCCATTGGATGTAGGTTATCACAGACATGGCGCTACCCCCTGCACGGCCGTTTCAGTACGTACACCCCCGACAGAAAGAGGGGAAGTCGATCAGGAGAAAGGCAAGTGGGTATCGGCAATTGGGCGTCTCGAGATGCGACGCGATATCGATTCACCTAGGGAGCTATTCTCCGGACGAAGACCACAGCTCTTGCAGATCAGGATCCCTTGTGTGAAACACGCCGTTGGGCGTAGTTTGCCAGAATCCCATGCGCCGCCCTTCTTGCCGCATCCGCAACACGTGCAGCACGTGCCCAGTGCGTCAACCCTCAACCTCTGCCCAGCTGCGTCCTGACCATCTGTTCGCCTCACTTGCCTCTCTGCCGCCATTCTTACCAGCCTTTTCTCGTCCCATGCCACTGTAATCAAGGCGCGGCCCGACCGTATGGATATTCGCCAACTTCTCACATCCACCTCCACTGTTGTTTAGGCTATTTCCAAGTGACTCCAGACGGGAAGTGCGTCCTGCTCGCGTCGGCACGGATCACAACCTCGTTCGGTCACTTCACGGCACACACTGTAGACCAGTTCGGCTGCAGCTTCACTCGCTGCTATACGCTACTAAGCATTTCGACGCCGTTGCATGCGCCTTAGTGCGAGTGGCCTTCCCATCCGTGTGGCCGCTTCATCAACCCTGTAGCGCGCTGATCTTTGCAGCAAACATGCAACCCGCGGCCTTTACTCTGATGTTGGCCAAACCGTTCCTTCGCCGGATCAATGCTCAATAAACCGACCTGGGAAACGCAATGGACATCTGGACTCATACTTCTCATCCCCCATCCGTGCGCAAAATGCATGGCACATTATCATTATTGAGATTCTCTCAATAGCTCGCTCATGAACAAGTTCCTAGTGACTACCTCCTTTCATGAGCCTGAATATCGCAGTTTACACGGAACTGGACCAAGCGGGCACATATTGGGCAGGACCCCATTTTATTCGGGCGGTTGCGAGTTACTTGCATGACGCCCACCATCCTCATGCCAACGGTGAACAAGGCAAGTAAGACGTAGTGTCAAAAGAACCTATACATAGGCTCTCTACAACATGTATGAGAGGATGGCAGACTCTCGTCGCTATAGTAAAGTTTGCCTTGATCCGGCGCGTATACCATGCGTCGCCAACGATTGTAGCCCCAGGAAACACACGTTCCTCCCTTAACATGACATGCTGTCAACACACCCGTCACAAAACCTCCACTAAAATAAGGCCTGACTGCAGCCATATCCTACCATGACCCTATCGGTATACGCGCAACCAGCTATCTACGTCGGCCCGGGCCTGCACATACGTCTCCATATGGCAGCTCCCGCAGATCGACCCTGCGACCTCCGCTAACATTGCAAAAGCATGACGCGCAGCTGATGCAGGTGGAAAAGGTACCCCGAGGAGTCAGCGTCTCACATACATATATTGTACAGATCGGCACTCCGCGGAGGGATCTGGACCCTGGCGTTAGCGGGTTGGCAGGGCTAGTGCGGGAACGACATTGACCTAGGGGACGTCCGGTACG
>JAESFQ010000268.1_pt1 | contig 18858 bp, 16 predicted proteins | sample 9269431 | NCBI WGS metagenome assembly JAESFQ01 (sample SAMN14502588, study PRJNA617103) | algae metagenome | isolation source: Plectolyngbya sp. WJT66-NPBG17 and co-occurring heterotrophs from well... | place: USA: Mojave Desert, Joshua Tree National Park, California | collected 2006-08-06
CTAGAAAACCTACCTCTACTTATAAGGTTAGAGATTAGGTTTAGCTTAACCTACGAGACGTACGCACTACACGAGCTAGCAAGAAGCTAGACTAGAAGAGTAAGAAGTACTAAGTGTTACGCGTACGAGACCTATACTAGGTAGAGTTAGATGTTCTCTAGAAAACCAAGTCGTACTATGTCGACAAGATTAGACCAGCTACTACTAATTCTCTACCCTTACAATAGACTAACAATTTAAATTCTACAGCAGTAGTCGTACGCGATAGGGACGAATAAGAGGAACATCTTAAATAGTAAGTAGAGAGTATTACGAGTAAGAGAACACGTTAAGGAATTAAGCAATATCTTGTGAAATAGGTTGGATTTCAAGAAGCTACATGGGAACTAGAAAGAAATCTAGCTAACACTGCTGCTCTATAGTCCTGGCTAACTCGTACACAAGCTGTACGGTCGCTCTTAGGTTCTCTTTAGAGAAGACAGAACCGCTAGCAGCGAAACCCTAGTCGTCCACACTAATAAACTTCTCTCTAGCAGAAGAAGCACGAATCGCTTAACTACCCGTACGAGGACGAGGACTAGAAAGAGCTTCTTCTCCTCCGCTATTAGGCGCTTCTTAACTAACAAGACCACAGCGCGCACTATGCTCAGTCTAGACGCAGTTAGAGCAGGCGCTATTCTACTCTCTAGAAATTAAGACACAACTAGCAAAAGTAGTAAAGGGCTTAGTACTACGTACGGCATGGGCGCAGTTGTTAGAGCAGCTAGCAGGATTAAGAACACCACGGGTATGGATAACGAAGGCCTTAACGTACGAGTCGCGTCTAGTAAGAATTTAGCAAGCGTAGACGGTGTTGTAAGCGATAACAGGAGTGTATTTACAAAAGCCAGCACTCTAGTAGCTATTGTACGGCGACATTCTAGCTGGGTAGATAAAGAACTTGGCGACACGGCGAATAGGAGCCTGGTAAGGTTAGCAAAGAAAAGATAGGATACAGGACAACTATACGGAGGCTATTAAGAGCATACGACGGAGCTTATTAGCAACATCTCTATTAAGAATGTACTAGACTAAGTAGTTGTTTATGTTAATAGCGCCTTATACGTTAACAACTACGACTACGGCGGTAGGGTAGTTGCGAGTGAGTAGTTAATAGGCAATATTCTAGAGGTTAGTCGCAGCGTTAGCGTACGTGCTGTTAGCCTAACCGCTAGTGGCGAAAGCGAGGTAGTTAGAACTATTAGCGGCCTAGACACCGCGAGTAGAAGCAGCTATTATTAAGATATCGTACGAGAGGTCTTAACAAGAAGTAGAGAAGTTAGTATAAGAAAGAGAAAGTTTAAGAGAGAGATACTAGCCTTATATACCTAGAAGAGAACGCTAAAATTCTCTCTTACTATAAGAAGCGGTTAAACAACGATAGCTAAATCTATATAAGAGGCCTTATTTACTATTAGAGTAGTTAAACAACGATTAATATACACGTACGGAAGTTAGATTTACTACAGACTCTAACGTTATATTGTAAACACTCTCTTATAACAACGCGTTACGTACGATTCTTAGAAGAGGGGTATTATAAGAGGCTACGCCGTATTAAGTAGACTGCTCTAGTTATATAACGTACGGCTTAGCGCTAACTAAAGTAGTAAGGCACAAGGCCTATAAGAGGCGAGTCGTACGCGTAAAGAGAACCTTTTCTCTCTTATCTTTCTTCTTCTGTATATAGGACAAATGCATACTCGTTAGCAGGCCTCTTTCCGCCCTTAACACTAGTAAAGATACTACGTTATCTACGAGCGGTTTCTTTGTTATATATTCTAAATACTAGCACTATCGCGTAACATAAAGAAGCCTACACGCAAAGTCTTAGAGCTGCAGCTAACTACACCTTAGCTAGCTATAGTAAACTATATCTAGAACAATCTTTCTGCTGTTAGCAATTAGGTAGACCGTAGGGTATTGCTCTAACTATTACTAGATAGTGTCTATAAGAATGTCTTCTAGCTTCTTATTATGTTCTAGACAGACTTGTTGCACGATAGAAATATAAACCGTAGCGCTATTATGCATTTCTCTAGTGTTTTAGGAATCTATTCTACGGAACTAAGTTTTAGTAAACCTTACAATTATACGCTATTTGTATTAGCGCTCGTGTAGGTAGGACGTCTAATTATACTTAAGTACGCTCTACCGCTTGCACTATATAATTATCTTAAAGTTCTTTTGCCTAAGCGTACTGCCTACGCCGATTAAGCACAACGATTGCGCGAGCATATTTAACTAAAATATCTTTAGCGAGGAAGCCTTGCACTAGTTAGTTATCTTATCATCCGGCTTTAACATAGGCGAGCGATTGCTAGGCATAAGAGCTCTCGAACTAACATATCCTAGTCTCTAGACGGCTTAACGTTATATATCGCGGATACCTAAGTTCACATGCGGCAATTTCGCGAAACGATCTACAGCGTTATAATAGGATTACAAAACCTTGCATAAGAGCTCCTTTTTAATTAGTAGCTAGACGTTTAACTTAATGCCGTGCAAGATAATCTTGCGACTCACCGCCCAGGGTTCTCGTTTGTGACACACCTATCCAACAGACTTCAGGGATCTTTTCGCACTGTGAACAGACTAGCATTTTCAGAGCAGGGCGAGTTTTCAAGCTAATTATGTCGGGGTCCGCGTATGCGCAACAACCCCGCAGCGGGAACGAGCACCAGGACTTACAAACTTTGTAATCGGCATAAGCAAACTTCATACACTCATGCCTTCGATCTCTCTAATGTTTCCGATGGACAGCTCTCCTTACCGTTCCGAAGCGCGAATAGTCTTAACAGACTCTTAGATTGAATGATCCTTGCTTACCACTTCACCGGCTAAAGATGATCTTGAGAATAGCTTGGATAGCTGGACGTTTCTCGGGGACACGCGCCTAATATGCTATTAGGAGCTAGACTGTGCTGCGCACGTAATTGCGCGCTTTGTTCTACTACACTACGCTCTCCACTCCTCCTGCAGCCTCTCGATAACCTTTCTTACATACTCTACATCCGTTACACTCGGAATACCCCTCATACTCTCGCTCTTCGCACTCGTCTCCTCCGTCTGATACACTAATAGGCCTTCATTCTTCGTACTCGCGCCATGCCCGTACTTACTCTCGAACCACTCGAGCAGCTTGATAGGTGGATTCTTCGTCGCGTCGCGGTCGGAGTTGCGCAGCCTGTCCATCCACTGGTTAGTAGGAAGGGTTTCGAATTTGAAGCCGGCAGCGGCGAGAGCGGGAAGCATGTCGCGCGTCCAGTGGAAGCGGGTGGGGTTGAGGACGTGGTAGACGAGATCAGAGGGAGAGCTTTGGACGACGCCGGGAGTATCTGAGGCTGAGGAATTGATGGTGACGTCGCAGCAGTCGAGGATGATGCGCGCGGCGTGGTCGACGGGGAGCCAGGACATCTCCTCGTCGAGAGCGGGAAGCGTGCCCAGCGTGACGGCCGTTTGGATCATGAGCGGTATGCCCTCGGTGGTGTTCCATTGCCCGACTCTTGAGTCGCCGACGAGTTGGCCTATCCGCAGGACTCTGGCGTCGGCATTGGCTTGCTTCGCGGCGTTAAGAACGATGTGCTCAGCGACGTATTTTGAGCGCGCGTAGCCCGTACTCTGGACGTGCGAGATGTCCGCGACAGGGCCTTCTGGCACTGTTCCTGGTCGCGGCGTCGCAGCAGCGGATGAGACGGACGAGCAGAAGAAGAAGCGTGCTTTCTCTCCATGTGAAGTCGTTTGGCAGAGATTGATAAAATTCTTTACAGCAGCAATGTGCTCTTTCTCAAAGCTCTGTACGGAGATGTTGAAGTTTACTGCCCAGGCGCTGTGGATGACTAGGGTGAGTTTCGAACGAAGATCATCCAGCCTGTCTGTCCCTAGGCCGAAGTCTGGCTTGCTGAGATCGGATGGAACGGCAACGACCTTCTGCAACTGCTTTTGTGTGACACTGAGACCTCGCGCGGAAAGGCTCTTCAGAGTTCGCTCTAGTGCAGCGAGGTCGGAAGATGCTCGGACGAGTGCCCATACCTCGGAGACTTGGGGGTTCTCGACAAGTTGCGCGAGCAAGTGAGCACCCAGTCCTCCGGTGACTCCGGTTAAAGCTACAACATGTTTCGCGTGCGCCGGCCGTGTGGCAGGTGCGAAGGCCGAGTGCTTTGTTATCAGGTCGTTCATGATCTGTTCGTGACCTTGCACATCTTCCGTCTCGCCAGTGCGCAGTCCATGAAGATAGCGAGCAAGGGCGGCGATGTTCCCAGTCTCATACAGCAAGTTTTGTCCCACCTCGGTCTGCTTGCCACCAAGATCGATCTCCTTCTTGATCAAGCTCCACATTCGCAGACACTGCAGACTATCGATACTGGATGCGAAGAAGTCTGATTCTGGAGACTCTAGTTCCACGCCGAGCTCTTCGCGGAACCGCCGAAACAAATACGCTTCGAGCTCCGGAAGCGGTAGTGCTACGGATCCGCCAGTGTCATTCTCGAACTTCTCGTATGCGTCTTGGATTTGCTGCTTGAACTGCTCGTAGACCTGGGCGCGGATAAACGTGCTCTTATCTGTCGCAGCGTACTCTGTTCCAGACGGCAGCACGACGACAAGATCCCGCGGGATACGGGAGAAGCTTTCTGCGCGAGAGTTTGCATCCTCAACAGCGGGCCAGATGTGCTGCAGGTACCCCTCATCATCCAAGTCGGCCGCCGCGTCGGCCTTGATAACCAAGATGCCTGGAACTGTCTTGCGATCTCCAAAAACGATGGCTTCCTGGACGAGCGCTTCTTGACGTATCCGGCCCTCGATTGGGATTGGGAGCACTTTCTCCCCGTTGACCAACGTTAAGCGGTCATCTAAACGTGAGACGTACTTCCAGTGGTTAGGCTTGGTAGGGTGCTTCGCAAAGAGATCTCGGGTGCGGAACGAATTAGGCGGATCGTCTGAGTTGATAGTACTCTTCGACTTGAGGCCATCAAGTGCGACGCACTCGAATATGCTCGGGGCGATCTCGTCCATCAAGACGTACTGTTGCACTTGGGGCAGTATGCGAAGATAGTCCCAAGCATCATCACCTGGTGGTCGGACAGATGTCATCACTCGTCCGGTCTCGGTCGCGCCGTAGTTTGCGCATACATTGACGCCGTGCTTCACCAGCTTGTCGCCCAGGTCGTCCGGGCAAGCACTACCTCCGTACATGATCAGATCAATGTCGGCCAGTGTTTTAAGCCCTTGGTCCGAATCCGCGAGAAGTTTCAAAACGTAGGGAACACAAAACAAGAGATCAGGCGTTACTTGCTCGATCGTGACCAGTAGGTTTTGCTTCGTGATCGGGTAGTTGTAATTGACGTAGTACATCGGCTTTCCAGAGTAGATTGATCGGAACGTCTCATAGAAACCAAAGCTGTGGAATAGCGGCTGCGTCATCAAAGCTTTCCGATCTAGATTCAGCGCGAACGTCGCGATGCAGCTTCGATGAGTGAGATAGATGGGCTTCGGCAAGCCCGTGGATCCTGATGAATGAATGATCACAGCTCTTTTGGGGTTCTCACGTTCTGGGTCGTATGTGCGATGGAACACTGGTGCATCCACCCGGTAGTAATCGTGGTGCTCGAGCATCTCGAGCACGGTGATACTCTTTTGGCTGCTCACTTCACCCAAAGCATTGTGGAATTGCGGAGATGTTAAGATACTGTCGCATTCGGCTTGTTCCAACAGTGAAAGTATTGCCGGACTAGCGAGCCGCGGTGATAGAAGAAGGGCGGCATAACCCAATCTGTTCAATCCAAGAAGAGTGATGATAAATTGCAGAGACGAAGAACCGAGTAGTTGTGACAGAGGTTTGTGGACAGTATCTTAGTCTTAGCTCGACACCAAATGCATGTAGCCTCGTATAAGTGGAAGCTTGGGATATGTACCTTGGGTCAGAATTGTGTACTCTTATTTGTATACATATACTAGAAGATGTCTTCGTTGTGTCTACACCTTGTGAAGTAATCGAAGAGCTCGATTACTCTTCATCGTTGGCCACATCCCTCTATGTAAGCATATCCTTATACTCCGCCTTACCTAGACGATGTCTGTGAATCAAGTGACTCTCGAGGGTGGCCTTTGACTTCCACACCTTGTCCTCGCCAGGACATAACGAACATGTTCTTGCCCTGAAGGTAGGATGAGCTTCCCTTGTATGCTTCTCCCGAGAGCTACGGCTATAGTAGAGTATTGACTGGTCACACAATAACTTGTGATGACACGGCTTTGGCACCCAGTCGTGAATCTCCCTGACGTGGTCATTAACTGACCGTTGAGTTCTCATTATCTTGCCGCAACCGCGCGGACATGGGAGTTGAGTGCTGGTGTCAAGCGTATAGCGTGACTTGCCATTGCATTTCGTCTCATGCGCTCTTATGACATTCGAGCTCATGGTTACATACCCGCACCCCTTGATGCAAGTAAACTTGAAGCGACTAGATGCATCCTTGCTACCGCCATCGGATGCGACGACCTGGTCCGTCTGAATGTTGATCCGTGAGAAGTAATCAATGAACTCTAGGCAAGGCAGAGCCAGCGCTTCATGAGCGACAGTAATCGTAGACGTCGATTCAGAACTATCTTCCAACTGATCATGGTCGGCAGAGTGTAAAGTGTCTGCAGACACCGGCTCCAGATCGAAATACTGCTCGACGTCCATATCCAGAATTGTGCGGTTATCGATATGCGAAAGGAAATCTTGGAGTTTTGGATCAATTGGCATTTCACCCTCATCCCTCTGGCTTTCTCGGTCCCGAACGCGCTTTTTCTTTCCTTTGGCGGTCGGGACTGGGCTGCTATTATCTCCATCGGGCTCTAGTTCTGGAAGCCGCTTTCGCTTTGTCGAGATGCCCGTGGTTAAGCTCGGGTCGACAGGAGCGTGGGTGTGACTCTCGTAGTCGGGATCGAGTGCCTCGATTTGGGACAAGTCGTTGGCTTTGCTCCATTCTTCGCGGTGAGCCTTGGCCATGTGTCGCCTAGCCTTTCTTCTCTCATTCTGGTCCCTTTTGGGGAGGTTCTTGGCCATGAGATAGTTGTCTACTTCTACAATTGAGAAGCTAGGTTGAATGTATGCATGAGACGCCTGCTCGTGTGTATTCACCATGTTGGTTTCCGTCCAATCCATCTGTAGTCTCTCTTGGTGTAGGCTGGGCACGGCTCCTCCAATGTACCCCGATGTTAGGTTAGAGGTTTTGGTTTTGTTTGAGTGTCCTAAGATTCGTCTCGCTCTCCCTTCGCCGCGCGTTCCTGTGTCCGAAGGTAAGTTGTGAGTTTCCCAAGCCACTCCCCTGCGGATGTCATGGGTGCCGGGTATCGCCAATACACCCACAAGAGCTGCCGCACGTTGAAGAATTGTGCGAGCTTGAAGTTCCGGGGCTGGTGAATCGAGGATGAGGGAATGGTTGCTACGTGCCGCCTTCAATATGGGTAGTGTGGGATCTTTCCATACTACGGTTCGGCTTGTTCTTCGCCTGGTGATGTCTAGTAGGGCCTCGATCGACGTCTCCTCGACATTGCCGGTCCGCAGAGCCATTATAAGGAGGAGCTTGATGGGATCGCAGCTATTGAATTGGTCTGACATGAGCTTGAGGTCGATTGCGAGAGCAACATTGGCGGAGTCCCTGTAGGTAGTAAGCGAGGAACTTGGATCTAACGTTGCTAGACTTACTTCTTGCCCTTTGTGTATTTCAGTTCGACTAGACATTCGAGGACCTCGATTCCGGTCTTGTCTGTCACAACCTTGACCTTGAAATCACCATATTTGGCATATTCGACGCCTTTGAAGGATCCGGTCCTTGCAATGTCGCCCGATCTGCCCGCAGTACTCACCAGGAGGCTCATGGCTAGAGCCCCCTGCAGAACAAAGTCCCAATCCATGCACCCGTTTACTGAAGCGTTTTGGATCCATGTCGTTGTCATGAGAAAGATGAGCCGACTACCTAGCCATCTGCTGGCGCGTGAAGCGTCCTTTGTGATGACATCTTGCTGGAGCAGCTCCGAGAAAACAGCCTTGATTCTCGTCGCCTCCCCAGCCTTTAGCCTGAAGTCAGGGTGGATGCTTTGTGTTGTTTGGAGAATCCACGAGACGCCATTGGACAAGGTCGTGTACGAAATCACTCCCGAAGGCGAGCGGGCCTGGATGTATTTGGGATAGGCATATATAAAGCGGATCAAGTGTTCGGAGGTTGGCATTACATTGGCACTAGAAGCTTGTTAGATAATCGAGGACGTTGAATATGTGCGTGTCTGGGTTGTCATACGGAACGTTCAGCGTGGAAGTTAGGAACGACCGGAAACGATTATTCCATAGCGCTTGAGCTTGCTGGGTCTTGGGCGACCCAGCGTACAAGGGGCGTTGTTTGTACGCAATTTTGCTTTCCCTTCGATCCTCGGAGGCACGCTCTAATGCTTTCGTGAGTGTGTCCTGTCCGAGGTGTGCGTATTTATCTATGGAAACGATGCGTTAGTTGTTATGTTTACAATTGCAAGAGGGAGAATCGAGGGCCTCAAATCAGGCTGGACTTACCGGACCGCTCCTCTACCTCAATATCTGACGAGTTGAAGTCGTCCACACCAGCAGCGTATGCCATGATGTGCGGTCTATGCTGACGGGGGACGGGCGACTGTGCGGCAGAATACAGTTACGACGCGTCCATGAGCAACGCAGAAGAATTGAACGACAGAGAATATGACAAGAAAGAGGATGAGAAAAGGCGAAAAGTGACGTGTTGGCGAGTGCGGGGTGATGTGAGTGTTTGCGCTGAGGCTGGAAGGAGCGGATGGCCCAGCCAACGTGGCACACCGCCGCTTCCCAAAAAGTGATTGGGCATGCAAAGAGTAATCAGATAGACTTGTTTGTTTCTATCCTGGTTAGAGCACTACTTTTCTTTCTTTCTCTCTCTCTGTGTGTGTGTGTGTGTGTGTGTGTGTGTTTCGGTGAGTTCTTTAATGTTACCATCCACTACTTCGGTTGAGCACACTTGGATAGAAAGCCTTGCAGGGCAATTGAATTGACTGTCTATGTGCAATACAAGAATTAATCGACGAGGTTGATTTAGATGCCTTAGTCTTCGGACTCGTCGTCATACTTAGGTGCCAGGTATGGCTCCCTGAAGCGCATTTCCGGGATCTGAGGAGGCTGATCATGGGGACGAACGAGCGGTCTCATCAACACCGTATTAACAGTTTTCTTCTTGGACTGCACATTTATGATGCACTCATCAATTGAGCATGAGATCGCTTCCACCCTGATGACGATGACGATGTCTTTTTGACCGGGTCGTAGCAGCCGGCTGTAGAGCTGTAGTTCAGCGTTGCGATTCCACCAGACTTCAGTCTGGATAAGAATCGATGCTTCCGGGATGTTGAGTCCTTCTCCACCAGCCTTTCCTGATAAGTATAGCGGCTTTGAAGCGCTTGTGTCCCAACTCCTGAAGGTCTCAAGATTCTTCTGACGAAGAGCATCTGCTATGACCCCGTTGTAATCGAAACCCTCGATTCCGAACTTGAGTTGCACGGCTGTCTTGACCATGTCCAGGAAACGGAGATATTGTGACGAAATGACGATTTTACGTGTCGGGTGTTCTTGGCGGAGCTGTGCGTACAATTCCACAACATGTCTTACACGTGCCGACTCGAATACCAACTGACGGTTAGCTTCGAGATGTTGCAGCCATAGTTTGCGCGAGCTTGTCTCAGCCTCAGAGTTGTCGTTGGCTTGTCGTGTGTGTACGGCGTCCATATCTGCTTGAACGATAGCAGCATGGGAAGACGTGGAGTTGTTCTTGTCTCTGCGCGCACCATCATTTTCAGCTAGTCCTTTTTCTTCTGCACGTCGATTTTTAGGCGGTTGATACTCATCGCCAGAAGCCCCGAGTGCCTCATCGCTTTCGAGTTCCTCATCGCTGTTGAGTTCCTTATTTTTCTTGTCGGGAACAGGTTTGCGTTTTGCTCGGAAGCGCCGGTCTAAGAGTATAGGATGCATAGAAGCCTGCTGTGCGCGTATAGCATGAATCAGCACACTCATAGAGTCGCCCTTCTTGACCGAATCAAGGGCCTTGATTTGCGAACTATCGGCCTTGCGGTTCTTCTTCTTCTTCAAGTTGTCCTCGTACTTTTCCTTCTCCATCTTCCGGGCTTGGATGTATTGGAGGTAGTGACCTTCGCTCAAGGCGCTGTGATCTGGATCCAACTCGAAGCTCGACTTGTAATGTTCGACGCCGGGGAGATTCAAGACGTCTGCAGGCCTGGCGACGGTGAACCGCATTAGCCAGCGCTGCAACAACTTCAGTCTTGAGAGCATCGGCTCAGGTTCCAACTTGCCGTCGTAGTCCCATGAGCCGAATGTGTGGTTGAAGGACGAAAGACTTGTGATCGGTTGATGCTTAGCAAATGACATTGGCCCAGCCCAGCCGGTCCACCTGTTGTGTGGAAATGTGCCCGACAACATGACTGTCGCTTCGGCGCTGATCGCGAAGAGTGATCGGTATCTGGCCGACTTCGTGTTCCCGATGCGATGTGCTTCATCTAGAATCAGTCGCTTGATTGGATAGCCCTGGAATTCCCAGAAACCGGTGTGCAGGCATGATGTAGGGCGCTCTTTGGTTTTGCCGATGAGGAACGCTTTCATACTCCGGTAGATATGCTCGACGAATTCGTAAGAGACAATGACCACTTCTGGCCTTTGAGCATACAGCTGATGGGCTGTAGTCTTGCTATCTGTCAGTCTCACGATACGCAACGCCTCTTCCTGCCTAGTGTTAGCTGATAATCGACATGCTCGATTCTGGTCATGCATACCCGTTTGAATGTACGATTACACTCGTCCTCCCATTGAACACCGACAGTCTTAGGCGCTACTACCAGGCAGAATCCAGGTTGCGGTTGCGCGAGCTTGATCATCATGATTGCTAACACTGTCTTGCCTAGCCCCATCTCGTCTCCGCAGTAGAAGATCTTGAAATCAGGCTGCTCGCATAGCCAGTGACCCTGGGCTGCGCCTTTTGCCTGCCACGGATGTGGGGTGAACTGCATGCCTGGAATATGTATTGGCTGGATTGCGTCAAGGGCCATCTAGCAGAATTGTTAACTGGGCTAGTCGTCGGTCTATCGGCGCACTTACGATTGCTGCTACCCACTCATCACCAAGGTAGATGCTGATGTGTATTTCCCCACTACCATCGTCCAGCTCAATCCAGTTCTGGCCGTGAGATGGATCGTCATGTGCGCCAGCTGTGCCCTTCTTCTTGTTGCCGTTCGGGGACTCTTCATCCGTGCCACCGTCTTCGTCACTGTCGCTTTCGAGTGCCTCGATTGCAGCCGCCATCTCCTCTTTGGTGACCTCGCGCATCCAATTACTTGGAGGGGCTAATCCATCGGAGGGTCTGAATGACAGGGCACCTAGCTGTTCGATGGCTCTCGTCGTCGCCTCGTCCAGCGCGACGCTTTTCCGTGCTTTCTTGTTTACCATTTTGCGTAATAGTGTCGCGCGCTCTACGCTGTTGTAGTAGCAGTGACAGTGGTCGTAGTAGTAGAAGTCGTGACGGTGGAGAGTAAAGGTGAGGTTGAAGCTCTCGACTAGTGGTGGCGCTAGTCCAAGTTTGGACTCTACCTTTACCTTTACCTGCCTCGCGACCCTCCACCTCTGCACTTTTAACGACTATTCTCTCTATTTATTCCTCTGTCCTACTTCCCACCAACAGTCATTGACATTCAAACTCGACTGACAAGTTTGCGAACAAGATGAACAACAACAAGCGCAAGATGAGCGCGTTCAAGTCTACCCGGGGCCGCGTGCTTGGCACTGGGGCAGAAGTGCGTCCGAGTGCAAGTGGATACAAGGTAGAGATTATCTGCTGATGGCCTAAATCGAGGTCCTCGCTTATCATCCTAGATTGACGATTCCGCGACATACAAGGTCAGCTCAGACGATGAAGAGTCTGATAATGAAAGCGAAGCCTCCGACAAGTATGATCTACTCGGCGATGGATCAGGTGAGGAAGAAGTAGCGGAAGTTGACGGAGACAAAGCGCCGAACGAAGGGGCGGAAGAGGCAGAAGAGGAGGAAGAGGAGGAAGAGGCGGAAGAGCAGGATGAGGCGGGCAAGGTGAAAATTATCAAGAAAGACAAGACTGGCTCTACTAAGCACGAGGCTAGAGAGGTTACAGAGTCACGTAACCCAAATCTTGGGGACAAGGAAGAATGTCAAAAGGATGGAACTATTATCTTGACTAGAGGAGCTGGTATTATGGATCCAAAAGTCATCATGGACAACGCCAAACTTCATCCGGAGTTCAACAAGTCTCTCGCAAAAGCGAAGAACATGTTCAAAGACATTGTGGAACGCGCTGTATGTACCTAGGTTAGAAACCGAGGGCCTCGGTTTATGCTAACCTTGTGATAGGAAGATAACAGTAGGAGTAAGTCCAAGAGCCACGATTTCACCGATACCTTGAACAAGTATATCGAGTCCAACAATTACGCGAATGATGGTTGGGAGGAGTGTTTGATTGGCAACTTTGGTTATAAAGGGCGGCCCCTCGATCCTGCCGACAAGGTAAAATCCAAGGGAGCAGATGAACAGAAGTTCCTCAAGCAGGGCTACCACCCAAAGTGTTCGTGTGCTATTTGCGTCAAGCGAAAAATGAACGACACCACAGCCAAGGCGAAGGAAGCGGCCGAGACGAGGAAGGCTTTGGAAAAGCGACGCGCTGATAAAGAGGCCGCTGACAAGACTAAGAAGAGGGAACTTCGCAAAGGCGCAAAACGCTTGAGGTCCAACAAGACAGCTGACGAGGGATGCAAGGTCGAAGAGGATTGGGCGCCGTGATCTGGACATGTTGCGCGGGTGGATAGTGGAGTTTTGTCAGATGGCTTTCATTTTCCTTTTATTCTTGATTCTCATTTCTCGACGGATGGATGAGGCCACTGGGCAGCAAAGGAAAAAGCGACGTGGCAAGGAACCAGAAAAGTGAATTTAATTGTGCTCGAACTCTGCCCAACCGGTATACTTTTGCCATGCCTAAGTACTTTGTGGAGACTAGCTATTACCGAGGACCTCGATTTCGGCCTCACTACCTACTGTAGCGGTGAGCTGGATGGTGAGTCGGGTTGTGTGCTATAAAAGTAGATTGGATACTCTTTCATCGGGTAATTGGCCTCTGTCAACACAATGTTGCGCTCGTCCTCTGAATTCTGCTCGTCGTACTCGTCCGGCTCGACTGTCTCGCCAACATGCGCAAACTCAGGCTCATTGGTAGAGTATTTAATGTCTTCAGGTTCAGCTAGGGTTGCGTTTTGCTTTGCTAGCCTTTCTTTGTATGTCATGGTGGCTGCGTTGAGATGCGTTAGCATGGTAAGAAGATTGTGCGAGATTTGGGGGTTTTGCTACCTCTCTCAACATATTCATCAGGCACCCATAATGAATCATCATCTATAGGCGTTGAACTCTGGCCAGTCATACGCTGATGGAGATCAGTCGCCAAACGTTTCAACTGCTTGACCATGTCTGCCGGTTTGTCCTCGATTATTGTTTGCATGCTGCGTACAAGCTGCCTCGTCTCGTCGGTCAGCTCGATGTGACGTTTGGTCAATGTGAACCCATGTGAGGTTGCCCGCATCGTAAGCTCGTCCACGACTTGTATTAGATGGCCAATGGATGATTTGTCCATGCCGCTTTTCGTATCCATGTGGTGCGAATTAACCGTATCGGTGGCCTTGACGAGACGCTGGCCGAGATCCGAATCAAGGACTTCGATTGCCCTGGCGGTGGTGATGGCTGGCATTTTGGTATAGTGTCTGTCTGGATTTTCTGCAAAGAATGAGAGGAACAAAAGGTTTCGGTAGCAAGTAGCGACAGGCTGTGTAGACAGAGATGAATCAGAGCACAGGCCCCGCTATTGTCACGGCCGCCGTCACCGCCGCCGTCACCGCCGCCTTCACCTTTATAACTCTACCACCTTTATAACTCCACCACCTCTACCTTCTCCGTCTCTCAACCTCTTCTTTTGCAACTCCACTCTTGCACGCGCAGTCCGCCTTTACGCATCATGCCGACCACACGCTCATCAGGAGCTGCACCGCCAGCGATAGCACCAGCGGCACCAGCGCAACCCGATAGACCAAAGGGCAGCAAGCAAAAAGTTGTCGATCCGCAGATGGAAAACGTCGCCTTTACCGCTAGCGGTTCAGCTTTACAGTTCAACTGGCCCGATCGCACCCAGAACCTGACGATCAATGCGCATGCCAACATATCCTCTACTCCATACAAGAGCGTCAAGGGCGTCAAGGGCGTCAACCACTACCGCGATAGCTTTTCTTTGACAAAAGAAGAAGTGGCGCCCAAGCCTGACGCTGACCAAATCAGAGTCGTGGTTGTAGGTCTGACCCTGCTAGCGAATCTTACCGACGAGGAGACGGGCAAGACAGGCAAGACAGGCAAGACGGGCAAGACGGGCAAGACGGGCAAGACGGGCGAGGCAGGCGAGGCAGGCAAGAAAGACAACAAGCATCAGGGCATCGTTGGGCAGCGGCTTCCTCTGGACAGAAAACGCGTCTTCACGCTGCCGCAAAGATACACCGGACACAAGTTCGTCGACAACTTCGACGTCCTCGATTCTGTCGACAATCCGGACATGGGGCAAGATGACAAGGACGACAGTGACCTGGTTGCTTTGATAGTCGTCACTCCATGCTCGGACAAACCACCCCCGCAAACAAAGCTCTATGTACTTATGCAGCCTGAGAATGGTCTGTGTCGGTTGTACAACTGTCCAGCTGACGATGTCTTTTACTTTTGCGAATTTCGTGATTACATAAAGGCAGCCGGAGAGAGACGGGGAAGATGGAACAAGCTGGTCCGAAATATTGCTGTCCAAGACGGCAACCAGGCAGACCACCCAGAATTGTCCGCTTACGGAACCCCACGAGACAAAGCGACCGTTATGGTCGACCCTGCGTTGGCCTTTGCAAACAAGGTCATGATGCTGACAAGCGCGCTCGCGACCAAGAAGGATGTTTGGTTGATCAAGGAACTCAAAAAGACTTTGGATGAGGCCCTACCGCCCTTGTTGGAGCACGTCGGGAACTATCCGCAGATGAGAGCGTTTCTGGTCAAAGATGCAGAGCGCAAAACCGACGACGACGATTCCGAGGGTAGCGAGGCTAAGCCTGACGCTGATATGAATGGCATGGACGAGGGCGACAAGGGCGATAAGAGCGATGAGAGCGATGAGAGCGATGAGAGCGATGATGAAGAAGGCAGTGACGAAGATGACGATGACACGGAGAAAGAGGTGTGGAGTGCCAAGGACATGCTTGCCGAGGTCCAGGAAAGGTGGCCTGAGACTGCTCCATTTGTGACAACCGAGCTCTTGGAGCGCCTTCATCGCGGCCTGACCCAGTTGACCCCAGACTTGGCTATAGACCAATTGGAACCGCTGCTGCGCGTCGCACCGGATATGGAACGATTGGGTGGCAAGGATTGGTCAGACGAAAAACTCGTACAAGTCACCATTGACATGGTCAAGAGTGCACGCTGCAACGTCCCGCTTCAAGACGTCTTTTCGAGGCGCTCGATTACTGAGGGGTCTATGCCTAGCCTTATAACGGCCACTATCAACGCACTTGTTCAAGTACGAAGTGAGAATGTCGCGCAGCAACAGGATCTGCACCACAGGTTGGGTAACGATGTAATCCCTGCGTCGCCCGCTCAATTGTGGCAAATGTATGCCCATACGACCGACACGGATAGTGCTCGTAGGCTGTTTGATTCCTTTAGCAAGTTCCTTGCATACTGGAATGTTGGCACTGCCGATATTATTAATCCACAACTCACGGATATCATCACCATTCTCCAGGTTGCCATGGGTCAGAAGAAGCCAGAGAAGAAGAAGCCGGAGAAGAAGAAGAAGAAGCCGGAGAAGAAGAAGAAGAAGAAGCCGGAGCAGAAGAAGAAGGTGGAGAAGAAGGGTAAGAAGACGAGCAAAGCAATGGACGAAGATGCTATGGACGAAGGAGAGTAAATAGTAGAGAGAGATGCTATGGACATGGAAGAGTAAGCAGTGGATTTGGGGAAGAGAAAAAATAAAGTTGCTTTTTGTTTTTTGCATGTCTTGTCTTGCTATGCTGTTGTCTTGCTATGCTGTTGTCGTGCTATGCTGTTGTCGTGCTATGCTGTTGTCGTGCTATGCTGTTGTCGTGCTATGCTGTTGTCGTGCTATTATAGTAAGTTGCTATACTGTTGTCTTGCTATGCTGTTGTCTTGCTATAGTAAGTAAGTAAGTATTTGCGACTATGGATTTTTATTGTTCAAGTGTAGGCTTGCGCAAGCCTACACTTGAACAATAAAAATCCATAGCCGCAACTTGTTGGAGGTGGCTGTTTTTAATTCAAGGCGTCTTCACAGGTACGTTTGAACTAATACCGCCTGACATGACCAAAGCTAATTCAGTCTGCAGTTCTTATCGCCGCAATGGCCTTCTTCCTCCTCCCCAACGCACCCCTACAAACCCGCTGGCTTTCTCCAGCCCAACGACAACTAGCGCACAACCGCATTGAACAAGACACAACCCAAAAGCGAGACAAGGTCAACGTCTGGAAAGGCCTCCGAGAGGCAGCAGTCGACTATCGTACGTGGGTCTTCGCACTCATGCAGAACCTCCATCTCTCGGCGAACGGTTTCAAGAATTTCCTGCCAACAGTTGTGCAGACGTTGGGTTTCAACACTACAATCACACTCGTTTTGACCTGCCCTCCGTACCTCATCTCAGCGTTCGCATCGGTAGCAGTATCTTGGTCGTCAGGCCGCTTTAACGAGCGCACCTGGCACATTACGCTCTCCAAAGCCATCGCAATCGTGGGCTTCATCGTGGGGACTGCCAGCTTGAACATCGGTGCGCGGTATTTTGCCATGGTGCTATTCGTAGGAGCAACCTACGGCGTTAACAACATCGTGCTTGCCTGGACCGCCGGTGTGCTCGGGCAAACGGACGAAAAGAAATCAGTCGCGCTGGCTATCGTCAATACGTTGGGCAACCTCTCCTTCGTTTACACGCCGTATCTGTGGCCCGACAGCGATGCGCCGCGCTTTGGGAAGGCCATGTACGCTAGCGTGGGCTTTTCGGCGGGCGTGGTGCTTTGTGCGTGGGTGATGAGACTTGTCTTGATGAGGGACAACAGGAAGATCCGCGCAATGGATAACGAGGCTATCAACTTCTATGTGTACTAAGCGAAGTGAAAGACCTTACTTCAGGGAGTTCCTGCGAGGTAACTATACCTCTAGCAGATTACGCGGTTTGTTCGGTCTTGGAAGGCTTGTATGGGAGCAACGTTACACTAATTGCATTGCGCGTCTTAGCTCGCCGTGTCTTGGGATACATTGAACAGCAATACATTAATCCGTAACTAACGTTTCTGCTTTCGCCTCGATCTTAATCTCCGGGCCTTCAATCTTTTTTACCTTTCGTCCTTCCCACCAAGACATGATACCCGCAAACATGGCAACGCCGCATCCCAACGCGATGAATGTGCCTGTCGCCCACGTCGGCCGGTCCAATCGATTGTAGTGCCACATGAAGAAGCAAAGCACCGCCTGTAACAACGTGTTCAAGACCATCATATCCACCGTGAACGCCAACTTCCACATGCTCGTCGGCGGCGCCCTCGCTCCCGTGAAAGTCGTAGGCTGTAGCTCTTGCTCTCCGCCCCAGTACTCGTTGTCCGTAAACCAAGGTGGTGGGCGGAACCAGGCTTTATTTTGGTTGAAGAGGCGGCGCATAGCATACGCATCGTGAAAGTGCACGGCGCGCACCGACCAATAAAAATCGCGAAAGCGCCATGGTGCGAGGCCAAAGCCTGTGACGCAGAAGAGGGCGTTGAGAATTTGGCTGTCAATCTCCAGCCAGATCTTGCGCGCGCTGTTGTTGTCGTCGCAGCTGGGATGGCACATGGCGGGTGCAGCATTGAGGAGCAGAAAGAAGAGCATGGCGCCCCATGCCTTGTAACTGTCAGTGCGCATCATCAATGGGGCGAGAGGCTACGTACGACGATGTTAAGGGCATAGATGGTGATGAAGAAGCCCGATGGTGTTAGGAAGAAGACCCAGAATGCCTTCAGACCGTGCTTGATAGTACGACCCCATGGTTCCCTGTGGGCAGCAGCGTGTTTCTCCTGCAAAGACTGACGCAGGTGGTGGCCACGGACATGGTGCTTGCGCGAATGCTTCCTGACGTCCTCGTCAACCTCTCCCGGCAGAACAAGATCCGGAGCGGCGCGTTCGAGGACTCTTGTCTGCGACTTCACCAAAGTGAGCCCGCCATCGTCATCGGGTACCGCAATACGAGTTGCATGGCCATGTGCATCAAACGTGATGTTTGGGCCTCCAGATTGCGGCTCTCTTAATTCGGTCAAATTTGGCGCGTGAGCCATGGCTGTTGCGGTTGCCTGCCACATGCCCAGCTGCGGTGTCGTGTGTAGTAGGGTCAGTGACATGCCACGCGCTCGCCCAATAATCCCCTTCTCTTGATCTTCCGCCATGGCCGGATACGTGTGCGCGACAGGTGTCGCACGCAATGTGGAATGTAGTGTCTGAGTCGAAGGTACAATAGGTACGAGGAAGTCTTGTCGATTTGCAATGCGGATGTTACCGGGCGTCCGGTGATAGCGCACGATTGCGCTAGGGGTCATGAAGCGTCTGTGTCCGACCCTCCGCCGCGTGTTATATGCTTGCCAATGCGCGGGATCATTGCGCTAGAATTCCATGTGGTGGCATCCAAGTCTAGAGTGCTGAGAAGACCG